>QWCL01002163.1_pt1 | contig 17181 bp, 12 predicted proteins | sample 1972551 | NCBI WGS metagenome assembly QWCL01 (sample SAMN09866709, study PRJNA288562) | Human oral metagenome isolate term2_saliva, whole genome shotgun sequencing... | isolation source: mouth | host: Homo sapiens | place: USA: California
TTAAGACTAATTAAAAATTAAGGAAAGTATAATGAAAGTATCAGTCACCCAAGAAAAACTTGCAAAAGCACTTAATCTAATCAAAGATATCGCATCAAGTCGTAATGAACTGCCGATATTGAATAATATTTTACTTCGCACTGATGGAGGAAGATTATTGATTGCTGGAACAAATTTGGAAATTGCTTCCACTCAATACATTGGCGCGAAAATTGAAGATCATGGATCTATTACAATACCTGCCCGATTGGTATCAGAATTCATTACAAACTTGCCAAGCGGTCCAGTGGAACTTGAAACCAAAAACGAGCATTTGCATATAACTTCAGGAAAATTCTCATCAGTTATCAATGGCGTGGTAGCTGATGAATATCCTGAGCTGCCTACAATTGACGAAAAAACCGCTATGCAGTATGAAATTGACGTTGAGGATCTTAAGAAAGCCATAGTCCAAACGAAGTTGGCTGTTAGCTCTGACGTCACGCGAGCGGTACTCACGGGAGTTTATTGGCATAATTATGAAGGATCGCTATACTTGGCTGCTACTGATGGCTACAGGCTGGCAGAAAAGCGTCTGATAAAGTCGGATAATGAAGTTTCAGCGATCATTCCTGCTTCTACATTGGCAGAAGTTAGTAAAAGTGTCGGCGATGAGAAGAAAATTACGGTTCTTTTTGACGATTCTCAAGTTTGTTTTAAGACGGGAGATATGGAAATTGTTAGCCGATTAATTGACGGGAAAGAGAATACCTCAGAGGCAACAGCCAAAATATCCGCAGATGGTCAAGTAACGCTTAATTCACGCTACCTAACGGAGGTTTTGAATATTATTGACGCGGATGAAATCGTATTTTCGTTCAATGGTAAATTGTCGCCGTGTGTAATTCGCGAGCAAGTAAAAAATCCTGATTATACGCACATTATTATGCCGCTTAAGAGTTAGTAGAAAACGGAGATAGCCTAGAGGCTGTTTCTGATAAAATATCTTCTGGTATATCTTTGGTGTTGTATATAGTATTGATTATTTGTGGCTTAGTTTTAATCACCCATTTGTTATTTTCTTTCTTCAGAATAACAGTGTAGGTATCGCCAGAATTTCTATCTACGACGCCTCTCTGATAACTAGCCGCATACCAGTACGCGTTATTTCCTAGAATAATTTCTTTTTGAAGTATAAAAGATGATTTTAATTCTGGATATTTGGCAAATAATACCTCTGAAATATCACTTCTATATTCATTTATTTTACTAGACATGAATTTTTGGCTATATTCAGTTTTTACAGATATATTTTCATCCGATCCTTTTACGGTAAATTCCGTGGAATTCTCATTGATAGAACCAGATTTAGATGATGTCTTTATTATGTATTTACCGTCTGACAACTGTATCTTAGAATTACCGTTTATCGACGTAATTTCGGAAGTGCTTTTGCCTGTGTTGTGATATATTTTTGCTGACAAGTTTTCCTTGTCGAAAGTTATAGATATAGTATGTGTTGGCTGGATGAACATAATCGCTAGCAATATTAACGTTAATATTGCTAATGTAATGCCGCCGATGATAATATTTCTTCGATTCATAATTACTCCGTAAATGTATTAGCGTAGTTTCTAAATGTGATATTTAGTTTTGATGGGTCAAATCCCTGCTCTTTAATCTTATTGAGGGCAGCATTTCTATATCCTTCTATAGTATCGATTTCTACGATCACTCCATTCTTATGATTAGGGTCTGCCTTATATCCAATTGAATAAATTAAGTTTTTTATTGGCAATTTTTTAATTATAGGATTGGCGTCTTCTAGCTTTTTTTGTTCATTAGCAAGTCTGTCTGTTGTAGCTCTGTCTATTTCTGACGTTTTAGACGAAGACTGTAATTCTTTAATAGCCTTCTCTGTCGTGGGTGTGAGCGCAAAAATTATTCTTAACGGATTACCCTTCTTTACTTCGACATTAATATTCTCATCTTTAAAGCCACTTCTTGATGCTTTAAAATTGTATGTTCCTGGTTTTAAATATACGACTTGCGAGCCGATAAATTTTTGATTGCCAGTAGTAATTTCAGCCTTATCGGGTGAAGTTAGCAGGTAAACTGGAGTGGTGTCATGCCTATCTACGTAGGTTATGACACCATATACTAATGTACTGGCTGATAATAATATTAATATACTGCTAATTATTTTTTTATTCATCATTTTTTCCTAAACCAAGTTACGCTTGGTGATGTTAAACTCTCGCCGCCTGCTTTTGGGGCGTATTCACACAATGAGGCGGACGCTATATTTGAGTCAAATCCTTCTATGTTACCAACAAAAACAAATGTATGTCCTGGACTATGGGCGACATCACCGGGTTTAAGGTCTGCTACGTTAATTGAGCTGCCGTTGCCAAGAGTTTGCCAGTTGGCTTCTGCCCACGCTCTCTGCACGCCAGTCGGTCCAGCTTTGCCGCCCTCACCTCCGTAGTTATAATTTTTATCAAACCCACTGTCGTTCAAAATTGTTGTTACAAACGCGCCACAATCAACACCGCCGCCATAACACGTACCGCCAGTAAATCTGTTCTCGCTTTTTGCTTTTTCTATAGCTTCTGCGTATTCAGGTTTTTTGTCTGTACGAACCTTTTTTTCTGGCCAGGCATAACGTTTGACGTAGTCAATAAAGTCACCGCCGCCACTTGATGAAGAACATCCTCCTCCACTTCCGCCTGTACCGTTAAATCTTTCATAGATTTTTTGCGCAGCGGTACCGCGTACATTTTTAACCTGCTCTTTTGTCATAGCTGATTTTTCAAAATCGTCATGCCAAAAAACAGTGGCATCATCAACTGTCTTCAGGGTTTTTAACAATTCCCATGAGTTCGAAGCGGTACCAAATCCACGAGCGGTAACGGGTCTTTCTGTTCCCTCTTGCACTAAATACTCTAATTCGAAGATTAATAGCTTGTCGTTGTCTTCTACTGGAATAGAATCGACCATACCCTTGTCGTTAGGTGCGCCACCATACTCTTGGCTGTAATATTTTTTTAACTCAGACGGTATTTTGTTAGCTATAAGCGTTCGCCTTCCGAACGTCCACTGGGCGAGTCCCCAGCCACCAGACCCCCATCCTTGACCTACTTCGTGTCTGGTAGGACTAAATCCGGATTCTGCCTGAATATTAGCCATCACGCCAGCTGTTTGTTCGGCGCTTAATCCTGCGTTGCGTAGATATCCCCAAATCTTTTCTTGGTTATCTGATCCTGACACTCCATTAGAAGATGATCCGGAACAAGTTGTTGAATCATTTTCTTTATACCAAAGAATATCGTTTGTTACATATGAATCGGGATATCCTGCCGCCAAAGATACTGGCTGCACAGTAATAGCAAAAGATATAGCAAAGCAAAGAGCGATAGATAACTTTTTATACATCAGATCGGTTCCTTTTATATTCGTTTATAATATCTGCAGGAACGCCAATATTTTTTAAGGCGTCTGGGGATTTTCTATCATTAACGCCTGTTATGATTGAATTATTTCTTAGAATTGCATACGTGTTGTAAGTAGATTTGAATTTCTCGCTATAAATTTCTAAAGTAACCAACTTAAATTCGCCCTGCTCTTTTACTATTGAATACTTTTTTAATTCACGATTACCGTAGGTGCTGGAGGTAGAGTTCAGTAATTCAGTAATAACTTTCTGCTCTGACGATTGCTCGTGAGTATTATTTTGATTGCTTTGATTCTCGTTAGTGTTTTGGGATGATGACAGAATAGTTGTGTATTGATTGCTGTCAGGGTTTTTAATAATAAGGAAAGTTGCCGTAATACTTATTAAAAATAATACGGATGATATTAGTATGACTTTATTTTCTTTATTCATTAGACCTTCCTTGCATATTCCCAATGCCATTGTTCGGGGTTGCTCCCACCCGGCTCAGCCCAAGCGGGATGTACATAACCGTATTTGTGGGCGTTAGCCTTTAGCCAATTATATGCAGAAGATCCAAATGGACCAACTTCAATATCCACGGCAAGTCCCCAGCCGTGATTTGATGTACCTGGAACGCCCGCGGTGCTGCCTAATTGTTCACGAAGTTTAACTTGCCTGTCATATTCTCGATAGGCGTCATTTATGATGAGGTCGGAACCGTTATCAGCTTTGTATGCTTTATTCATCTCTTCCATAGCAATCGCAGCTTTCTTATTCATTTTATTGCCTGGTGAAAAAGATAGAGCTTGTAGTTCTGAGTCTGGAATTTTACCATTTTCGTAGCTGCCCCATTTGGCCTGTGCTTCTTCTAATTGCGGCTCACCAACTGCCTCGCCATTGTCTGGAGCTTTAGCCGTGGTTGAAGGAGCGTCTTCTTCGTCATCTTCGCCATTGATTGATTGGGCAATCTGGAAATCAATTAGCAATACTGACATAGCGGAAAGCTTTCTGTCGTCGTATTGCTTAGCGGAATTTTCAGTTCCAAATGACTCATTGGTAATATCTTTCCCTTCTTCATCTTTATATGTTTTTTCAGTAATTTTTGCGACACGTGTTGAATCTGATGGCGCTGTACACCCGCCATTACTAAACCAATAGCTTCCGGTGCTAGCATCTCCACAGTCTTCTACGAAGTCATGAAGAGGAGTGTCTTTAACTATGTATCCATTATTCATGAGATCGGATATATCTGCGCCATCTGGAATGTCCATATCTTTCTGTATCCATCCTTCATCTTCGGCAATTTGAATAGCCTCCTCTACTGACATGTTTGCCTGGCTGTTGGTTATGCCAGTACACGGTAATCCTGCCATGTTCACGGCTGGATCTTCCGATGATCCGCTGCCCATAGAAAAGTCTTTTGCATATCCGCAATATTTATCAGAATACATACCGCTTGCTGCTTTTGCGGTGGATGAATAAGATAATGCCATAGAAGGTAGCCTGAGAATATTAGATAGCATTGCTACTGGAGTTTTACTATAAGTCCCATTAGCCATCATCATATTGCCCATATTATGGAATATACTGCCCAAGAATGTATATCTACTGGACGTATCAAATGGGCTTAATGAAGCAATATCCATTTCTTTTTGGAATTCTTCGTTTGCTATTTGGATTCCATTGAATTCTGCCAATTGACTCATTTTAAGTCCTGGCAACATCTGTCCCATAGATCCGCTTGCAAAGAACGCTGCCGCTCCAACGCCAAGTGCATCACCCAAATCCTTATACTGAGCATTATTTGATGTAAGCATACTTACTGCCAATTCTTTGAGGACTCTCTTTACGGTATCGCCAACGGCATACTTAAGTAGTTCTGTGGTTACTGTGGCTAATGTCTTTTTTGCAATCCAGTTTGCTAATGATGTTAATCCAAAACTGGCTGCCCCAGTAGCTTCTACTGCTAGGTCTACTAATTGAGAAGTATACATAGCAACTGGACTTAGTATATAATTGCACACTGGTTCGCTAGCCTCTTCGGCGGAATTGAGAGTGCGAACTATAGGATTTGTAGCTACTGAGTATCCAGGAATGTAGTTTTTTGCAATTCCAGGCTTGTCGTTATTTACGCCCATTGCTGCTAGTAAATACGGAGAATCCAATGCCGATCCTTCGGCGTTATCGGACCCTTTCATCTTTCCTCTTTCGGTTAGCATAGTGCCGATTGTTTCCATCGTTTCTTGAGAGAATCCACTACCATTAGAGTCGAGTCCAGAAGCCTTAGCTTGTGAACCAGGAGATAATATTACATCCATAACTAGCCCTAATAAAGGTACTAACTGAATCGCTGCTACTCCTGATGCGATGATGTTGGGAAGTTTTAGCGCAAGGCATATTCCTGCTGCCGCGACGTATACTAGCCCGCCTTTTTTTAGTTTCTCTGTTGATTTTGTAACTCTTTCATTGATTCCACCGATAGCCTTGTCGTCGTTAAAGCCTGGTAATTTTTCTTTAAGTTTATTTGCCCTTTCTTTTACTCCGAGTTTTTTGTCAATTTTTGAAATTGCACTATTTCTTTTAAGATTGAATTTATCGTAAAGCTTACTTATATGTTTTCCTGTCCAGGCGCGGAAACGCATTTTAAATAAGCCAGTTCTGCCATAGACTTTACTGGCAATTTTACGATTCTCTTTCTTTAGTAATTCGTCTTTTGGATTTTTTTCTGGATAACCAGTTCTCTTCAGCTTCATTTCATTGCCGTCAGCGTCGACTGGAATAATTCCCGATTTATTGAACTTCGTTAATGCTTTATAGGACAACTTTCCTGTTCTACATCTTATCTTCTTACTACTATTAGCGCATATTCCTGGGCCATCTTTAGAATCCAGGAATCCGTTCATAACCTGTTTGATTCTGGATATTTTAGAGGGTGTGGCGGAGTCATTCTTCCAGGTTAAGCTTTCCATTATATTTTGCAACATTGTTGCTGGACTAAGGAATATTCCCAGAATTCCACCGCCCAGTCCTAATATTCCGGCAATAGCTGCAATTGGTCCGCGTTTTTTCAGTAAAGACTTGAATGTTACTGGACTTTTCTTTTTTCCCGCAGACGGCTGATAAAAACCGTTGCCTGGAACAGAAGATTCTTGATCATTGACGGCAGCGCTGGCGGAATCGTTTTGGCTAGGATCTAAGTCTGAATCTTTATTATCAAACTGAGATTCAAGGTCATTTATGGCATCCTTTTCGCGATCACTTAACTCCGATCCGCTGTCATAACCAGCCGAGATTTGATCAAACTTAGCCTGCTCAGCAGGATTTAACCTGCTGTCAGTTTCGGAATCTGTCGTATAATCAACTCGTGCCATATTTTCTCGCTATTTTCTACACCGCTCCGTAGCCGCCGATCGGTGAATCTGACGGTTTTATTTGTTGCGATACGGGATTTGTATTGATCAAATTATATTCGGTATCGCTAGCCTGAATCTGGATGTGAACGTGATTTTGTCCAGCAAAGAATAATCCTTGCCCAACTGGGAAATTGGCTAGTCGTTTCTGCTCTTCATCTGTCAATTTAAACACTTGCGCCAAAACGTCAACGGCGCTGGCGGACTGTTTCAAAAGTAGCTGCATTGAGGAGTTGGAAACGATTGCTCGCCCCATTTTACTTCCGACGAAGTCTTCCACGTCCTGCGTGATTGTTGTCAGGCCTAATTGATATTTGCGGGCGCGCTTGGCTAGTGAGAATAAGAAATTGGCAGAATCGTCATATTTCATCAATTGCCAAGCCTCGTCAACAATCAGCATACGTTTCCTCTGGTCGGTGCGCGTAATATTCCAGATGTGGTTCAGAACAATATACATCGCCGTTGGTCGCAGTTCATCTTCCAAGTCGCGAATGTTAAAGACGACCATATTATTGTTAATATCAATATTACTCTGTTGTGAAAATATTCCCGCAAACGTTCCAGAGGTAAATTTGCGAAGTCGCTGAGCCAGACTTGGGCCAGTTCCGCCCATGTGAAGCAAAGTGTCGTATAGGTCGGAAATTGTCGGTGGCGTGGAATTGTGTGTTAGTGGATCCGAAGTAATACCAACGCGTGCGTAGGTGTCAATCAATGCTTGATCAATATCAGCTTCTTCTGCTGGCGATAATCCTGCTACGACTTGCCCGCCAGCTCCTACTCCTGCGCCGCCCAGCATTTGCCTGAGTAGTCCGTGTAGCGTAACTAAGTTAGCTCGCAGTGCGTCATCTGCCTCATCAGTATCAATAACACGTGGCAAATCAAACGGATTGATCCTCGTGTCGCTACTTAAACTCAATCGAATATAACTGCCACCAACCGCGTCGCATAGTTTTTGGTACTCATTTTCTGGGTCAATAATCACAATATCAGCCCCGACCATCATACTTCTTAAAGCCTCCAATTTAACGGTAAATGATTTACCGGCACCAGACTTGGCGAACACGACCATATTGGCATTTTCCAGAGAGAATCTGTCAAAAATCACCAAGCCGTTATTATGCATATTAATTCCGTAAAGTACGCCCTTATTGTCCGTTAAATCGGCTGAAGTGAATGGGAAGCTGGTTGAAATTGCGCCAGTATTCATGTTACGGCGAATCTGTAGTTCATCGGTCAATTGTGGAATAGAGCTATTCAATCCCTGTTCCTGCTGGCTGGAAGCCACTTTTGAGAACACCAATTGCTGACCAAAAATAGTTTCAATTTTATGTTGGATGAAGTTTAGTTCGTCCAAGCTGTCGGCGTAAAGCGTGATATATAAGCCATAGCGGAAGAACTTTTCGGCGCCAATCTGCAATTGATCGCGCAATTCTTCAGCGTCTTGCAAAGCCGCTTCCAAGCCTGGATCGCGCACCTTTCCCTTTTCCATGTTTATATTCATGGTTGCTTCCAGCTGGGTAACTTTTTTACGCAGGTTATTCAGGACAATTTGCGTATCGACTGGATAAATAAACATACTAATATCCAGTACTTCATCGATGTTAATGATTGAGCTAAGCCAGCCGGTGTAGATTTGGCGAGGATAGCCATAAACATACATTGTGCGGCCATATTTTGAGCCAAGTCGGAAATGGTCGGAATGAAGCTCGATACTACTTGGCGCGATAAAATCACGCAGAGTTCGAACGCCAGTTAAGAAGGCCTGTTCGACTTCGGCTTGTTCTCGTGCTCGTTGTTGAGCAGCAATATCAACGGCATCTAATTTCTTCTTTGCCATTATGACCTTCCTCCTCTCGGTGACGGACCAGTCCCCTTAGTTACGTAAGTGGTCGTAAGCTCGCTCGGGTCAATGTCCTCTAGCGATTCACGTGACGACGTGTCGGGATTATATGAGGTGTAGAATAATTCACCCAGTTGTCTGGTGTTTAATTGCCAGCTTTTTACGCCCATTTGGAATAGACCATTCATAACCGAATCGATGCGGTTTTTAATTTCATCTTTAGCTTTGGTGTAGGTGACTTGGTCAATTTTTGTTACAGTTGCCTCTTTTTTCCCACTGAAGAAACTATTGAACAATCCCTTAGTTTGCTGTTTGAAGGCATTTTCCTCGCCGGCTGGATAATATGGAACGACAACATAAAAACTCTTATCCATAATGTTTGCCTCTTGTGCCAGAATATCAATAAAATCCATATAATCGTCCATTAGGACGTTGAGGTTTTGATAACTGAACTCAATTCCCTCTCTTTCGCGTGAACTCATCAGGTCAAAGTTGATCGATTCACATTCTACCACTGCCCGAAAACTACCGTCGCTCATGATGATCATATTTTCGCGCATCTCAGAGAAAAGCAGCGTATTCTGGGTGCTAATCGGTCCTTTTTGCTTCTTGTCGTCAGGGGTTTTATCTGGAGATGGTGTGGCTGGATTTGGTCCCGAACCAATTGACCCTGATGGCTGCTGAGAGACACCAGGAAGAGCCGCATTGGTTTGCGGAACCTGCTGATAAGATTGTTGATTTTGTAACTCTGGTTGCATAAACCCCACCTAACGTAGTGAAATCACCACTTCCTCATCTGATAATTTATTTTCTTGCTGAATTCGATTTGCCTCACGCGCAATCGTTTCAATCGAGAGGTCGCGGTTATTTGCCAGTTCTATTATAGCAGGTGACACCTCGTTTACGCTAGTTTGCGGCGTAATACAGATTGACGCATTGTTGGGTACGGATTCATTTGTAGCGGTGTGGCTGGAGCAGGATTATCTGGTTGGGATGGTTGCGGTGGCTGCGCGGGAGACGGCGTAGCGGATTGTCCTGTTTGCATCTTTTGGATGACTTCTTGTCGCCTACGAACATCTGACTGATTTATTAAGTGATTGATATTTTGTGCCGTAGTGCTATTTTCATCCAATATGTCGTTAGCTGCCTGTCCTTCGTTGAATAAATCAGCGCGCATTGAACTATTCGGATTATTGACGCCACGAATTGACCAACCTTGACTGTCTACCAAATTTGCCAAATATGACAATCTTCGCTGGACTTCGGCTTGATCGTAATTATTACCGTAAGTCTTCTCCTCGACTTTTGGCGCGATAACTTCGACCAATCTTTCAATTCCATCAGGCTGCCATAGACGTTTTTTTGGTTTTAGCATAAAAGAAATGACTGCTGCCAAATAAACTTCCATTGGCTGATCTTTTTTAAGAGGTAAAGCCAGTGCTCCAAAGAATAAAATTATCGGTACAGGAATTATTGCCAAAGGTAGTAAAATTGTACTTAAACCGTACGCAATAGCGATTCCGATAACAGCTATAATTAAGAACACAAACTGTCGGAAGCTAAACGGCCCGAGCAGTTTGTCCTCCGCCTCGACATCTTGAGGAACTTTATACACCGACATACTGCTTATATTATATCAAAATCACAGCTATTATAGTATGTTTCGGAAATTCTCAAATTGCTCTTTGGCGGCATCTGTTACGTTTGCAGATAACCTCCTGTCGGTAAGAATTGTATTGATAACATCCTTGATATCTTGACGTTTCTTGTCTGTAATAACAGAAGTGGTATTTACAGCCTCTATTAACAACTTAACGGCATCAGCATCCGTAGACGCTAAGGTTTCAGGCTTGTATTTACCACCCTGTAGCCATTCAGCGAAGTAGTTCATGAGGTCACCTCTATTTCTAATCTCTCCCTTACCCACATCATCGATAAGCTTACCACCCATGAAGGATGCTCTGTTCTTTATGCCAGATTCCGCTAACGATGAAGCTAAGACGGAGCGGAATTCAAGTGGTAATTCGCTAAGAAGTTCAGCTACTTCTGCCGCAGTGCCATATTTAACCTGTTCTTTGATTGAGGCTTCACGTACAAATATACTGTCTCCACCCAATATTACTCCGCCAGAAAGAGGTATGGTTTTTCTACCTAAAGCTAAATCTTGTCTTTGCTCCGAGCTTAGTCCGTAGTGTTCTATGATTTGACGAGCCTCATCGACCGACTTGGCATATTCGCTACGGCTGGTTGCTATAGCTGACGCCAGTGCCGCGTCTGCTCCGATTAATTTACCGTTCTTATCCTTGAATACGTGACCGCCAGCTTTTTCTCGAAGTTCCTTGCTGTTTATCAATTGCTCTGCAAATTCACTATGCTGCTGACGTTGAGCATTATTCTTAATCAGACCTGCTGTTGCAATTTCGGTTTCTAGGTCTTTAATATCATTCATGAATGCAGTTTGCTGCTGATGAGCTTTCAAATCTCGTCGAGTTGCATAGGTAGCTGACACGGTTCGTAGAGCACGATCGTACAGAGGTCTATTCCCATACGTATCAGTTGGTGCATGACCCAGCGTAGCTTCGGTGTAGCGATTATCATCTTGTGCGGATAACAGATCTGCACGCCTGGAAGCCTGTCTGGCTTCTAAGTCTAACTTCTTATACCTGGCTGTATCTCTAAATGAATTCTCGGCATTTTTCTGTGAAGTTTCCAGATCTTTTTTGAGTGCTCTACCTTTATGATCTGCCCAACTGTTTTTAATGGTCTCACGACGATCTTTAGACCAGTTCTTAGACCTGTCGTATAAGCCTTTATTCTTGTCATTAACAAACCCAGCGAATTTACCCAATACTCCGCCACTGAGCTTCATAATTAGAGGAGTTATAGCCAAAGGTATTATTTGAACCAACATTCCTAGTACGTGCATTATTGCACCATTTGGACCAGAGGCATTTTGTATAATTATTATTCCCGCCAGTTGAGCTCCACCGAATACTACAGCGAATGCTGGGAAAAATACTAGCATTGTTAAGAATAAGTCTCGCCATTTTTTAAACCACTTTTCTGTTCCGGGTAGCAAGTAGCAAACAAATGCTAGTGGTGAAACTATAATTAGTATAATAATAAGTGCTTGACGAGCTGCCATAATTAGGAGTATGAAGAGTAAAGTTAAGCCAGCTAATGTCGCGGCAGGTACTAACATTGGTAATATTTCAGTAGTAAGTGCTAGTGATACGGCGTATCCTGCTCCTACCGCCAGCGCTCCATTCGACAGCGCTGTACTGATAACTTCCGACCACGTCCATGTACTTGTATTTTCCCCTACGGTGGATATTGTGTTTTTAATCCCCATGAAGGCGTCTTGGAAAGCGTAGCCGGCTATGTTTGATAAATCCAGTAATATAGCACAAATCGTAAATGATAAGTTGACCAACACTGCCGCAATTACTAACCTAGGGAGCATTTTTTTAACGCCGTAATTGCTAATTCCTACGGAGGTTAATTGTGAGTAGATAATCACCAAAAACGCCACGATAAACGCCACGTTGCTAATGTTCCGCATAATGACCCACGCCAGATAAATTCCACTGTTTTGATTGGTTGTTTCTAAAGGTTTAGTTTTTAAGAATTCCTGAAGTGCGCTGTACATATAATCTATGCCATCAGCTAACCAATTGGAGAGTGGACAGATGATCCACCCTATTCCCTGTACGTCACAGGAAGTACCTGTTGAATTTTCCGAGGGAGATTCAATTGAAATAGTTGAAGTGCTGGTCTGTTCGTAGGTGTTTGGTGGTGTAAATGAATAAACCGCGTAAGTTGCGGAACTTAGCGAAGATATTTCGTTTGCTGGGAAATAAATAACCTTGGTTTCTTTTTTATTCTTATCTTCATTAACATAAACAAGCGAATTATCAGGTAGGTTGAATTGTTTGATCTTTTTATCATCACTTACCTTTGTATATTTTTCTTTGTTGTAGGTTAAATTATGACCGCTCCATTCTGCATCTACAGCATAAACAGAGGTTGAGTGCGTTAGGGTATTAAGAAAAATGCCCACCAGCATCCCTGCTATCAGCAATACAAACCACTGCAGCCACTTGTTAAGAAGCTGCTTACGGGAAATTAACCACTCCATCTGGTGTTATATTAGCATTTTTGATGGAAAAAGTCAAGAGAGAGCGTATGAAGCATGCGTCTAGCTACCTCATCGTCTAGAATCCTCTAATGCCTTTCTTGTGTCTTCTTGAGATGTAGCGATAATTATTTTCTCCCCAGAACTACTATTATTCTCATTATTATTCTTATTATTAGCAATTTTATTTAATGCTTGAATGACTTCTGGGTCAAGCTTAGCAAAAGTTGATCCTGATGGGTTTATTGCACTTTTCGCTTGGTCACTGCTTATACCGCCACCGTTAATCCTATCAAGCTGGGAACTTTTTGTCATACCAGTAAATTTATCTAGGGAAATAGGCTCTCTCGCTGCCGCATTATGAGCACCATCTATAGATGAGTCTTGTCCGCTTGCCCACTTTAGTAATCCAGGATCCTTATCGAATACACCGCTATTAGACTCTTGAATATTGCTTCTAAGTTTCGCACTCATGTCGTCGCTCATGTGGCTTTCAGATTCACTAATCGCCTGATTATGTGCGTCAATACCCCCTGGACCTCGACCAGACAAGAGTATGTTTTGTGCGGCTCGAGCTTTTACATCGTCTCCGTTTTTGATGGCATCAGATAAGGCAGATTTCAATTCTTGTATGGAAGCATTTCCGAAACTTATTTGTGCGTTTTTAACTTCTGTAGAAATTAATGAATGAGTCATCTCTTGAATTCGCGCCTTTGATCCAGGCAATTCTAAGCTACGCAGTCTGCTATCATATTTTCCAGAGGCAAGAGATTCTTTGAACCCTCTATCTGCGTATGCTTCATAGTTTGCTTGATCAATTTGACGAAGTTTTTTATTGTCGCTGAACCGCTTCATGGCTTTATGGGCGCCGATAGTGAATGGATTTTTTCGTCCACCTATACCCTTACTTAAAAACTCTGCCCTCCTAGATGACATCATGCCTGAAGCTGTATTTGACACTAATCCGCCAAGCCGTGAAACACCCAATTTATTAGCAAAGCCACCAATGCCACCTACGATTTTGCCCATGATTGAGTTGGATTTTATAGCTATAACAGCTACCATAAATGTTCCAATAAATAGTGCAGCTAAAGCCATGAGTCTCTGTATGCTACTAGACTCCCCTTCTCCTAGCGTGAGTGAAGCTGCAAACTTTAGTCCGCCATAATATATAGATGCTAGAGGATAAAGAAAAACCAATCCAGTAAACATGCTTTTCCATTTGTCAAATAGTTTTTGAGTATTTGGCAATACCCAAGCCACTAAAGCTACAGGAGAAAAAATAGCCAATATAGGAATAAGCATAGATCTTACTTGTAGTGCTAACAGGCCTGCTATAATTCCAATAATTGCTGGGATGATCATGGCGCCCAAGAACAATATTATGGCAGGCCAACCCAATACTGCACCAGCCGCTAAGGTGACTCCAACACTACCAGCAACGGTAGCAGAAAGAAGTATAGAATCTAATAATACAGACCATCCATTTGCTGCTTTAAGCCCAGAGTATGATTCAAATCCACTAAATATACCGTCTATACTTTTACCGGTGATATTAGCAATATCAACTATCACCTGCATGAGATAGTAAGATATATTAATAGCTACCGCCACAATAACAAGTCTTGGTAGCATTTTTTTGATACCGTAATTGGATATTCCAATGTTTGATACCTGAGATATAACAATTCCTAAAAATATAACGACTAATATAGCGTTAGCTAAATCGCGCACCTTTGTCCACGAGTCGTAATAGGTTCCACTTCCATCAAGGGGGTTGTTGATTAGAAGAAATTCAAAAATAGACCAAGCCCCATCCGCAAAAATAATAGCGGCGTTTATCACTGGACATATAAAATATCCCAATAGTCCGCTATCCAGCACATCTCCGCAGTCCTTTTTATCTTCTTTGTCTGACGCGTCAGGATTCTCCACCTTTGCAGACTGACCTTGCTTACAGGCGTTTAGTTTTTTGTCGTCACTCTTGTATTTTGTTTTGCAGTATTCAGAATCACCCTTATGTTCTATTCCGTCTTTACAGGCCTCTAGCTCTTCCCCCGCCAGCCCCGCGCATGCAGTGTCTGTGGCTGACTGTTTTAGAGCTTCTTGATACTTTGGCGCTGACTCCACTAGGCGCTGGTATATATTCATACACTGCCATTCAGAAATATTTGCGTCATAATGCTTCTGTGGCCATTCACGGTTATTTGATCCACCCACATTATAACCCTGCCCGTCGCCAGGTAGGTAATATGAGTTAGTCAAATTTCCGTTACCATCTATATTTGGTATTTCCCAATCTTTTGAGCTGTGTCGTTGAGGTTGAGGATTGTCGTCTTTTACGCAACCTTTTATCATGGACCTCGAAACCAGATATTTTATACTAGGATCGGAGTTTTCTATACCATTTTTATAACCTGATAAATTTGTTAGTACTTCAAATATCTTTCCTTTTGAATATATGTTAACGTCATCTTGTCTATCATCTTTCCCTCCTGCAAACTTCTTTTTTTTACCAAATGCACCACTTCCATTTATGCATTCGTCTTCGGACAGAGTGTAGTTAGTGCCTCTCCTGTATCCTATTTTGCAAAGCAATACCTCTACGGCGGAGGATCTTCCTTGTGGCTGTATGTTGAATTGACTAACAGCTGTACTCATAAGTTCAGCTGAGTTGCAATCAAAATATCCTCCCGAGCTATTGTATCCTGTAAAGCCTGGAAAAGTTCCTACGTAAGATCCGTCACCAACATTATTAAATATTTTTCCCTTTTTCAGCTCCTCTACGTTGCTGTTAGGTGCCTTACTTCCTGCACGGACAAAACATGTATCTAATGCGCGCGCATAAACATAGAACTTATATTTTTCTTGAGTACTGAGACCGTCAAAGTACCCAGCGGCAAATGCAGGTAAAGAGGTTAATAGTGTAGAAATTGGTAATATAAATAAGGCGCTCACGCACAAATATAAAACTATATTCTTAAAGACGTTTCTACGATCGTACCCACTCATAAACATAATCACCTTCATTTAATCATATATGAAGGTGATTATGCAAATAATTATACAAAATAAGTACTTTATTGATCTTGGACTTTTATTGTCGTCTCTTTGCCGTTTTCATTGTAGTTGAATTCGGAGCTGTTCTCCATGTGTATTATCCATGCGCCTTCGCCTAGATTTGCATTGGTGCTATGGCTATTGTCGCCATATAGATTATCGCCTTTTTTGTGGTGAGTAACCAGTGCCTTAAGTAAACTGTCTGGTTCAACATCTCCTGAATAATTGTTGAACCCATCAAGCTGATAAAAATTAGTACCAAAAATTCCGTACCTATCGATTTGCACATCTCCAGCACCGGTCCCATAGGGATTCCTCAAGTCTTTGCCGTGATACCATGCTCCGTAACACCCTTCTTCACTAGCTTTTGCCAATGAAACGGCAGAAGCTTGAGTTCCTGGAACAGGAGCAGGAACGGGATAGTCATCATCTGGATGATCTAGGTTATATCCTATAGATTTTCCAAGGTAATACATGGAATCCTTAAAACCTTGACGATAATCCTCGTATACAAAAGTTTTTGCCATAGAATCGGTAATAGTATCCACTGATGTTTTGTCAAGACCATATTCTGGGTTTTGCAACATACTTGTCACAGCAATTACTGACCCTACTTGAGAGCCTAATTTATCTGCAGCATCTTTTTTTTCAACTGAAATACAATTCTGAAGTGTAGGGATTTTTTCGTCTATATGCGGAAATGAAAAGCCTTGTTTTTTAATAAATTCTGTTAATGTTTCTAACGGTTCTTCACCTCTATTTAGCTTATCTGCCGTTTCGTCAACATCTACGGGTTTTTGAGGCATAACTTCTCTGTATTCTTGTCGTACCTGCTCTGGGGTTTTTAATAGTGGTGGAGTAGTTGTCTCTGGCGTTGGACTCTGAACTTCTTGCTCTGTAGACGTTGTAGCATCTGGAGTTGGCTCACTGTAGCTTTCACCACAGGCTGACAACGGAGCTACTGAAGCTAACAGTGCTGCCGCTGTAGCGATGCCCTTTAAGGCCTTTTCTTTAAGTAAAGTTGGAAGTTGTGTCTCTGAATCACTTGGGTTAAATTGTTCACGATTTCGAACCATAACGCTTGGGATCCTTCCTCTGACATTGTCAGATATTTTATTATAAAAATTCCTTAGACCTTACAGTCCAATTGGCTATATAATAACATAAATTGTACAGAAATGCAATAAAAATGGTATATTTTCCATAAAAAAACACCCTATCAGGGTGAAAATATCTGTGGCGCGCTCGACCGGATTCGAACCGGCGATCTCCTCCGTGACAGGGAGGCGTGATAGGCCAACTTCACTACGAGCGCATATCA
>QWCL01000688.1_pt1 | contig 17168 bp, 12 predicted proteins | sample 1972551 | NCBI WGS metagenome assembly QWCL01 (sample SAMN09866709, study PRJNA288562) | Human oral metagenome isolate term2_saliva, whole genome shotgun sequencing... | isolation source: mouth | host: Homo sapiens | place: USA: California
GTATTCTTTCTATCTGTCCCTACTATAATAAGCCCAGTCAAGAAGGTTTATACCAACATTTTAAAGCTATTGCAGAAACAAGTTCTCTTCCCATTGTACTATATAATGTACCAGGGCGGACAGGAGTAAATATGAAAGCCGAAACCACAGTAAGAATTGCTAACGACTTTCCAAACATTGTTGCAATAAAGGAGGCGGCAGGTAGTTTAGAGCAAGTAGATGAGATTATAAAGAATAAACCAAAGCACTTTGAAGTGATTAGTGGCGACGACGCACTAACATTTCCAATGATAGCAAGCGGAGCAGTTGGTGTAATTTCTGTTATTGGAAATGCGTTACCAAAAGAGTTCTCACGTATGATTAGATTAGAATTTAATGGAGAATATGATGCTGCACGGATTATCCACCACCAGTTTACAGAACTTTATAAACTATTATTCGTAGACGGAAATCCAGCAGGGTGCAAAGCTTTACTAAACGATATGGGAATGATTGAGAACGTGTTAAGACTACCACTTGTGCCTACACGTATTGAAACGAAACAGAAAATGAACGATATATTAAAAAAGATGAGACTCAATTAAAGAGTCTCATCTTTGTTTAAATATAGAATATACAAATATTTGCTATCCGCTTTTATATTTCTAAATCAGAGTATTAGGAATTGTTATCTCTCCTGCTATAGACTTATTCATATATTCGCGCACTATAGTATGGTCGCTATACTTAGCTTGCAAAAGCATTAACTTAGTTAGAGCAGCCTCTACAGTTGTATCGTAACCACTTATTACACCTGCCTCTTTCAGCTGGTAACCAGTATCATAACGATTCATATCAGCCTGTCCACTAATACATTGACTTACATTCACAGTAACAACACCACGCTGAGAAGCCTCTTTCAATAAGTTTACAAGCCAAGACGCATGGGGCGCATTACCACTACCGTATGTTCGCATAATAATACCATGAAGCTCAGGAGCATCAAATGTATGACGAATAATGCTTTCTTCAGCACCAGGAAATAGCGAAAGTACAAACACATTACTATCCAATTCAAAATGTGGTACCATAGGTTGGTTATAGTCTGGCTTTAGAATATGATGCGTTTGAAAATTGAAACTCACTCCAGCTTCACAAAGATGGGGAAAGTTGAACGACTCAAATGCATTCAACTCATCGGCATTCTGCTTTGTAGAACGATTTCCTCGCAACAAATGACCGTTAAAATAAATACATACCTCAGGTACCATAGGAGTACCATCGTGATGATGCGCTGCAGCCAATTCCAAACTAGTCATTAAATTCTCTTTACCATCAGTACGCAATTGACCGATAGGAAGCTGTGAACCTGTAAGTATAACAGGTTTCGTAAGATTTTCTAGCATAAACGACAAGGCAGATGCAGTGTAAGCCATAGTATCGGTACCATGTAGAATAACAAAACCATCATAGCTATTATATCTATCAACTATTATTCTCACAATATCAGCCCAGTTCTTCGGAGACATATTAGAAGAATCGATAGCAGGTATAAATTGATAAGTGTCAATAGCTGTTGGGATTAGCTTAAACTCTGGTACATTATCGGCTAGATGCTCAAAATCTAAAGGCTCTAAGGCACCTGTTGCAGGATTACACCCCATGCCGATAGTTCCACCAGTATAGATCAACAAAACTTTTTCTGTTCTTTTCATGACTATATAATTATCTTTGTCGCAAAGATAGTAATTTATTTTTAGTAAATACTCACTTAACTTTATCTTTTTTTTACTCATATTCAATTCATTATAAAGCCATTACTATCTATAAGCAGGCAAAAACAAAAACGAGTAATACATCAAGACATAAGTAACGATAAGATAACTACAAACTGACACTAGTATTGAGAATTACACAACATAATGGTAAGGAAAAATTTTCTCTAATATTATCAGCCATTTTCTGCACCTTATTATAAAAGTCAATTAAACTTTTGCCGTTCTCAAAAATTAGTAGTATTTTTGCATCATAATTATGGTGGTAGATTTATGAGATATGTAATAGACCACTTTGGTGACTAAGAAATAACGTTATCGCACTTATATTTTATGAAGAAATTACTTTTCCCTATTATGGTATGTGCCATAATTTTAGCAATGGTAGGCTGCGGTTCAAGTGAACAAACGGTTTACTGGAGAAATATTGACTCTATTAGTTTGGCAGCATCTAAAGGACTATACGATGCGAAAATTATGCCGAAAGATGAATTAACCATTTTAGTACAAACAACAGATCCTCTATCTTCAGAGCCTTTCAATTTACATTCAACAGGACAATCTACTAGCAAAAATGCTATTACTGGTTATTTGGTGGATAACGATGGTATGATTAATTTTCCTATTATCGGTAAAATTCATGTAGCTGGGCTTACTAAAAATGAATGTGAAGACCTTATAAAAAGTAAAATACAACCTTACTTGGCACGTACAGAAAATCCGGTTGTATCGGTTCGAATGAGTAGTTTCCGTATCACTGTAATCGGAGAAGTGAATCGCCCTGGTGTTATTCCTGTATCAACCGAGAAAATTAGTATTGTAGAAGCATTGGCTGAAGCAGGAGATATGACTATTTATGGAAAACGAAATAATATTCTTCTTGTTAGAGAAGATAAAACTGGTGAGAAACACAAGGTTCGCTTAAATATGAATGATGCGAATATAATAAACTCACCATATTATTACCTACAACAGAATGACGTTATATATGTTGAACCTCATAAGGTGAAAGCTAGAAATACATTCTTCGGAAGCAATACAAGCATATTCTATTCTATTATAGGTATTACATCGTCGCTTGTAACACTATTAGTTACAATATTAAGGTAATTGTTATTAAACAAACAAAACAAAGTGTTTAAAGATAAAACTAGAATAAAAAGAAAAGGACTATATATATTATGTGTGGAATTGTTGGATATTTAGGCACAAAAAGACAAGCCTATCCTGTTCTAATAAAAGGACTCAAAAGATTAGAATATAGAGGATATGACAGTGCAGGCGTTGCACTTATCAATAGTAACGACGAATTAAACGTATACAAAGCAAAAGGTAAAGTAAGTGAATTAGAAGCCGTTTGTGCTGATAAAAACATAGAAGGTACTATTGGTATAGCACATACAAGATGGGCTACACATGGAGAGCCATCTTCTACAAATGCACACCCACACTACTCCGAGTCTAAAAATTTAGCCATCATACATAATGGCATTATTGAGAATTATGCATAAATAAAGAAAAAACTCCAAGGTAAAGGTGTTCATTTCATTTCTGATACAGACACAGAAGTATTAGTACAGCTAGTAGAATACATTCAAACAAGAAAAAGTCTAGACTTACTTTCTGCAGTGCAAGTAGCTCTTCATCAAGTAATTGGAGCCTATGCTATTGCAATTTTAGATAAACGCCACCCTGATACAATTATTGCTGCAAGAAAACAGAGTCCTCTCGTTGTAGGAATTGGCGATAATGAATTCTTCTTAGGGTCAGATGCAAGTCCTATCATAGAATATACAGACAAGGTTGTTTACCTCGAAGATGAGAACATTGCTGTAATGAAATTAGGTGAAGAACTGAAGATTGTAAATATACAGAACGAATCGTTAGCACCTGTAATAAAAACTGTGGATATTAATCTTGGACAAATTGAAAAAGGAGGCTATCCACATTTTATGCTCAAAGAGATATTCGAGCAACCTGACTGCCTCATTAACTGTATGAGAGGACGTATCAATGTTAATAACGATAATGTTACATTAAGTGCCATTATTGACCATCGACAACAGCTACTAAATGCAAAACGCATTATTATTGTAGCATGCGGAACTAGCTGGCATGCTGGGCTTATTGGCAAACAATTACTAGAAACATTCTGCCGGATACCTGTAAATGTAGAATATGCAAGCGAATTTAGATACAGAAACCCAGTAGTTTCTGCTGACGATGTTGTAATAGCATTATCACAAAGTGGTGAGACAGCTGATACGCTTGCAGCGATAGAATTAGCAAAAGAACATGGTGCATTTATCTATGGAATATGTAATGCTATCGGTTCAAGTATTCCACGAGCAACACATACAGGTACTTATATTCATGTAGGTCCAGAAATAGGTGTAGCCTCAACAAAAGCATTTACTGGACAAGTAACAGTTCTTACTATGCTTGCACTTACGTTAGCAGAAGCAAAAGGAACTATAAAACGAGATGAATACGTAAAAGTTGTGGAAGAATTAACGGCTATTCCTGAAAAAATAAAAGAAGTATTGAAATCAAACGATGCAATTGCCGATTTAGCTAGAACATTTACTTACGCACACAACTTCTTATACTTAGGTAGAGGATTTAGCTATCCAGTTGCTTTGGAAGGAGCGCTGAAACTAAAGGAAATATCATATATACACGCAGAAGGTTATCCAGCAGCAGAGATGAAACATGGACCTATTGCTCTGATAGACTCTGATATGCCTGTTGTTGTTATTGCTACGCATAACGCTATGTACGAGAAAGTTCGTAGTAATATACAGGAGATTAAAGCTCGAAATGGTCGTGTTATTGCATTGGTTTCGAAGGGAGACAAAACAATTTCGCAAATTGCAGATGCCGTTATAGAACTTCCAGATACAATGGATTGTTTAGAACCACTCGTAGCAACAATACCATTACAATTGTTAGCTTACCATGTGGCTGTATGTAAAGGCAAAGATGTGGACCAACCACGAAATCTAGCTAAATCTGTAACAGTAGAATAAAAACAATAAAAAGAAACCTTAGTAAATGGAAAAGAACATACATGAAGATTGTGGTGTCGCAATGTTAAGATTGCTAAAGCCTCTAAGCTACTTTAAAGAAAAATATGGAACTTGGATGTATGGCTTAAATAAGATGTATCTTATGATGGAAAAGCAGCACAACCGAGGACAAGAAGGAGCTGGTATTGCAAGCGTTAAACTAGAAACTCAACCAGGAAACGAATACATGTTCCGAGAACGAGCAGAAGGAAAGAATGCTGTTACTGAGATTTTTGCAAATATTCATAAACAATATAAAGATTACACCGAAGTAGAAATTGCAGATGTTGATTTTGCACAGCGTAATTTACCGTTCGCAGGCGAGCTTTATATGGGGCATTTACGCTATTCTACCACAGGAAAAAGTGGTTTATCGTATGTTCACCCTTTCTTAAGACGTAACAACTGGAGAGCTAAGAACCTCTCATTTTGTGGTAACTTCAATATGACTAATATCAGTGAGATATTCGAACATCTCACTGATTATGGTCAATGCCCACGTAAATATAGCGATACTTACTTGCTCCTTGAATTTATGGGACACCGTTTAGACCGTGAAGTCGAACGTAATTACCGTGAAGCAAAACTGTTAGGGTTAGAGAAATTCGATATTACACATTATATTGAAGACCATGTCGAAATGAAAAATGTATTACAAACCACTATGCAATATTTCGATGGAGGTTATGTAATATGTGGCATTACAGGGTCTGGAGAGATGTATGCAATGCGAGACCCTTGGGGCATTCGTCCAGCTTTCTTCTATAAGAACGAAGAATATATGGCATTGGCTAGTGAGCGCCCAGTACTTCAAACTACATTTGATTTAGATTGTGAAGATATAAAAGAACTTTTACCAGGTCAGGCGTTGATTGTAAACAAACACGGTGAAAGTTCGTTGCATCAAATATTAGAACCTAAGGAAAATTCAGCTTGCTCATTCGAACGTATTTATTTCTCACGTGGATCTGATAGAGATATATATAAAGAACGTAAAAAATTAGGTGAGCAACTTACTGAAAAAGTCCTAGAGGCTATTGACTACGACACAAATCACACTGTGATTTCATTTATTCCAAATACGGCAGAGGTTGCTTTCTACGGATTATTACAAGGATTCGAGAAATGGTTGAATGCTAGAAAGGTTCAAGAAATAAAAGCATTAGGAAACAATGCAACCAATAAAGATATAGAGAGAATACTAAATCAATCTATCCGCTCTGAGAAAGTGGCGTGGAAAGATATTAAATTACGTACTTTTATCACAGAGAGTAATTCACGAAACGACTTAGCATCGCACGTCTACGATATTAGCTACGAAAGCATTACACCAAATGAAGATAATCTTGTTATCATTGATGATTCTATTGTTCGTGGAACAACTCTAAAGGAAAGTATCTTACGAATACTCGATAGACTCCACCCTAAGAAGATTATCATTGTATCAAGCGCACCACAAATCCGCTATCCTGATTATTATGGTATTGATATGCCACGCTTAGAAGAATTTTGTGTGTTCAGTGCAACTATTCAGTTAATTAAAGAACGGAATATGGAATCACTCTTAACAGAAGTTTATGAAGCTTGTAAAAGAGAGATAAACAAAACTAAGAGTGAGACTATTAATAATGCTGTTCGTAAAATTTATGCTCCGTTTACTATAGAAGAAATCAACGAGAAGATCGTAGAGATGCTACGACCTATAGAAATGACAACTCCAGTAGAACTCGTTTACCAAAGTATAGAAGGCTTACACAAAGCCATACCAAAACATAAAGGAGATTGGTATTTTACAGGGAATTATCCTACTCCAGGAGGAATGCTACTTGTAAACAAAGCATTCATAAACTTCTACGAACAGAATTATCGTAAGTAAATCAGCAAACATTAAATCATCAACATACGAATAAAAATGAGGAATGTAACTTTAGTCTTAAATGACGGTACAAAATTTCATGGAAAATCATTTGGATACGAGAAGCCTGTTGCAGGTGAGGTAGTATTCAATACAGCTATGATGGGGTATCCTGAAAGCCTTACCGACCCTTCTTATGCAGGACAAATGCTTGTTATGACATTCCCGTTAGTTGGAAACTATGGTGTTCCTCCTTTTACAATGGAGAAAAACCATATTCCTTCATTTATGGAAAGTGACAAGATTTATGTGTCTGCACTTATCGTTTCCGATTATACCGAAGAATACTCACATTGGAATGCTGTTGAAAGTCTAGCATCATGGCTTAAACGAGAAAAAGTTCCAGCCATCACAGGTATTGATACACGTGAACTTACAAAAGTTTTACGCGAACACGGCGTAATGATGGGACAAATTATTTTCGATGATGAAGCCGACAACATTCCTACTGCGCATTATGAAGGAGTTAACTTTGTAGACCTGGTCTCAACAAAAGAAATCATTCGCTATAATGAAGGTGGAGGTAAGAAAGTTGTATTAGTTGATTGTGGTGTAAAAGCAAATATCTTGCGTGAATTAATAAACAGAAATATAGAAATAATTCGAGTTCCTTGGAATTACGATTACACATCATTAGAATATGATGGTCTATTCCTTGCCAACGGTCCAGGAGATCCTGATATGTGCAATGATGCTGTAGAGATTATCCGTAAACAGATGAATGAGAGTAGAAAGCCTATCTGTGGTATTTGTATGGGAAATCAACTCATGGGAAAGGCTGCTAACGCAACTATCTTTAAACTGAAATATGGTCATCGTGGACATAATCAACCTGTTCGATTGGTTGGAACAAACCAATGCTATGTTACATCACAAAACCACGGTTATGCCGTTGATGCAAAAACTCTTAATAAAGATTGGGAAGAACTATTTGTAAATATGAACGATGGTAGTAATGAAGGTATCCGACACAAAACGAATCCTTGGTTCAGTTCGCAATTCCACCCAGAAGCAAGTTCTGGTCCAGTAGATACTGTATTTATGTTTGACAAATTTGTAGAAGCACTGAAATAATGAAAGACGAATCAATAAAAAAAGTCCTGCTACTTGGTTCAGGCGCATTAAAAATAGGTGAAGCTGGAGAATTTGACTATTCAGGTTCTCAAGCGTTAAAAGCACTACGTGAAGAAGGTGTTTCTACCGTTCTTATTAATCCAAATATAGCTACAGTTCAAACATCAGAAGGCGTAGCAGACCAGATTTATTTTTTACCAATACAGCCATATTTCGTAGAACGTGTTATCCAAAAAGAACGCCCTGATGGCATTCTATTAGCATTTGGTGGACAGACAGCCTTAAATTGCGGTGTAGAATTAGACCGTCTCGGGATACTTGAGAAGTACAATGTAAAAGTACTCGGTACACCTGTTAAGGCTATAATGAACACTGAGGACCGTGAACTTTTCGTACAACAGTTAGACGAAATAGACATTAAAACTATTAAGAGCGAAGCGTGTGAGACAGTAGAACAAGCACGAAAAGCTGCTGCAACATTAGGTTATCCTGTTATTATTCGTGCTGCTTATGCACTGGGAGGACTCGGCAGTGGTTTTGCAGATAACGAAGAAGAACTTGATAAGATTTGTGAAAAAGCATTTTCATTCTCACCACAAGTATTGGTTGAGAAGAGTTTAAAAGGCTGGAAAGAAATAGAATACGAGGTGGTTCGCGACCAATACGACAATTGTATTACGGTTTGTAATATGGAAAATTTCGACCCATTGGGCATCCATACAGGCGAATCTATCGTAATTGCACCTTCACAAACCCTCACTAACAGTGAATATCATAAACTTCGTAAATTAGCAATAAAGATTGTTCGCCACATTGGAATTGTAGGCGAATGTAATGTACAATATGCCTTTGATCCTAAAAGCGAAGACTACCGTGTAATTGAAGTAAATGCTCGTCTCTCGCGTTCTTCCGCATTAGCAAGTAAAGCAACTGGCTATCCACTTGCATTTGTTGCTGCTAAATTAGGAATGGGATACGGTTTATTCGAACTAAAGAATTCTGTTACCAAAACAACATCAGCTTTCTTTGAACCAGCACTCGACTATGTTGTTTGTAAAATACCACGTTGGGATTTAAGTAAATTCCGTGGCGTAGACAAAGAATTAGGCTCAAGTATGAAGTCTGTTGGTGAAGTTATGGCAATTGGTCGCAACTTTGAAGAAGCCATACAAAAAGGTTTGCGCATGATCGGACAAGGTATGCATGGCTTCGTAGAAAACAAAGAATTAGAAATTAAGGATATAGAAGCAGCATTGAGAGAGCCAACGGATAAACGTATCTTCGTTATCTCAAAGGCTATGCATAAGGGTTATACAGTTGACCAAATTCACGAACTTACTAAAATCGACCATTGGTTCCTATATAAACTGAAACATATTATTGACGTTGATGAACAATTAAAGAATTGTAATATCAACACACTTGATAAGACTTTACTCCGTACTGCTAAAATCTACGGCTTCACAGACTTCCAAATTGCACGTGCCGTTGGATTAGAAGACGAAGTAGATAATATGCATAAAGCTGTATTAGTTGTTCGTCAATTACGTAAGAGTTATGGTATTCTACCAGTTGTAAAACAAATAGATACACTTGCTGCCGAATATCCAGCACAAACCAACTATCTTTATGTTACTTACTCGGGTGTAGATTCCGATATTAAGTTTGAAACCGACCGTAAAAGTGTTATTGTTCTAGGGTCTGGTGCTTATCGTATTGGTTCTTCTGTTGAATTCGACTGGTGTGGCGTACAAGCACTAAATACGATTCGCAAACAGGGCTATCGCTCTATTATGATAAATTATAATCCAGAAACAGTATCGACTGACTACGATATGTGCGATCGTCTCTATTTTGATGAACTTACATTCGAGCGCGTTATGGATATAATTGATTTGGAAACACCACATGGTGTTATAGTCTCTACTGGTGGGCAGATTCCTAACAATCTTGCTGTATATCTTGATGCGGAAAATGTGAACATACTCGGAACAAAGGCGAAAGATATTGATAATGCAGAAGACCGTGCCAAATTCTCAGCTATGCTCAACGATATAGGTGTGAACCAACCAGAGTGGCGCGCACTAACAAGTATGGCAGACATTCAAGAATTTGTAGACCGTGTAGGATTCCCCGTACTCGTTCGCCCTTCGTATGTTCTTTCTGGAGCTGCTATGAATGTATGTTCCAACAACGATGAATTAGAACGATTCCTGAAATTAGCAGCCAACGTGAGTGAAGACCACCCGGTAGTTGTAAGCAAATTCATTGAACATGCGAAAGAAATAGAAATGGATGCCGTTGCACGCAATGGCGAAATTATGGCTTATGCTATATCAGAACATATTGAGTTTGCAGGTGTTCACTCTGGTGATGCCACTATTCAGTTCCCACCTCAAAAACTTTATGTAGAAACTGTGCGTCGTGTAAAACGCATCAGCCGACAAATTGCTAAAGCACTGCACATTAATGGTCCATTCAACATACAGTTTATGGCACGCGATAACGATATACTTGTTATTGAATGTAACCTTCGTGCCAGTCGGTCGTTCCCATTTGTTAGCAAAGTTTTGAAACTAAATTTCATCGACTTAGCCACTAAGATTATGCTTGGTATACCTGTAGAAAAACCAAGCAAAAATCTCTTCGATCTCGACTATGTGGGTATCAAAGCATCGCAATTCTCATTCAATCGCTTACAGAAAGCTGACCCTGTACTGGGTGTAGATATGAGTTCTACAGGAGAAGTTGGCTGTATTGGCGAAGATACCTATACTGCGCTACTAAAGAGTATGCTTTCTGTTGGACAAAGAATACCTGCAAAGAATATACTGCTGTCTACTGGTGGAGCAAAACAAAAAGCAGAAATGCTTGATGCTGCAAAAATGTTGAAAGACCACGGATACAATCTCTTTGCCACTGGTGGCACCTCTAACTACCTAACAGAGAATGGCATAGATAACACATTGGTATATTGGCCATCAGACGAAGGAAAACAGCCACAGGCATTAGACCTTCTACACGAAAAGAAGATTGATATGGTGGTAAACATTCCGAAAGATCTCACACCACGCGAGCTTACCAACGGTTACAAAATCCGCCGTGCGTCAATCGACCTCAACATACCATTGCTGACCAACAGCCGACTTGCAAGTTCATTTATTGCAGCCTTCTGCAATGTTAAGTTAAACGATATTGACATTAAAGCTTGGGGAGAATATTAAATTACAAATCCATACCATTAATCAAAGACCTATACGATTATTGTTTTCGTGTAGGTCTTTATTGTATACAAATGAGATTGAATGCTAAAATTAATATAAGTTTTAACCCAAATCTGTCATTAGAGCCTAAACATTCTTTGTTTTATTATCAGGTAGATTATCTGTCTTTGCAACGTATGTGTAGCGGGCTACATCAAGTTACAAAGACAGACAAGATGCCAATAAGAAAGTAAAAGATGTTAGGAGACAATATCATAGTAATAAAAACTATACATATTGCCGTCTAATGACTAATTTGGGTTTAACGACTAATCTATATTAAACTAGCTTCAATTATTAGTATTCGCCATCATCATAAGTAGGATAATTATAAGTAATGCCTACCGTTTACTCACAAGAAAATATTGCAGAGGACTCGAGAAATCTCTCAATTATAGTTATTCTTGTTTCAGATATCTATCACGTTTATTTCAGATATCTATCAGCTACGTCTTAGATATCTATCACGTTCACTTCAGATATCTATCAGTTGCATCTTAGATATCTATCTGTTATAAATTAGATATCAATTATCTCTAATATAGCTACCTCAGATAAGAAGAATATAAATAAAACAGACTTAGCTAAAATAGCAGTTTAAGTTAGAAACATTTTGTACATTCAGACGTTTTGTATACCTTTGTAACAATAAAAAATAACTAATTATAGGCATTTTAGAACGTGTCTATAAACAAATAGACCGCAAGGTTCACAGAATATCTGAAGAATAATTTTATTAATAACGAAATTAAAAAAATAGGGGAAGAAAAATATGATTTTTCATTCCTGAATACTGACAGAACTGTCGTAATTGATTATTCTTCACCAAACATTGCAAAACGTATGCATGTTGGTCACTTAAGAAGTACAATCATCGGAGAATCCATAAATCAAACAGATCAAGGCGAGAATGTATCCATTTATATGGGATACTATGGAATAGACAATAATCAGGCTGTTCCTATGAATCCTTCTGTAGATATTACCTATACAATGAACGAAGACCAGATAACACTCGATGCTCCTAAAAACGATAAGACATACGTTCTTTCGTGTATAGCTGCAGATGATTCCTGGTTTAGAATGAGTGAATATACAGGAGCCATTTACACCCTAAATAAAGAAAAAACAGCAAATAACATAAACATTATAAATAAGGAGAATAAACTTGAAGTGGCAGAAGAAACATACTATGATCTTTCTGGTCGCAAACACACTAAACCTAATGAAGGTGTTGCTATTAAACAAACTAAATTCAAGAATGGTACTCAGAAATCAGAAAAGTTCATCATAAATAAATAAAAAAACCGCTGGACTCTTAGAGTCCAGCGGGATTTCTTTAATAGCTAAGTAACTTGATTACTTATTAACGTGTGTTGAATCAGTGTGAGTGCCTACTGCAGGTGAATCAACCTTGTTTGTATCTTGCTTTGTTGTATCAACTTTTGTTGTATCAACTTTTGAAGAATCTGCTTTACCAGCAGGTTTACCTTTACCATTGCAAGATGTCAAAGAGATAGCTGCACAAGCTACTGCTACAAATAATAACTTTTTCATTTTCTTTGCTTTTTAATCTGTAAAACGATCATTAATTTCTTAAAACGATGCAAAGGTAGATATTTTTTTTTAATAGCCATACTTTTTTTTATACTTTTTTTTTATTTTTCTGAAGCACTTCTATATATCACTGATTATTAGGTATTTATAATATGGTTATTGCTGTTAAATATTATTAAAGCATTTTTATTCTCGCCATAAAACTATGTACATCAAGTATATATACTGATAAACAGTAAACATTTATTAGTTGTGTATATATAGAGAAATAAGGTTCGTGAAGTATCTTCGTTCGTATATTATATATAAGGTGGCAGATATAATACATATAAGGTAATAGTTATTATATATAAGGTAGCAGATATAATACATATAAGGTAATAGCTATTATATATAAGGTAGCAGATATAATATATAAGGTAGTAGTGAACGAACGGACGGCGACTCAAATTTGTTTGTGAAGTGTTGTGGTTCGTATACAGAACGGAGACTATTTATTTTAAATTAAGAGACTATTTATTCTAAATTAGTTGTTAGAGCTCTGTAGATTTCGTTTCATTATTAGACTGATTAATTGACTTTATAACGTAGATGCAGCATATTACATTTGGTTAAAAAGGATAACACTATACTTGCAATAAAATAAAGAATAACAGAAATTAATAGTACAAACAATACATAATGGTATTATGGTTAAATGATTCGATTAAGATTTATTACGAGGGGTGGGCGAAGATGGGTTAATATAATGATAGAAGCAGAAAAATATTTATTACTTTTGCAAACGAAACAAGAAACAACTACCTATACTATGAAACAAGGTATTGCCAACGACATTAATCCTTTGGTGAAAGTTGCTACAGCGTTAATTATTGGTATGGTTCTGGGGCGATTTGCTTTAACCATTATACCAATATGGAGTTGGCTTGCAATGGCAATGCTGTGTTTAGTGATTATTTTTCTTAGTAGGAATAGACGAATATTTAACAGCTGCGCATTGCTTCTTGCTGTGGCTTCAATTGGTGGATGGCTGATGGCAAACACAGAAATGGAGATGCAGAAGTTTATTCCTACAAAGCTTTTGCGCTACAATGCGGTATTGCTGACCGAACCTGTGCGACACGGGAAAGTTATACAAACTGAATTGGCTATTCAAACGACTGATGCCCCTATGAAAATTAAGGCTGCTATATTATGCGATACTGTTTCTGAAAACTATAAACGGTTACACGTAGGAGATGGTATCACTGCCTTCTCTGAGTTGGAAAAGCCCGTAAACTTCTGCGATACAGACTTTGACTATGCTCGTTGGCTACATTTGCACGGTATTAGTGCAGAAACTTTTATTTTCTATAGGAATTGGAAAAAGACTGCGGTAAATCTTTCGTTCCTTAGCATTGCAGACCGAACATTGATTGAACTAAAACGAGCAAAACAACAATGGTTACGAACTTATGCACGTGTAGGACTCGAAGAACAGACTGCTGCTGTTACTATTGCGATGACTTTGGGTAACAAGCAACTTATATCCATTCCCTACTTAAATGTTCTTGTGCGATATCACATTAGCGATTTGTTGGTGCTACTGCTCATCTGGCTGTATGCGTTGTTGGTTGATTTCTCCCCATCAGTATTGCGGTCGGCAACAATGATAACTGTGTACAGTGTTGTTAGATTACTGAATAGAGACCGTTCTTCGCTCAACACATTGGCGCTTACGGCTATTATTCTATTGGTGCTACACCCACAGAACTTATGGGACGTAGGCTTCCAATTGTCGTTTATGGCTGTGCTTTCCATTATTCTCTTCGCACCCACACTTTATGGATTATTCTCGTACGAACAACTTCAGCACCATTGGCTGTTGCGTTGGGCGTGGACACTTATTACGGTTTCGGTAGCGGCACAATTGGGCACTGCACCATTGGTGGCTTACTACTTCGGACGATTTAGTTGCTACTTCCTACTTTCCAACTTCATTGTAATTCCTTGTGCTACCATTATTCTCTACACCACAGTTTTGTTGTTTGTATGCTTTTTTATGCCAGTTGCGCAACTATTTATTGGAAAAGCATTGCAAACAATAGTTGGTGCTATGAACACTGCCCTACATAGCATAGCCCATTTGCCAGGTGCAAGCATAGAAGAGCTACATCCCAGCATATTGCAGCTGTTTTTTTGCTATATTCTTCTGCTTTGTGCGTACTGCTTAACCACTTTTTTCAGCAAACAAGCTGACTTGCAATAAATTTACGTACCTTTGCAACCACTTATGCAAAGGTATTTCATACAATTCTCGTACGATGGCACTAATTATCACGGTTGGCAAATTCAACCTAACGGAATAACGGTGCAAGAAGTTTTAGAAAAAGCTTTATCTACATTATTACGCACTAAAATAAGTGTTATAGGTGCTGGACGAACCGACTCTGGAGTGCACGCACGCACAATGGTTGCTCATTTCGACTTTACAGAAAACAGCATAGATTGCAAGCAACTCTGTTATAAACTAAACCGCATATTGCCGCGCGATGTTGCTGTAACGGCAGCCTATCCGGTAAACAACGAATTGCATGCACGCTTTTCTGCCACATCGCGCACGTATCACTATTATATGCACCATGCCAGAAACCCATTCCAAAAAGCATACTCGTGCGAAATGCCTTATGCCTTAAACTACAACCAAATGAACGAGGCTGCAAGCTATCTTATTGGCGAACGCAACTTTAAATGCTTTTGTAAGGCTGGAGGCGACAACAAAACAACCATCTGCAACCTAACCGAAGCACAATGGGTGCGTTGCAATGCCGAACTTTCCATTTACGACAATACAGCCGAAACCGAGAGTTGGTGCTTTGTTATTACTGCCAACCGATTTCTTCGCAATATGGTTCGAGCAGTTGTAGGCACGCTGGTAGAAGTGGGACGTGGCAGACTATCGATTGACGACTTCTGCAAAATAGTAGACACAGGCACACGTAGCGATGCTGGCGAAAGTATGCCAGGCAATGCATTGTTTCTTTGGAATATAGAGTATCCATCTCTATAACTATCACAGCCTATCTCTTAATAGTTAGAGCATGCACACACGCTGTGCAGTGCCAATGCCTACACTCTACATCTACGTAGAGTGTAAGCAGCAATTTTCTTACGCATCTTATTACAATTATATGCGCATACCACATCAACGATACAATGATGATATGGTTTTATTTACACGTAAGTAAAACTTTATTTACGTGTAAGTAAAACTCTACTTACATGTAAGTAAAACTTTACTTACGTGTAAATAATAACATAACTCGCCTATGAAAAAGTTGCGAAACTATATAAGAAACGAAAGAACACTATGAAAGAATTATCGCACATTCGCACTATCGCGCCTCGCCATACACACATTTAACAAGCTATATCCTAAAGAGCATTGTAAACTTGTTAGGCTGTTAAACCCATAAACACAAAGCCATAAAGAGCCAATAAATGCCATATAAATAGTATCTAACGCAGAAACAAACAGCTCCCATTCCTATTTACACCTTATTATATATAGCATACAAGAACGAAATTTGTGTGTTTCATATTATTGTTGTACTTTTGCAGCGTAACAATTTAATTAAAACAAAAAAATGAAAGCATTTGTATTCCCAGGACAGGGCTCACAGTTCGTAGGTATGGGCAAAGACATCTACGACAACGAACAATTAGCAAAAGAACTTTTCGATAAAGCTGACGAGATTTTAGGCTTCAAAATAACCGATATAATGTTTGCAGGAACAGACGAACAACTGAAGCAAACCAACGTAACACAACCAGCAGTGTTTCTCCACAGTGTTATCTCAGCACTCTGTTTGGGCAGCGAGTTTAAGCCCGATATGGTAGCTGGCCACTCTCTTGGCGAATTTTCAGCATTAGTAGCAGCAGGTGCACTATCGTTCGAAGATGGTTTAAAACTTGTTGCCTTACGTGCTAACAGCATGCAGAAAGCTTGCGAACAAAATCCAGGAACAATGGCAGCCATTATAGGCGTAGCCGACGAAAAAGTGGTTGAAATTTGCAAACAAGTTACCGATGGTGGTAAAATGGTTGTTGCAGCCAACTTTAACTGTCCTGGTCAGTTAGTAATATCAGGTTCAAAAGAAGGTATCGACGAAGCTTGTGCCTTGCTAAAAGAGGCTGGTGCTAAACGCGCATTGCCTTTAAAAGTGGGTGGAGCCTTCCATTCGCCATTTATGCAACCAGCAAAAGACGAATTACAAGCTGGCATTGAAGCCACCAATATAACATCGCCAAAATGCCCAGTTTATCAGAATGTAGACGGAAAACCACACACCGATGCTGCCGAAATTAAGGCAAACCTTATAGCACAACTTACATCAAGTGTTCGTGGAACCGAAAGCGTACAAAATATGATAGCCGATGGAGCAACCGAATTTATAGAATGCGGTCCAGGTAAAGCACTTCAGGGTATGATTGGCAGAATAGACAAAAATGTAGATGCACACGGATTACTGCTACACAGAATGTAATCGATATTTGG
>QWCL01000931.1_pt1 | contig 17145 bp, 9 predicted proteins | sample 1972551 | NCBI WGS metagenome assembly QWCL01 (sample SAMN09866709, study PRJNA288562) | Human oral metagenome isolate term2_saliva, whole genome shotgun sequencing... | isolation source: mouth | host: Homo sapiens | place: USA: California
GTTTGTTGAAAGAGGACAATGGTTGGCTCCAACTCACCCGTGACGGCATCTATGTTAGCGACTCCGTTATGAGCGATTTAATGAAAGTATAAGTCTATCCTCACAATTCATCATCACCCAACATTTAACACCCAACACCCAACAACCCCATGACCAACGAAGAATTTGAAAAGAAATGGGCAGAGAATCGCAAAGAGATTCTTGCCAACAACGAAGAGTATCAGCGTATTTCCCAGAGCTATAAAGGTTCAGGCTGGATTGACTATGTCATCTTAATAGCAGGTTTTGTCATTTGCGAGAACTATACAAAGACTATTGTCAACAGTATCGTACTCCAATATCTCTTTGCCCTTGTTGGCATGATTTTGATATGGTTGGGCTATCGCTTTATCAAGAGTCTATTCAACAGCAAGCAAACCTTAGGAGAACTCGAAGAAAAGATAAAGCAACAATACAAAGATTCTATTAGTGATTAAACCACAAACACATGCTCTTTTGGCTTCTTAAAGACGCCCAATTGACTTGCAAAAGGTGCCCTTTTGAAGTCTAACTAACGCCCTTTTGAAGTCCAATTAAGCACCCTTTACTTTACCATTTTATAACTAACTGATTTCCTTATGGTTACAAAACCACTTCGTATATGTGTTTTTGCCGTTAGTTATAGATGTTTTTCTTGAAATTATGTAATGATTTTTCAAACTCCAATCTACAGCTTTTCAAAGTCTAAAAAGAGATGATTTTCAATGTCAGAGGATGATAATAGGATAGAATGTTGACTATCTTAGTCAAGCTTTTCTTTAGTGAGTCACTTTGGTTCTTCCATTAAAGCGATACGAAAAGTATCCACACGTTTAACAGAAGAACCATGAATATGACTTATAGAGTAATCATAATTATGAATTCTGAATTATAAATTCTGAATTATAACGGTAATCATAATTATGAATTTTGAATTCTGAATTATGAATTACCTTCGTTCTTTTTCTCCTTTGCAGGTGGCAAAATAAGATTCAAGATAACACCCACCATAGCAGAAAGTCCAATACCACTAATAGAGAAGCTACCCCACTGCAGCACAGCACCACCAATACCCATCGTCAATGTGACAGAGATAATAATGATATTACGTGTGCGGTTGAAGTCTACCTTATGCTGAATAAGATTCTGAATACCCACAGATGCGATTGTACCAAAGAGCAATAGCATGATACCTCCTAAGACAGCAGAAGGAATACTCTGCAGAAGAGCACTCAATTTTCCGATTACCGAGAAGACAATAGCTGTTGCAGCGGCAATACGGATTACCTGAGGATGAGTCACCTTTGTAATACTCATCGCACCTGTCACCTCACTATAAGTTGTCACTGGAGGACCTCCAAAGAAGCAAGCAGCCAAACAAGCCAAGCCATCACCCAACATTGTACGATGCAAACCCGGTGACTTCGTAAAGTCTTTATCTGCTACAGCACTTACCACATACACATCACCAACATGCTCAATCACAGGAGCTATCGCCACAGGAATCATATAAAGGAATGGTTCCCATGCAAACTGTGGCAACTGGAAATGCGCTAATGCAGGTGGAAGAGCGAACCAAGGCGCTGCCTCTACACCAGAGAAGTCGACAATACCCATTAGGGCAGCAACGATATAGCCCACAGCAATACCACAGATTACAGGAACTAACTTCATCAAGCCACGACCCATAGAGAGGACTGTCACAGCCGTTCCCAATGAGATAAAGGCTATAAGCCAGTTTGTTTTTGCCATGTCTACCGCTGCCTTTGACAGAGAAAGACCAATCAAAATGATTACTGGACCGATAACAACTGGTGGGAAAAGCTTATCCAATAGTTTCTTTCCTTGCCACTTAATCAGTGCTGACATCACAAAGTAAACAAGTGCAACACCAGCTATTCCTGCCAACGTTCCTGGCATACCCCACTGCTTTGAAGCAGAGATAATAGGAGCAATAAAGGCAAAGGAAGAGCCCAAAAAAATAGGAACCTTACCTTTCGTAACCAAATGAAAGATAAATGTTCCTAAACCTGCTGTGAATAACGCTGTTGCTGGGTCAAGTCCCACGAGCAAAGGGACGAGAACAGTAGCACCGAAAGCAACAAAGAGGAATTGTACTCCCACTATTGTCTTTCGCATCGGCGATAGTTGTAAATTACTCATGTATAGAATGATTTTTATTAGTATTTGTCAGAGATGTATTGCTACGCATTCGATTTGCAAAATTATAAAAAATGTATGTCATTGTGGTTGAAATAAGAGAAAAAATGACTTTTAAGTAGAAAAAGAGTTCCTTTATGTATGATAGCGCAATTCTTTTTGTATCTTTGAGTCATCCTTTCTAAATCAAAACAGACAAATCACAATGATGAAAAAACTTCTTTATGTCCCTATCCTACTTTTATTAGTTTGTTGCACACAATCTAAAAAAGCTCTACATATACTTGAAAATACAGCTAAGGAGGCAACAACAAGTTCACAGCTGACACTTGAAGATGCTGCTAAAAAAGCCAAACCAGATTATGTTCTGTCTGAAGAGGAGACAAAGTTCGTCTCAAGTTCAAATACGTTCAGTCTGAAGTTGTTTCAACTATTAGCCAACAAGAACAGCAAGGAGAGTATAATTTTATCGCCCATGGCTGTCGTTTATTCATTGGACATGATTAACAACGGTGCAAACGGAAAGACACAAGAGGTCATTTCGAAAGCACTTGGCTATACGGCTGATGACCTTGATGCTATTAACTCCCTTAACAGAACAATGCTGATTGGTCAGAGAAAGGAGGAGACGAACGTAGATAATGAGTCGATGGGATATATGATTACTGCCAACTTCCTAATGCTACATGAGCAAACAAAGCTATTACCTGACTTTCAAGAAGCATTAGAACGCTATTATTTTACCAATATTATCGACTCTGCCAACACTCCGAAGGGCAAAGAAAGTGCAAACAAACTTTGTAAAACAATCACCAAAGGTGAGATTCAATCCTTGCCTATCAACCTTACAGGACCTCGTGCCGCGCAGCTTATCAATGCCGTTACACTTAAAACGGCTTGGTCGTTACCGTTCGATAAAGATATTACAAAGCCTATGCCTTTCTTCACTGAGGATGGTAAAAGCAAGCAGGTCAATATGATGAGAAACTATGATACAATGCAAAAGTATCAAGGTTATACCACAAAGGATTATCAAGTGCTGCGTATGCCTTTAGAAAACGGCTTTAGCCTATATGCTGTCCTACCTCTAAAGAAGAATAACTTACAGGATGTCATTCGCAAGTTAACAATCAAAGAATTGCATAAAATCTCTCAAAACACCAAAGCATATGACTATGTAAACGTACTGTTTCCACGCTTTACCATCTCTGCAAATATTCCTATGAAACAGCTTTATGGTGAGATGGGCTTAGGTAATCTATTCTCTCGTGAAGCCGATTTCAGTAAAATAGGTGCTCAACCACTTGCTGTTGACGATGTTTTCCAGCAAATAAACATGAATATTAACGAGGAAGGAATCAGCGCAAAAGCCATTCAAGTGATGCTATTTGCCAAATTATCAGCTATGGATAGTTCATCTACGTTCACCTTCAAGGCTGACCATCCTTTCCTTTATTACATCCTTGATAAGTATAACAACATCTGTTTTATCGGAAAATATATGGGTTAAGGATTCTTCCGTTAAATGTATAGTTTGGATATAGAATCAAGGCTTACTCTTGCATAGTATGACTACGCTCAAATTAGATGGTCTTACAAGGGGGATAAACAACAAGATAAAACGCAATTAGACTCAATGTCTAACCAACTTCGACCAATAACTTATCTCCACATTACGCTATTTGTAAACTCTTTTCATACACCACGACACCAACACATGCTCTTTTGGCATCTTAAAGACGCCTAATAGACTTGCTAAAGGTACCCTTTTGAAGTCTTACTAACGCCCTTTTCAAGTCCAATTAAGCACCTTTTCTTAAACTACTTTATAACTAACTGACTCTCTGTAGGTTACAAACCTACTTTTTACACGTGCTTTTGCCTATATTCATAGAGGTTTTATTCAAAATTATGTAATGTTTTTTCAAAGCCTTATCCGCACTTTTGAAATATAAAAATATTTGTCTTCATGAAAACAATTTGACAATGAGAACACCCTTGAGAAATAATATTACTGATAATTACACAACTTCATTGCTTCTTTGTGTTATTTTTACTAACTTTGTACATTACATATAATGCAGAGAAAACTTAGGTTTAAACCGACATTAGTCATTAGAACCTATACATATCGCAGGCTAATGGGCGATTTGACTTAAATAAGCCTACAATATGGTTTGTAAGGAGTTTAAAACAGTTCTTGATTCTTTGATATAAGGCTGTTTGGGAACTTTCTTATTCAAAAATAAAATATTATCTTTGCAAAGAACATTTAGGAAAGAAAAAAGAAAATGATATCAATAGACGGACTGACGGTGGAATTCGGCGTGAAGCCATTGTTTAAGGATGTTTCATTCGTCATCAATGAACGAGACAGGATAGCCTTAGTGGGAAAGAACGGAGCGGGAAAGTCAACGATGCTGAAGATTCTCTGTGGAATGCAGAAGCCTACGAGCGGAGTTGTCTCTGTACCAAACGATACGACAATCGGTTATCTACCACAGGTGATGAAGCTCTCTGACGATACGACTGTGAAGGAGGAGACGCGTAAGGCTTTCGCTGACAAGACGAAGATTGAGGAGAGGCTCAAGAAGATGGAGCAGGAAATGGCTGAGCGAACTGACTATGAGAGTGAGGGATATGCTGAGTTGGTGGAACGCTTTACGACTGAGCACGAACGATATATGATGATGGGAGGAGAGAATTATGAGGCTGAGATTGAGCGTACACTAACGGGTCTCGGCTTCAGCCGTGATGACTTCGAGCGCCCTACACGTGAGTTCTCTGGCGGATGGCGTATGCGTATCGAGCTGGCGAAGATTCTTCTCCGTCGTCCTGACGTACTTCTGTTAGATGAGCCAACGAACCACCTTGACATTGAGTCAATCCAATGGCTGGAACAGTTCCTCTCACAGAGCGCCAAGGCGGTTGTTCTTGTGAGTCACGACCGTGCGTTCGTTAATAACGTTACAAACCGTACGCTGGAGATCACCTGTGGACACGTGGAGGACTACCGTGTGAAATATGACGAGTATCTTGTCCTCAGAAAAGAACGTCGTGAGCAGCAGCTCCGTGCGTATGAGAACCAACAGAAGGAGATTGCCGATACAAAGGCGTTCATTGAGCGTTTCCGTTATCAGGCTACGAAAGCCGTACAGGTGCAGCAGCGCATCCGCCAGTTGGAGAAGATTGTGCCTATTGAGGTGGACGAGGTGGACAATTCGGCTATGCGTCTGAAGTTTCCTCCGTGCCTGCGAAGTGGAGATTATCCAGTTATTGCAGAGGGATTGGGGAAGACTTATCCAAGTAGACTGCATAGTGACGGACCGGGTCAGACGGTCTTTGAGGGTGTCGACCTTATTATTAAGCGAGGTGAGAAAGTGGCTTTCGTCGGTAAGAACGGTGAGGGTAAGTCTACTTTCGTGAAGTGTATCATGGGCGAGATTCCTTTTGACGGTACGCTGAAGATTGGTCATAACGTACAAATCGGTTATTTCGCACAGAATCAGGCACAGCTGTTAGACGAGAATCTTACCATCTACGAGACCATCGACAGGGTAGCCACAGGCGATATGCGTCTGAGGATAAACGACCTGCTCGGTGCCTTTATGTTTGGTGGAGAGACGTCAGAGAAGTATGTCAAAGTACTTTCGGGAGGTGAGCGTTCACGCTTAGCGATGATTAAGCTATTGCTTGAGCCAGTAAACCTCCTTATCCTCGATGAGCCAACGAACCACCTCGATATCGCCTCAAAAGAAGTATTGAAAGAGGCTATCAAAGCCTTTGACGGTACGGCAATTATCGTGAGTCACGACCGCGAATTCCTCGACGGATTAGTGAGCAAGGTGTATGAGTTCGGTGGTGGTAAGGTCAGAGAGCATTTAGGGGGTATTTATGATTGGTTAAAAAGCCCCCTCCAACTCCCCCGAAGGGGGGAGAGTGCAGAGAACCTCTCGCCGGCATCATCAAAACCTAATGATAGCAGAAATGCAACTCCCCTCCCTTCGGAGGGGTCGGGGGAGGCCCTATCCTACGCTGAACGCAAAGAGCAACAGAAGAAGATTCGTAAGGCTCAGCGTGCTGTGGACGAGTCTGAGGCTAAGATAGCGAAGTTGGAAGCACGTAAGAGCGAACTCGATGAACTCCTGATGGCTCCCGAGAATGCCTCAAATATGGAACTCGTAACGGAATATACCAACCTACAGCGTGAACTTGATGAGGAAAACGAACGATGGCTCATACTATCGGAAGAGTTGGAGACTTTGAACTTTGAACTTTGAACTTTGAACTTTGAACATTGAACATTGGACATTGCCTACATCGGTAATCATAATTATGAATTGTGATTTCTGAATTCTGAATTAAACCAAATATTTTTTACTATGCGTATCAAAAAACTTTTACCAATGATGCTCCTTGCATCTGCTCCCTTTACCGCTATGGCACAGGGTCAAGCAGGTATCAAGGCTGAGAATCTCGACAAGTCGGTACGTCCGGCTGACGATTTCTTCACGTTTGCCACAGGTGGATGGCAGAAACTCAATCCACTCCCTGGTGCTTTCTCACGCTTCGGATCTTTCGACCAGCTACAGGAGAACAACAACAAGCGTATCAACACAATCCTCACTGATCTGCTAAAGAAGCAGGGTAAGGAAGGCTCAACAGAAAGAAAGTTAGGCGACTTCTATAAGCTCGCTATGGACTCAGTGCGCCGTAACAAGGAAGGCGTAAGTCCTGTCAAGCCTCTGCTCAGCGAGATGGAGAATGCAAAGACTCTGTCTGACCTCCGTGCCCTTCAGCTGAAGTATGCAAGCTTCGGCTATGGTGTGCCAATGGGCTACTCTTTTGAGGCTGACGAGAAGAATGCGAAGATGAATATCCTCCTTATCTATCAGGACGGACTGAGCCTCGGACAGAAGGAGTACTATCTTGATAATGATAAGGCTACGACAGACATCCGTAATGCCTTCCGCCAGTTCATTGCTAATATGTTCCGTCTCTACGGATTCTCTGATGCTCAGGCAGAGGCTAAGCGTGATGCCGTTATGCGTTATGAAACGATGTTAGCTTTGATATCAAAGAGCCGTACGGAATTGCGTGACGTAGAGGCTAACTACAACAAGATGACACTCAAGGAGTTTAAGGAGAAGTATCCTAATATCCCACTTGAGCAGTTGGCAAACGCTGAAGGTATTAAGAGCGAGTATATCCAGACAATGGTCGTATGTCAGCCAGCCTTCCTTGCAGGTGTTGACAAACTGACATCTACAGAGACTGCTGAGGAACTCCGTGCACGTATGGAATGGAACGCAATCCTTGCTTCAGCAAATTATCTGAGTGATGATGTGCGTGCGGAATACTTCAACTTCTTCAGTAAGACGATGCGTGGTACAAAAGAGGACTATCCCCGTTGGAAGCGTGCCACACAGCAGGTGGAGAAGCAGATGGGTGAGGCACTCGGCAGAATCTATTGCGAGCGTTATTTCCCAGCCACAAGTAAGAAGCGTATGGAAGACCTCATCAAGAATCTTGAGGTGAGTCTTGCCGAGCGTATCAAGGCGCAGGACTGGATGAGTGAGGCTACTAAGAAGGCTGCACTTGAGAAGCTCTCTACTTTCTATGTGAAGGTGGGTTATCCTAACAAGTGGAAGGATTTGAGCCAGCTTACGATAGATCCTTCAAAGTCATATTATGAGAACGTGCAGAACTGCCAGAAGTTCTGGGCAGAGGATGCTATCAAGGAGAAGGCTGGTAAGCCAGTAGACAAGGATAAGTGGCTGATGACTCCTCAGACGGTGAATGCTTATTATAATCCTACAACAAATGAAATCTGCTTCCCTGCAGGTATCCTTCAGTATCCATTCTTCGACCCTAAGGCTGATGATGCCTTTAACTATGGTGCCATCGGTGTGGTAATTGGTCATGAGATGACACACGGATTCGATGATCAGGGACGCCATTATGACAAGGATGGTAATATGACAGACTGGTGGACAGAAGAGGATGGTAAGAACTTCGAGGCACGTACGGGTAAGTATGCTGACTTCTTCAGTGCTATCAAGGTATTGCCTGATCTCAATGCAAATGGTAAACTCACATTGGGTGAGAACCTTGCTGACCACGGTGGTCTTGAGGTGGCTTTCAATGCTTTTGAGAAGACACCAGAGGCAAAGAAGGGTAAGGTCATTATGGGCTTTACTCCAGAACAGCGTTTCTTCATCGCTTATGCAGGCGTATGGGCAAACAATATCACTGAGGCTGAAATCCGCAGTCGTGTGAAGAGCGATCCTCACTCTCTTGGCGAGTGGCGTGTGAATGGTGCTCTGCCTCATATTAATGCGTGGTATAAGGCATTCGGTGTGAAGGAGGGTGATAAACTCTTTATCCCAGAGAATGAGCGTCTGAAGCTTTGGTAAATGATGGGGATTGGGTGATGAGTGTTGGGTGTTGGGTGTTGAGGGTTTAACTCTTAGCTGATTATTACACCTATCTTCAATATTGCCCGTACCACTAAATCTATAAAATTAAAGGCTCACGGTTAAGCATTTCTTTCAGATTCGATGCTGATAGAAATGTTTAGAGTGAGCCTTTTGTGTTTATTTTGTTATAGGTTTATCGTGTCGGTTAGGATATATGTGTACCTTATCCTATTTCTATTCATACTTTTATATAGGTAAGCCTTGTAGAATCTGTTATTAATTACTATCTTTGTAACCTATTTAAAGGAGAGAAAAAGAAGGATCGTATGCTTGTATGACCCAATAAAGATAAAGGAAACAGGATATGCCATTAAGATTGCCCGACGGACTTCCCGCTATTGATATACTGAAGCGTGAGAATATCAACATAGAAGATATGCTTGCTAAAGAGGATGATAAGCGTCCACTCCGCATTGTCATACTCAATCTTATGCCGTTCAAAGCTACGACTGAGACTGATTTCATACGTATTCTTTCCAATAGTCCGCTATTATTGGATATCAGCTTTCTAAAGCTCAAGAGTCATACTTCCAAACATACACCTGCGGAACATATTGACCGTTTCTATCATACGCTTGAAGAACTCAGTAAGGAGAAGATTGATGGTTTGATAGTCACCGGCGCCCCTGTCGAGGGAATACCTTTCGAGGAGGTAGACTATTGGACAGAACTACAGGAGATATTCAATTGGGCACGTGAGAATGTACGTTCAACGCTTTACATCTGTTGGGCAGCACAGGCAGGGCTCTATCATTTCTATGATATTCCAAAATATCCTTTACCTAAGAAGATGTTTGGTATCTTCCCTACGATTCCTTTAAAACCCGAACAGCCTCTCTTCCGTGGCTTTGATGATGTCTTCCGTATGCCTCAGAGCCGTCACACCAAGGTAAGGCGTGAGGACATTGAGCGGGTTGACGACCTCGAAATCATTGCTGAATCGGAGGAGAGTGGAGTATCTATCGTAAGGTCACGTAGTAGACGTGAGTTCTTTATCACTGGTCATTTGGAGTATGCCCCCAACACACTCGACACAGAATATCACCGTGACCTTGGTAAGCGTGACGATGTTGAAGTCCCAAAGTATTATTACCGTGAGGATAATCCAGCAAAAGGTCCACTTGTCACTTGGCGTTCACACGCTAATCTACTGTTTATGAATTGGGTAAATTGGGTGTTAGGTGGTAAATGATAGGTGGTGATGAATGGTTATTTTGCTTAGCATCTATCACTCAAACAAAATGTAATCATCATCACCCAACAATTAACACTCATCACTCACCATCCTATAAACACTTCATCATTACCCAACAATTAACACTCATCACTCACCATCCTATAAACACTTCATCATCACCCAACAATTAACACTCATCACTCACCATCCTATAAACACTTCATCATTGCTTCCCGCTTTGGTGCACGTCAGTCTGCAGGCAATAGTGTGGAGGATATTGGTAAGCTATGCGAGTATGCTCACCGCTATGGTGCCACGGTTCACGTAACTATCAATACGATTATCTATAACGATGAGTTTGAAGAGACGCTCGCTTTGGTGCGCGAATTGGTGGACGTTGGTGTAGATGCCTTCCTCCTGCAGGATATGGGGTTGATGAGTAAGGTGAAGGAGATAGTGCCTGACACGGTAGCCCTCCACGCCAGTACACAATGTGACACACGCACATGGGAGAAGGCTCAATGGCTGAGTCAGCAGGGTTTTGACCGTGTCGTACTTGCTCGCGAGCTGTCTGCTGAAGAGATAAATGACATCCATAAGCGTTTGCCAGAGCTTGAGTTGGAAGCCTTCGTACACGGTGCATTGTGCGTAAGTTATAGTGGTGTATGTTATGTTTCCCAGTATAGTTTCGGTCGATCTGCCAATCGTGGTGCGTGTGCACAGTTCTGTCGATTGGCATTTGATTTGAAGGATTCAGACGGAAAGACCATCGAACATCAGCGCCATCTTCTCTCATTGAAGGATATGAGTCAGATAGATAACCTTGAAACACTGATGCGTTCAGGGGCTTGTGCCTTTAAGATTGAGGGAAGACTGAAGGATATCAACTATGTGAAGAATGTCGTTTCGGCTTATAGTAAACGCATTGATGAGATTATCAGTAAGCATCCAGGCGAGTTCCGTCGTGCTTCTTTGGGGCGTGTGCGCTATTCGTTTACACCCGATTTGAAGAAGACTTTCAACCGTGGTTATACTAATTACTTCCTCAAGGGAAGACAGGCAGATATCTTCTCACCCGATACCCCTAAGGCATTGGGTGAGTTTGTTGGTCGTGTAAAGGAGATAAGACGAGATAGTTTTAACGTATCAAGTACTGCAAACTTTGCCAATGGTGACGGTCTGTGTTTCCTATCACGTGACACTGACAGTCAGTCAACACATTTGGAAGGATTCCGTGTGAACCGTGCTGTTGGGAATAGGCTCTATCCTTTTAAGATGCCAAGAGGATTAAAGCCGGGTATGGGACTGTATCGTAATCAGGACCAAGCATTTGATAAGGAGTTGAGTGGTAAGACTGCTGAACGTAAGATTGCGATTAAGATGTGGTTTGGAGCCTCCCCTGAGACCTCTCCCAACCCCTCCAAAGGAGGGGAGTGCCTAACGGATAGTCGTGGGACAATATGGGCAAAAGCAGAGGTGATAGATGATAGGATTAACCATATCTCTCATGTATCGGGATCTAATGATTGTTCACAAGATTCTTCATCCACTTATAATTTTCACCAACGAATATCCAACGAACATCCCGTTAGGCTCTCCCCTTCCCTTGGAGGGGCTGGGGGAGGTCTCCAACTTGCCCAAAAGCCTCAACGTGATAACATCATACGTCAGCTCACTAAGTTGGGCAATACGGTATATGAATGCTCTGAGGTAGAGATAGTTGACGGGGCTGATAAGTACTTCATCCCAAGCAGTATCCTTGCTGAACTTCGCCGTATGGTGGTAGAGGAACTTGATAAGCAGATACTGAATATGCAGCGTGTGACGATTCATCGGAAATCGGTGGATAAAGTCTCCGACCATAAACCACATATTTCGATGGTGAATCCAGCCCAATATCAGCAGTTACCTTATCTCTATAACATCTCTAATGATGCTGCCCGCAAGTTCTATGAACAGCAGGGATTAACCAAAACAGAACCTGCTTTTGAGATTCAATATCCTTCAGGTGCCACCAATGGTTCTGACTCATCAAACAAGGCATTCTCCATCAAGGGAGATAAAGAAGCGGTTTCTCACTTGTTGATGCAGTGCCGTCATTGCATTCGTTATTCGCTCGGCTATTGTGTGAAACGTGGTGGACAGAAACCAACTTGGCGTGAACCGCTCTTCCTTGAACTCCCTGATAAGCGTCGTTTCCGCTTAGAGTTCGACTGCAAGAACTGTCAGATGAATGTGTGCAACGTTACGTAATTGAAATTCATAACCCATAGTTTATCATCATGATTACGAATAAATGGAATCCCGAGGGAAAAGAACCTGCGCAGACTTCAATAACAAAGAAGACTAACAGCTGTGCTGGGCTACGCTGCGGTATCGTTGGAGGAACCCTCCTCTTACTACTTAGCTTCTTATTTACAGGTTGTTATCATAAGAAGACTCCTTCGTCTTTCCGCTTGCCTGATAGTATTCAAGAAGCACAGATTTCTCGGCGAATAGAAGCAGAAGGCGACTCTATTTTGAAGGATAATGACAGTGATGACATAGAATGGAGTGGCACACGAAGCAAGGTAGACTCCCTGGCTTTTCGCGTAAAACACCATTATTCGCAAGGGTTTAACTTTATTGTAACGGCAGATTCATTGATGCTTCTTCGTCAACAACCAGAAGAGGCTGTAAACAAGATGAAAACAGATTCCTTCGCTGTGAAGAACGGAAAGGAAGTTGTTGTGGCTGATATTCGTATTCTTCCCATTGATAAGCAGGATTCAGTTTGGGTGCAGATTGCAACGGAAGACTATGCTTTTGGCTGGATTCATGAGTCTCGTCTGTTAAAACAAGTAGACCCAGCAGACCCGATTTCCCAATTTATCTCTACATTCTCGAACATTCACTTACTCATATTCTTGATTGTTATCTCAATCATGGCTGTAGGTTATTTGGCACGCAAGATATTGAAGAAGAACGCACGCATCGTACACTTTAATGATATTAGTTCGTTCTATCCCACGCTGTTAGCCGTCATCGTGGCGCTTTCTGCAGCCTTCTATGCAAGCATTCAGCTCTTTGCACCCGAAACATGGCGTGAGTTCTACTTCCACCCCTCCCTTAACCCCTTCTCCCAACCCCTATTACTCAATATCTTCTTAGTTCTTGTCTGGGCTATGCTCATCATCGGGATTGCTACGATTGACGATGTACGAAGACTTCTGAAGTCGGGAGAAGCCCTACTCTATCTTAGCGGTTTAGGTGCAGTATGTGCTGTGAATTACATCGTTTTTTCTGTACTCACTTTATATTATATAGGCTATCCACTTCTCATTGCCTATATCTATTATGCCTTCCGCATCTATCTACGCAAGAGCAGTGAGACTTATTATTGCGGAAACTGTGGTGTACGCCTGCACAGAAAAGGAAGATGTCCACACTGTGGAGCTGTGAATGAGTAATAAAAAGTACGCATTAGATAAAACTTTCAACAGACTTTACATCGGAAATAGACCTCCATTAGTTTAGAATTTTATTTACATCTCGATAGCCGTTTTTACCTTATTCTTAGGGTAAAAACGGCTATTTTTATTTCCCACATAAGTAACACGAGAACAGACAGTTACCAAACAACAAAATAAAAGGTGCCTAATTAGACTTCAAAAGGGCGTTAGTAAGACTTCAAAAGGGTGTCTTTTAGAATCCTAAAGGGCATCTCTTCGAGTCCAATTCACCATGTATTGATTTTTACATAATGATAAAATCCTGACACATTTATAAGTGGTAGCTGATAGAATAAGTCCTTTCTTCATTCTAATCCAGTCTAACTTATATAGCTGTATCCCAACAGAATATTTATAATATTCCTAATAAATTAGGATTGTTTATTATGTTTTTTATGCTTACCTTTGTCATCATTAACGATTTATAAAAACATTAGAAATAAGATTATATGATTAAGTCTAAACTTAGTATTGCCCTTTTAATGGCTTCATCTCTGCCTATAGGAATGCAAGCTAACAACATTATCGAAAGCGGAGATACTTCCCGCGTCTATGATATTGACGAAGTTGTCGTCATAGACCAACCAAAGGAGGCTTTCCGTCTGCGCCAGCAACCATTGAGCAGCACTTCTTTCAATGGTGATTTGATTCGTAGTCTCAATGTGCAGGATGTTCGTAATCTTTCTGTGTTTGTCCCATCATTCTCTATGCCTGAGTATGGAAGCCGTTACACATCTTCTATATATATGCGCGGTATCGGCTCACGTGTCTACTCACCAGCTGTGGGTATTTATGTAGACGGTATGCCCATCTTGAACAAGAGTGCGTTTAATTTCCACACATACGATGTCGACCGCGTCGACGTTCTACATGGTCCGCAGGGTACGCTCTATGGTATGAATACCGAAGGTGGATTGATTCGACTCTATAGTCGTAACCCTTTCCAATATCAAGGGACGGATGTAAAACTCTCTATTGGTTCGAAACTGCATCGTCAGATTGAGGCAAGTCATTATGAGAAACTGAATGATAAGCTGGCATTCTCGGTAGCTGGCTTCTATGGAGGACAAAATGGATTCTTCCGTAATCAGTATGATGGCTCACATGCCGACCTTATCAATGAGTTTGGTGGTAAAGGACGTTTCCTTTGGCGTCCAACAGACAGACTTAACTTTGACTTCATTGCTGACTATCAATATACTCGACAGAATGGCTTTCCATATGGTCAGGTGGTGACGAAAGACGACCTTTCTTCTGCTACAATCACCTCGCCACTTTATGGATTGAAGGCTGGTACACAATCACCTAACCAAAATCGTCAAGGCAATTACCGCCGTAATATCATCAGTACAGGGCTGGGTGTTAAATATGCAGGAAACGGATTTGATATCAATTCGATGACTTCTTGGCAGTTCCTCCGTGACTATATGCTCATGGATATAGACTATCGTCCGCAGGACTTCATGCACCTTATTGGTTCTTATCAGTGGTTGAAGACGACGGCTCCTGTTTATTTCGACCAAGACATGAACAGCTACCTGTCTAAGAAGATTACCAACTATGCTTATAATGGTATGCTCAATGCGATGGCAAAGGGTATGGCACAGAGGTTGATTGCAGGTGGAATGTCAGAGGAACTTGCTAACAAAACGGCACGTGCAAGTACTGCTGCAGCTATTGCAGCAGCAGGTGGTGTCAACATAAATATGACAATGGACCCTGTTCCGGGTGTCTTCCGTACGCCAACCCTCAACTTAGGTGTTTACCATGAGAGTAATATTGAACTTTCTGATCGCTTGATGGCGACTTTGGGTTTGCGCTATGATTATTCGCGCGTAAGCATTGACTATGAGACATCTGCACGTGTAGCATTGCAGGAAAGTGTGATGGGCATAAACATTAATCCTGTTATCACTTCAGCATTGAAGCATAGTGAGCATGATAATTTCAAACAGTTCCTTCCAAAACTTGGTCTGACTTATCGTCTTCAGGATGGTAGCAATGTCTATGCTGAGGCTTACTATGAGCGCATTGCAAAGACAATCGAATATAAGCCAGAGACAAGCTGGAACTATGAGGTGGGAGCACATCTCAATCTCTTAAACAACCAACTTCATCTTGACCTCGCTGCTTATTATATGCAGATTCGCAATCAGCAACTCTCTGTAATGGCTGGCAACTATGGTTTCGGACGTGTGATGACAAATGCTGGTCGCAGTCATTCTTGTGGTTTGGAGGCAACACTCCGTGGTGTAGCCTTGGACAACAAACTGACTTATGGTCTTAGCTATGGCTTTACAAGTGCTCAGTTTGATGAGTATAAGGACTCTATCGCAGGAGTAGGAACAGTTGATTATAAGGATAAGCGTGTTCCTTTCGTGCCTCAGCATACACTGGGTGCCAATGCTGATTATCGTATAGACGTTGACCCAGCAGCCTTGCTCGACCCATCAAATCGTTTCCATTTGCGTAGTGTCACGGTAGGACTCAACCTCTCTGCGCAGGGTAAAACCTACTGGGATGAACAGAACTCTATCGGTCAGAACTTCTATGCTGTCTTAGGTGCTCATGCCGATGCTGATTTCGGTCCGCTGCATGTCAACCTCTGGGTGCGTAATCTGACAGATACAAAATACAACAGTTTTGCTGTTCAGAGTGCTGCCACTGGCACACGCTACACCTTTGCGCAGAGAGGTAATCCATTCCAAATGGGTGTAGATTTTAGGGTACATTTCTAATGAGAAAAAGCCTCCCCCGACCCCTCCGAACCGAAGGTCACTGACCGAAGGGAAGTAAAGGAGGGGAGGCAAATAGGATAAGGCTTGGTATAGGCTATTAAGATTTCATTCCATGTTTTTGTAAAATCAAATAGGAAGGTTATAGACATAAATTAATAGCTCGTAACCCATTTATATAAAAGTAATTGACCTACAATTAAAGTGCATGAATCTTCGCACTTTAGTTGTAGGTCAATTGCATTTATTGGCGATATAAACCCTTCCAAACGCCAATACGCTCTTATGCAAACAACATATAATAATGTGTTTAAGCCTCAACACCATTTGTGCTAAACATTCGCACCATGTGTGCTGGAGCTTAGCACCACATGTGTTCAGTGTGGGCACATTGGTAACAAGGAACTATCAAGGCTTATGATAATCATTAAATGCGTAGTAAACCGTTAATGACTAATTTCAGTAAAAACATCCTCCTACAGCAATAGTTTACTCACACTGTCTACCAAATCCCTCTCTTTCCCCCTCACTTCTGCAGCGAGCATCCTGTTGTACTCCCCTCCCTTCGGAGGGGTTGGGGGAGGCTCTACACCCTAATCTTCCCCACTAACTTTCTTTGTTTCCCTTCTCCAATGATGGGTGCATGGGCATCCTCTGGGAAGAAGATGGTGAATTGTCCTGGCTTAACACGGAAGTACTCCTTTGCTCCTTGTGTATAAAAGCCGCAATCTCGCTCAGGATTATAGGCAATATCAGGCTCATCTAAGTCAGATAAAGCTGTCCAGCCCATTGTCTCATCCTGCAATAAGGGTACTTGAATATCAATATAGTTCTTGTGGAACTCTAATCGTTGCGCTTCTTTACACTTCAGTTCTACCTCGTCTAAATTGATGAAGAGGTCGTCAGCATCGAGGGTTATGCGTCCTGCTTCTTGTTGGCTGAAATCATGTTGGAGGATATACTCCAGCATTTCCTTCATTCTTGGATGTAGTCCAAAGTAGCGATGGCATGCGCTTAAATCTGCTATTATCATGTTCTTGGATTTACTAAATGTTATAGAAAACTGCTGCAAACATACGTATTTA
>QWCL01000504.1_pt1 | contig 17141 bp, 17 predicted proteins | sample 1972551 | NCBI WGS metagenome assembly QWCL01 (sample SAMN09866709, study PRJNA288562) | Human oral metagenome isolate term2_saliva, whole genome shotgun sequencing... | isolation source: mouth | host: Homo sapiens | place: USA: California
TTCCTTTTGACAACAAAGGTAATGAATCAACCTTGCTTTCTAAAGGGTTCTTTATACCCTCTTTAAGTTTCTTGCTGCAAACTTAGAGTCATTCTGTCTCTTGACAAATGTCATTCTGTATAACACCATCTTTAAGATGTATTGTTCTATCTGTTATATGTGCGAGCCCTTCATCGTGTGTAACGATGACGAAGGTCTGACCGAACTTATCGCGGAGATCGAAGAAGAGTTGATGCAACTCTTGTTTGTTCTTTGTGTCCAAACTACCTGAAGGCTCATCGGCAAGGATGACAGCTGGATTGTTTACCAATGCTCGAGCCACTGCCACACGCTGCTTCTCACCACCTGATAGTTCGTTAGGCTTATGACTTGCACGATCGCTTAACCCCATAAACGCTAATAACTCCTCTGCGCGCTGACGTGCTTCCTTCGTCTTTCTGCCTGCAATATAGGCAGGAATCATGATGTTCTCAAGGGCTGTGAACTCTGGTAAGAGTTGATGGAACTGGAAGACAAAACCGAGATGTTGGTTACGGAAGTCGCTCAACTTTCCTGTCGAAAGACTACCAACGTCAATGCCATCGACAATGACAGAACCACTATCAGGTTTATCCAGTGTTCCGATTATCTGCAATAAGGTAGTCTTACCAGCACCTGATGGTCCGACAATGCTCACCACTTCTCCTTTATTAATATGCAAGTCGATACCCTTCAACACCTGAAGTGAACCGAAACTCTTGGTTATGTTCTTAATATCTATCATATTCTATTCTTTTATTGGGGCTATTAGGCTTATTAGCCTTATTAGTCCAATTAGCCTAATACCCTCTTACACCTTATTATGAATCCATTCTCTCACAGCCTCGTAAGCACTGCGTTCCTCCGTGTGTTGTGGTTGAGCGAACGTCATATCATCCATACGATTGCCATATTGATCAGGGAATATTATCATCAGTGTCTTACCCTTGAAGTAGCGATTCACCTCTTCTGGTAATCGTTCCATCGCACTCTTATAAGAAATTGTACCCTTACGAGCTGTGACGATCACAAATAACTGATCAGCTTTCACACGTGTTGCCAAATCTGGAAGTTCTTTCCAATGATACATCTCTTCGTACTCGGCACGCACACTAGGGAATCTATTACGAATGAACTCCGTTATGAGTTGCAAACTCTCGCGGCGACCATGGAACACGATACGGCACTCCAAATTACCCGCCATACGTGCCAATCGCTCTAACCAACGATAGAAACCAGGCTCAAATTCTGCACGAGAAGGCACTGCAACTTGTATTCTTCTTATTGTATTCAGGGGCTGGGTAATACGAGTAACGATAATTTGTCGGCTCAATCCATTATACAAACTACGTGTGAACTCACCCCAGAAGTTCTTATTTATCTCCTTATGGAAGTGCAACCCCATAAGTATCTCAGATGCCTGAAACTCTTTAAAGGCATGTTTAATACCATTGGCAATATTCGCCGCTATGCGCACCTGCGTTGTCATTGGTACATCTGAAGAACTAGCTAACTGATGAATCTGTTCCAACAAACGCTGTCCCTCCGCTTGATTATGCCGCATATTAACATCATCATACACTACATTTAGGGCAACAAGTTCCTTCTTTAGTCGTGGATTGCGCATCATTATAGCCATAGAGACCAAACTCTCAGCGTATTCAGGATACTTCACAGGAATTAGAATCTTCTCGTCGTTAAGCGTCTTCACCATCTCTGGTTCCTCTTTCTCTTGTAAACGAATGCGCTGAGCAGCCCACTCTGTAACCAATGTTGATATGATACAAGTGAAGAGTATCATAATCACAATACCATTCAACACCTCATCTCCAAAGAGGTAAACACCAGGAGAAACCTCCAAGCGACGCCCCACCATCACCATGGCAATAGCACCTGCAGCGTGCGCACTCGTAAGACCGAACATCATGTGCCCCGACATCTTCGACATCTTAAAGAGTCTTGCTGCAATATATGCTGCCACTGCCTTACCCAATGTTCCAAAGACAACAAGGCAAAAGACCACCCATAAGATGTTGGTGCCAGAGAATAATAAACGAACATTGATCAACATTCCCACACCAATTAGGAAGTAAGGAATGAACAGCGCATTACCCGTAAACTCAATGCGATTCATCAACGGAGAAACCTTCGGAACATATCTATTTAATATCAAACCAGACAAGAATGCACCAAAGATGCCCTCCAAGCCAACAGCATCTGATAAAGAAGCCGAAAGGAATACAACCGCTAAGATGAAGATAAACTGCATAACAGCATCAGAATAACGGCGCAAGAACCAACGTGCAAGACGGGGTATGAAGAAGATAAGTCCAGCACAGTAAACAACAAACTTCACAACGAAGAACAACCAGAAACCAACTCCCCCACCACCATGAAAGCTATTGACGATTGATGCCATTACAATCAAAGCAATGAAGAGTGCCATCATGGAAGAACCAACACTCAACGTCGAACTAGTGTGCCGTGTCAGTCCATATCTTCCTACAATAGGATAGGCTATCAGCGTGTTCGACGCCATAATAGCAGCAAGTAACAATGCGGCTAATGGCGTATAACTCAACAAGCTAACGCCCATCAGATAAGTCATAATAAACGGACAAAGGAAGGTTAACAGCCCGAAGATCATCACCCGATTACGATTCTTCTTCAGCCCCTCCATATCCATCTCAAGCCCCGCTAAGAACATGATATAATACAACCCAACACGCCCGAATAACTCGAATGAAGCGTCACGCTCCAATATATTCAGTCCGTACTTACCAACGATAACTCCTGCCAACACCATACCAATGATATGAGGTATGCGCAATCGCCCCATGATGATAGGTGAAATAAGTATCATCAAAAGCACTACAAAGAATATTAGTGTCGGGTCAGCTATAGGAAAATATTGTGATAAATGCAACATGAATGTCTATTAACTTGTTGCTTGCAAAGTTACTAAAAAAGTTTGGCAACATTCCATCTTAGCATATATTCATAGATTATATAAGCCAAAAATTAAGTCTGTAGGTCGTGTTCAGCAGACTTACATACGCTCTCCACATTCTTTTCATACACCTCGCACATTATTTATACGCTGAATCTGTATTTGCGGAATGCCTATCTTTTATTATTATCTAAGCGTGATAAAGTTTTATCAGATTTAGATAACTAATTATCACGCTTAGATAATTAATTATCACACTTAGATAATACTATTACTTACGCCTCAAAACAATACAGAACACTGAAGAAACAAAAAGAAAAGCAGTGGAAAAGAAATGCTAAACATATACATTTCGATTCCACTGCTTGTGATTTACAATAGGTAAAGAGTGCTTCCAACTATTAAACAAGTATATTGCTTGAAGAAATGAAACCCATTTTACATCCTTTATATATATGCCAGAGCGTAAATTATCACTACTTATTTTGCCCTTTAAATTGTAAGTAAAACTGTGCTTTCTGCGCTTCTATCTCTGCCTTCAGTTCCTCTTGTGTGGGTAGATAAAGCTTATACTTTGTTGCAAAAAGTTGTTTACTATCGTGGAGTATGGAGTATCGTGCGATGTCTTCATCCGTGTCCGAACATAAAAGAATACCTATGGTCGGGTTATCGCCATCCGTCCGCTTGAGTTCGTCAAACATCCTGACATACATATCCATCTGCCCCACATCCTGGTGCGTAACCTTTGATGTCTTTAGATCCATTAATACGAAGCACTTTAAGAAGTAGTTATAAAAGACCAAGTCGATGTAATAATCCTCCTTCTCCGTATGGATATGTTGCTGGCGCCCAACGAATGCGTAGCCCTTTCCTAACTCCATGATGAACTTCTGGAGATTACTAATAATACAGCTCTCTAGGTCTGTTTCCGTAAAAGAAGTATTCGGTGTGAATCCTAAGAACTCTGCAACAACAGGGCTTTTAATGAATTCCAACTTCTCAACAAGTGGACTGCTTTTTCCAGCATCTCCTCTCTTACCAGCTCCTTATGGTGAGATTGTAATAGGCGATAGTAGTATTGGCTACTCACGTTACGCTGGAGTGTCCTAACGCTCCATCCCTCTGTAACTGCTTCCTGCTCATACCATGCCCTTGCCTCATCGTCTCGAACCTGCAACAATACGCTATAATGCGTCCAAGTGAGACGAATGGAAGATTTTCCAGTCACCGACTGGAGAATGTCATGTAAAGCCGATTTTCCAGTCGACAACTGGAATATGTCTGGGTAAAGTTGATTAAAGAGTATGTAGTTATAAAGGTTACTCTTAGAGAAACCCTTACCATATCTCTGTACAAGCAGACCGCTTAACTCTTGTATAACTCGCTTACCATAATCAGCACGGGAATACTTTAATAGCTCCTCATTCAGCCTCTTTCCTAACAGCCAATTACGCTTCAACAGGGCGATATTCACGGCATGATACGCCGCATGTTGCGCCTCATCGATGATTAAGCAACTCTCTTCAAACAAATGCTCTTTGCTTGGAAGTTCGGGTTCTTGTGTAGTATTATTCATTGTTATAATCGTTTAGATTGTTCAACTCAAGCCTTCTTACTTCTCTTCTTCTCAAGTGTTTTTAGTTATAGATGCACTCTATTAAATCCAAGGTCAAAGTTACAAAAGAAGTTGAATATAGACAAATATAACCCACCAAAGGCTAAAAAGAAAGACAGATTGTAGCCTATATTACAATAAAAATAGTACTTTTGCAAGTACAAGTGATTAATTGAAAACAAAAAAGACAAAACATATGAAAGTAGCAATAGTTGGTGCCAGTGGTGCCGTAGGACAAGAACTTCTACGCCTATTAGACGAAAGAAACTTCCCTTTGGATGATCTTGTGTTATTCGGTTCAGTGCGTTCTGCAGGTCGAAAGTACACATTTAAGGGTAAAGAATATGAAGTAAAACAGCTCCAGCATAACGACGATTTCAAGGGTGTTGACATTGCTTTTACTAGTGCGGGAGCAGGAACGTCAGCCGAGTTTGCCGAAACCATCACTCGATATGGTGCTGTGATGATTGATAACTCTAGTCAATTCCGTCAGGAAGCAGATGTTCCTTTGGTTGTTCCAGAGATTAACGCAGAGGATGCCCTCGTTCGTCCTCGTGGCATTATAGCCAACCCAAACTGTACAACGATTATGATGGTTGTTGTCTTGAACCCTATCAACAAGCTCAGTCATATCAAGAAGGTACACGTCAGCAGTTACCAAAGCGCATCGGGTGCAGGTGCTGCAGCAATGGAAGAACTCATCCAACAATATAAGGAACTCGTTGAAACAGGCGAGGTAAAGACGATTAAGAAATTCCCACATCAACTTGCTTATAACGTTATTCCACAGATTGATAAGATGATGGAAAACGATTATACGAAGGAAGAAGTGAAGATGTTTAATGAGACACAGAAGATTATGCACTCCGACATACGTACTTCTGCCACCTGTGTTCGTGTCTCTTCACTCCGTAGCCATTCAGAGGCTGTATGGTTCGAGACCGAACGCCCGCTATCTGTTGAGGAGATTCGTGAGGCATTGAAGACGGCTCCTGGCGTAACACTCGTTGATGATCCGCAGCACTATGTGTACCCAATGCCACTCGAGAGTGCTGGTCACGATGATGTCTATGTGGGGCGTATTCGTAAGGATCTAGCCGATGACAATGGTAACACGTTATGGCTTACAGGTGATCAGATACGTAAGGGTGCGGCATTGAATGCAGTACAGATTGCAGAGTATCTGATTAAAGTGGGCGATGTGAAGTAAGGGTAGAGACTATAAAAAAGCCTCCTCCCCCTCTCCGAAAGGAGAGGGGGAGGAGGCTTTTTTAACGCTCAAACTGTTCTATACTCAAGCCTCCATCCGTCAACTTCTCTATCTCTGGAACAATGCGAGTGAAGTGATCTGAACGGGCATGACGAGCTAAACAAAGCTTATTCTCCCATGTTTCACAAAACATGAAGACACCTGGTTGGGTTGTACTCTCAAACAAATCGTAACCCTTGTTGCCCTCATCTTTGCGAGAGAATTCCACTAACTCATCTGCAAGTGCCTTCACTTGAGCTGTTGTCACACCCTCTTTTACCTTGAAAAAAGCGTTTAATCTAATCATAATTTCTACCTATTTTGTCGAGAAACCCTTACTTATTCTTTTTATAATAAGCCACTGCAGCAGCCACATTAGCCTTTATTGCACGTGAAGAGAATGTAGCACCTGTAGCACCATCAACCTGCTCTGCCTTTGCAGCTTTTGTCACTTTCATTCCTTCAAACTTAGGGAGTAGGTTTTCCTTCACCGTGTTGAAGTATCGAGGTGACTCATGATTTGGCAATGGAACGACCTTTACTACCTTGTTATTCTTGATATAAACTTCCACAGGAGTAGCCCCCTTAAATCCTTTCACATTAGGAGTTAGGGTCGTGGTGTTCACTACGTATGTTCCATCTGCTTGTTTATACATCACCTTTCCCTGCTGGACTGCAGCAAAAGCAACGCTACCTGTAATTGCTAAAGCTATGAAGGTAGCTGAAAGAAACTTCTTATTCAACATTATCTTTGCCTTTATTTATTGTTATTAGTGTGTTTGCAAATATACGAAAAACTCTGTTTCTAACACGCTGTTTTTACTTTTTTAATTCATTCAACAGATTTATCTATCTTCAAATTAACCACAACTTATAGAACAGAAGGGGGCTAACAATAAGGGAAGAGATGATGTTTTATATAAAAAAATAATCTATTTTTTCTTGCAGAAGGTGCCCTTTTTTATTATATTTGCAGCTGACTTGGAAGGATGGTCGGGTCTTGTTGAGAGATTGAAGAAGCTCTCCTCCTTTGCAGGCCACCATTGGAAGCAACGTAGCTCAGTCTATTGATAGATTCCAATTGAAGTTGTTTAACCAATAGAGTAACTAGATAAATATAATATTATGTCAATTCAAATCAGATTAGAACAGAGTAAGTTCAAAGATAAAAAGGGTGCTGGGCATTGGTATGCACGAACAGTTAGTGCTGGCGAAGTGTCCACTGAAGAGTTAGCTGATGCTATTCAGGAGAGCACATCTTTTACTCGTGGTGACGTTCGAGGGCTTGTTGTAGCCCTTATAGATGAGATCTCTTATCGTCTTCGCCAGGGTGAAACGGTTGTTCTTGATGGCTTAGGTCGTTTTCATCTCAGCGTAGAAAGTGAACCTGTAGAGAATCGAGAAGACTTCAATCTTAAGCGTAATATCAAGGGTATAAAGTGTAAGTTTGTTCCTTCTGGTGCTCGTGACGGTAGGAAGGGGAAGAAGATTCAAGACATGGCATCTGGTGCTCGTGTTGTGTGGGCTGATGTTGATGATGAGTAATGAGGGCGATTACTAATAGGTCAAACCATGAGGTTTCAATGTTGACATGTATATATAGAATAAAAAAGAGCTAATCATCAATGATGCTTAGCTCTTTTTTGTGCGCCTAACAGGACTCGAACCTGCACAACGTAAGTTACTAGATCCTAAGTCTAGCGCGTCTACCAATTCCGCCACAGGCGCATAACGAGTGCAAAGATACATAATGTTTTGGATATAACCAAATGTTTATGAATTTCTTTTCTAATCGTTTTATAATAAAGAACTAATATGTATCCTTGCTTCATTGTGACTGTTGTTTATGTTATATTATAGTTGTTTTGCAACTATAATATCTGTGTATGAGAAGGTTATGTAGCTGCGAAGTCAATTCTAAATACGTTTTACTTGGATATGACGAAAAACGTTTTTCCTGTCATTTCTGTCATCTTTTTAGAATAAATAAGATGGTCATAATTAGATAATTAATGCAAATGTTAAATGTGACAGCAACCCCAATTAAAAATAACACTAGTGTTTGGCGGTTTTAAGATGGAGATAATTCTTTTATAAAACCAACCCTTCAAGCTCTCCTTTCGGGAGGTTGAAGGATTGGTTCAATTACTTTGCAATGAGTTTACGAGCAAACTCGATAATCGTATCCTTGCCTTTGATGAGGTCCGATTCAGTGATGTCTACTTTGTAATCAGGGTCAATACCGAACTCTGTCATTTGTTTATCTCGATCATACATGGGGCATGCGGAGAAACGAACAGACCATCCATTGGGTAGTTCAGAAGAGAAGGGTAGCCCCGCTCCACCACCTGTTTTATCACCAACGATGTGGACGTTTGGGCAACACTTCATATACTTCACGAACTCGTTGGCAGCAGAGAATACACTACGATTAGTCAATACAACGACTGGTTTCTGCCATCGAATACCCTTTCCGGGAGTGAGGTATTCGGGTTGAAGCGATGAGAAGTCGTTATGACCGGGACCTGTTTTATGCTGGATATAACCAACAAGCTCCTCCTTATTCGTGAACCTTGCTGCCAGTTCTTCAGCATTACTTAACTGTCCACCTCCATTGTTCCTTACATCGATAATAAGCCCGTTACAAGGTTGAAGATGCAGTAGGATGTCATCTAAATTACCAGCCCCAATAGGATTTTGGAAACTCTCGCAGCGTATATAACCAATGTTGTCATCAAAGACAGTATAGTCTAATCCACTTGCAATGAGATAATCACTCTTCAGATATTTACGCTCTAGCGAGTCAGAATAATTCTTTGGATAGTTGTCTCTCCACGCCCAATAACGTCCGATATTAAAAGAGGTGTAAAGATTGACATGCCCATCTTTGAGTTCTGAAAGCATATTCGTTAAAACTTCAAACTGCTGTTTCTCATTCATGGATGCGTCGAACTGTTTGGCATAACGTTGATGAACTTCTTGCCAATCTATTCCCTTTTGTGAGAAAAAACAATAATGTTCATCCATGATCTTCCATAATGCTTCAAAGTTTCCACGTGGGTTGTTGGCATACTCTTCATTATCAATGCAGCTCGTAACAGAGCACAACAAGAGGAGCAGAAGGAGGCTCGTTGTGATATAACTGATGGTAGATTGGATTCTTCTCATGGCAATATTTTATTGATAGAAAATGTTCTTACGATACCCAATACAAATAGATTGCTCCACGTGTGTTGGCGTAATCCGTTCATCTTAGCCTGTTGGTAATCGCCAAGATAGCCAAGACGGAGAGTGGTGTGATGCAATGTAAAATCAATTGTAACCATCTGTCGGAGTGAAGGAGCATTGATGGGAGTTGTGAAAACGAGGTTATGATCGTAATTACCTTGCGTGAATATCTCATAATAACTCTGCCCATAATTAGGTGAGAAAGCTAATCCAATGAGTGGTATTTGTAATTCATAACGGAGACAAAAAGGCTTGTCCCAAAGGTGAAACCGATAATCAGCTGTAACATTAGGAGCGATGTTTAGTTGCCCATAAGCTTGTGCTGGATTATTGGCATTATTTGTGTTATAAAGGAAACCAAGCCTTGTGTCAATTCCTCCACCAGCTTTCAAGCGTAAGTCTCCATTGCCGATAATCCATTTATTGATGACATATTGCCAGTTATATTGGAAGTTGTAATAGCCTCCTAATTCGTTATTATTGTCTCTTCGATTGTGTGCATAGATTAATTGAGCTTGATGTATCAGTTCTCGTGACACCCTGCTACCATTCTCACGCACTGTATGTGAGATGTATCTAAGCTCTGTTCCGTTGTATTTCTCTTGTGATAAGTAAGTGTCGAGGACGTTAGCTGTACCGATACCCAACATTTGTGCATTGCTTATCACCTTATTATTATATAAGGTGTCTTGGGCTTGTAAGGTTACTGAAGAGAGTAAGAGAAACGTTATAAAGAAGTTTGTTTTACGTAAAAAGAGAGTCTTTAGTTTCATAGGCATAAGTTCCGTTAATGAGAAAATCCCACCTATAGAAACATTCACATCAAGTCTCTATAAGTGGGAATATCATGTTATTCATCTGTAAACAAGTTGAGTTGCCCAGTTATCTCATCAATCACTTGTTGCTGAGATTTACCTGCATCAGGGTCGAGATTCTCCTCTATTGGAGTTGTTGTAGGCTCTTCTTGAGTATCATCTCCATTATCTCCCTCATCGTTATTATCCTTCTTCTCTTCTTCTGGGAAGCGTGTTGGCTCAAGTTCCTCAATCTTATCTACTTTCCAAGTGGTAAGTCGTTTACCCTTAGCTTTGAATCCTTTGATACCAACAAATTGCTCTGCATCAAACTCTTCAGTACCTCTTGAAGCATCCACACCGCCGTATGTCACTTGAATGCGAGGGTAAGCAACATCCGTCAAGAGTACCATTTGTGAGTTAGGATTATCTCCTATGAAGTTCTGATGACGCTTTGTTGCATCCATTTGGAAGCGTTTCAGGTAAGGATAACCTTGATTGTCTGCATCATAGATAACGGCTGTCCATGGCTTATCAGCAATGAATTTCTCTATGCGAAGGATATTATCTTCGTAGTGATTGCTTGCATCGAAGTTCGTAATATAGAACTCCCCATTCTTCAAGACGACGAGTATATTGTCCTGATCAGCGAACTCTCCGAGGAAACGACCATGTTCTTCGTAATTGATTCGGTTGATATCTGGATCAAACCAAACCTTTCGTCCGCCCAGTGTTGAGTGTCCGTGACTCTTCAATGAGATACGATGAACGTTCTTCTTTGTGAGTAGCTTGCCTTTAGCCGTGCGTCCCTTGATAAGCACAGAAGCAAAGTCATACTCAACGAAGATGTTTTGTTTGGGCTTGTTAGGGTTCGGATCGAGGGTTATCTTTATCAGTTCGGCCTCACCGTTAGGGTTAGCTGTGAAGTAGATGATCCTTGATCCATCTGTACCTGAAGTTAAGTCATACTCTTTGTCACGTGTAATTGATGTGACATTAAAGCGTTTGATATAATAAGGACCAGTCTTTCCATCACGATAAACAACGTTATAGATGGTGCGTTTATCATTCTTCTTGAATACCTGAAGATATATAACACCTTTACCCACAAACACCTTATCGGCAATACGAATTACCTTATACTTACCATCGCGATAGAAGATAATGACGTCATCAAGGTCGGAACAGTTTTGAACAAACTCTGCCTTCTTGAGTCCAGTACCAATGAATCCAGCCTTACTATCTATGTATAACTTCTCGTTAGCATCAACTACTTTCGCTGCAACGATGGTATCGAAGCTCTTTATCTCTGTGTGGCGAGGGTGATCCTTACCATATTTCTCCTTCAAATGAGTGAACCATTCAATGGTAACGCGCACCATCTCACTAAGATCCTTATCTATTTCTGCAATCTCAGCCTTTATCTTCTGAATGAGTTCGTCAGCCTTATCTTTATTAAATTTCAGTATTCGCTGCATCTTAATCTCCAGTAAGCGGAGGATGTCCTCACGGGTTACTTCGCGAATAAAGGTCTTCTTATAAGGATCTAATTTAGCATCAACAAAGGCTACAACTTCGTCTAAGTTCTTTGCTGTCTCAAACTTTCTCTCCTTATAAATACGCTCTTCAATGAAGATACGTTCCAATGAATTATAGAAGAGTTGTTCCTCCAGTTCGTGTTTGCGAATCTCTAACTCCATCTTCAACAACGCCTTTGTGTGCTCTACGGAATTGCGAAGAACGTCGGAGATAGTCAAGAACTTAGGTTTATTGTCTTCAATGACACAACAGTTAGGAGATATGTTTATCTCGCAATCAGTGAAGGCATAAAGGGCATCAATGGTCTTGTCACTGGACGTACCAGGGGTGAGGTGGAGCTGAATCTCAACCTCGGAGGCGGTCATATCCTCCACTTTACGAACCTTAATCTTTCCTTTCTCTACTGCTTTGGTGATAGACTCTTGAAGTGAGTTAGCCGTCTTAGTGAAAGGAACCTCACGTATGACGAGGGTCTTGTTATCAAGTTTCTCTATCTTGGCACGTACCTTTAATACACCACCACGCTGTCCGTCATTATACTTCGCAGCGTCAATACTTCCGCCAGTAGGGAAGTCTGGATAGAGATGAAAGTCCTCATTCCGTAAGTATTGCACAGCTGCTTCACAGATATCGTTGAGGTTGTGAGGAAGAATCTTTGATGATAAACCAACGGCGATACCCTCCGCTCCTTGTGCAAGAAGTAATGGGAACTTCACAGGAAGTGTGATAGGCTCTTTGTTACGACCATCGTATGAGAGTTGCCATTCGGTTGTCTTAGGATTAAAAACAGTTTCCAAGGCAAACTTGGATAGGCGGGCTTCAATGTAACGGGGCGCAGCTGCACGGTCACCAGTAAGTATATTGCCCCAATTCCCTTGTGTGTCAATGAGCAAATCCTTCTGTCCTAACTGTACCAAAGCGTCTCCGATGGATGCATCGCCATGTGGATGGAACTGCATGGTATGCCCAACAATGTTCGCAACCTTATTGTATCGTCCATCATCCATGCGCTTCATCGAATGAAGAATACGGCGTTGAACAGGCTTCAAACCATCTTCGATATGCGGAACGGCACGTTCAAGGATTACATAACTGGCGTAATCTAAAAACCAATTCTTATACATACCAGAGAGGTGATGCACTGCAGCAGCGTCAAACCTGTCGGCAGGTTTGTAGTCAGAATGAGTTTCCTTTCCTTGCACCTCATCGGCAGGAGTCAGCTCGTCCATGTCTTTTATTTCGTCATCCATATTGTCGTTGTTGTTGTGTAGCTAAGACATCCCTAGCTTCGTGTGACTGCAAATGTACGAAAAAAAAAGATATTAACATCCTATTTAAACGATTTATTCCCGCTTGAGGACATAGTAGCTGCTTTAAAAGACATCGAAAGTAGACAAGTCAACGAGTTTATCTTTTTAAACAAATAACTCATCCACTCATCTACTCATCTCCATAACCCTTAAGCGATTTTTTAAACAACGTTCTTCTATTAAATAAGTCCTCTATTCCTTGGAAAAGAAACTGACATTGCCAATCGAATTCAGGTTTATTAGCTGATAAACTTGCATCAGACTTAAATCCAAGACGCACTCTATAATACTGAACCAACTGTCCATCAGCTTCTTTGTCAGCTGCAAACAAATATACATATTGACAACCTACGTATTTGTGCATCTGCTCAAGAGTATCCACTACCTTTAACCAAAATAATGTTTCCCCCATCTTTATCTCCTTTGGAAGACCTAATGACTTCCAGTACTCCTTTCCTGCTTCGTTAGTTCCAAACAATTTCAATTCTACAGCAGGGAAAGAATTGCGCACCTTAGTGACAGCTTTCCTTTTCTCAAGTTCTTCATCTTTTTTCCAACTATTCTTCTTATCATATAAGTACTTCATTTCCTTAGGTGACATACCTCTTTCCATGGCTCTCTTAAAAGCCTCTTTAAGCTGACTTCTTTCTTCCTCAGAACTATATTCCTTCCTTTCAAGCCTACAGTAGGCTTTTCTACCCTCGTAGCCAATTTGCATTTTCTCGAGTTCAGCAACCTGGAACAATTCACCACATCTTAAGGAGAAAAAGATTAAAGGAATCTTGGTTGGAGACATCACAACGAAAGAAGAAAGATGACCTTTCTTATCATCTTCTAAATAGTCCTTAGAGGTAAAGCAGTCCTTGATCTGTTTCTGCTCTTGCCCATCAATAATGGGACCAGTCATAGCGCGCAAAACCCTCTCATCTATTTCTCGTGCTCTTCTTATCTCAAGGTCATCAATTAAGGCTAATGCTTTTTCCATTAGTATAGACATTTAGTTATTTTTCTTGATTTGAGGTAATATTTCGTCAAAATAGAATCTACGCATTTTTATACGTTCTGCATCATTTCTAATATCATCAAGATTCATTGGAACATTGCAACGGTCGTCTGGTCCATAACCTTCACGAGCATTCTGCCAAGAACTTTCTCCATGTGCAAGAATACTCAAAGACCATGAATCCTTAGACGCATAATTCTGAAAAACAAAATTAAGCGACTCTTGGTAAGGCGCCAACTCAGCTTCTGTTGGCATTTCATAGAGTGCCTTAGATTTATATTTGTCACGAACCTTTACAATTACAGGTCCATACTTCCATGCCTCAAACTGTTCTTTGAACATCTGCTGACCTGTACGAATAATAGATTCGCGCTGAGAAAAATACAGAAGTTTATGAAGTTTCATTTGGTCTATCTCCGTATTCTTCTCATCTTTATATCTTTTGTAGATATAGGAAGCTACTTTTATTACGTCAATCATAAGAATCTGTTATTGGATATACTTCTTTTTATATTTTTCTAATCTGTGTATTAAGATCTTAAGTGATTCACACCACAAAAGTACTAAAACTAAACTATAAAAGCAAGACTTTAGATTAAAACCTTCTTCTTGCGAATATCTTTTTCTCTTTTTGTAACATAAAGATAGCAAAACCATGTATTTTACAAATTGGATGAGGCATTCTTGAAAGTAGACAAGTCAACGAGTGGACAAATAAACAAGTCGTTTGTATCAGAGACAAAGTAACTTTAAGTTTCTTCCTGCAAACTTAGAGTTACTATGTCTCCTCAAATCATGTCATTGAAAAATTATGTCTCTATGGCATTATGTCTAAAAACTCTGTTACTATAACCTTGTGTTCGTATGTTACTATGTCTTTATCCGTGTTCTTCTGTCTCACACAAAAGCCTCACCCCGTCTGGAGGTGAGGCTGTGTACCACAGGAGCGAGAGAACCAAATTAATACACTAGTTTTGAAAGACATTAATTTCACAATTAATATAATCGAGTTGTCTTATTACAGAACGATTGATTTGTGGTCCAACCGTTTCCTTTTCTTTTTCTTCCCCTTTCTTCTCAGACTCTTTCTCTTTCTTCCTAGCAGGATTATCCACAGACACCTCTGCAGCATGGGCAGCCTCACGCATTTTAGCTTTAGGCGTGAAGATAATCTTAGGAGTTTTGAGTGTGGCAGCTGTCACGTCCTTCATGTCGTCCATCATCTTTGGAGGGAAGTAAACACGGAGCGAACCGAGGTCGCCAAGGTCAACACTGGCACCCATCTTCAACGATCGGCACGCCATCTTACCCAACGTGATAAGCGTGTTCATCACGTCACCGCGCGAGAGCGATGTCTCGTCCATAATCATGTCGCAAAGAGCATCAAGCGTCATGTGTTGGTTACTCTTGGGCACAGCATAGTACACTATCTGCCCCTTCTTCTTCCCGATTGTTTGTTTCTTTGATTTTACTTCGAACTCTACCATAGTATTTACTTTTAAATGGTTGATAAATATGTTATTAAAATATTTCTTTATTGGTATTCAAGACTTTGTTTCAAGGGTATTTAAGACTCTTCATCAAGGGTGTTTAACACTATTGATCAAAGGTGTTAAACACCTACAGCCAAGAGTGTTTAACACCTTTGAGACTCGTTATTCTATATTCTATTTAAATCGCCTTACGGCGGTTCTTAAGGTGTCGCCTTTTAAAGGGCGACACCTGTAAAAGGGCAAGCGCACGGACTACTCGAACCCGCCGACCCTGAACCCCCCGTAGCGGTCGTAGCTTTGCAAGCTGACGTAAGAATTGCCGACGTGCAGCCAGTACGCACCGTACCTGTTCGCTGGGTTAGCACTTGACGACCAATACTCGCCGGTGAAGCCAAGATTGTGCAGCAGCTTACCATATTCGTAGTTACCCAAGACGGGCAAGTAGAAATATTTATTTGCATCGGCTACTGATGGAAGACCAGACATGATGCTACTGTTAGTGTTGATATAATTCTTGTATGTTGTACGTAAGTCAGTTGTACCATTGGCGGATTTCTCGGTATTGTAATGATTCTCTGCTTGCAGAACTGACTTCTTTTTAAACCACATGCGACCTTTATATAAATGACCCATTGTAGTCCATAACTCATCACCGTCCCAACGTGGATCACCGTACATGCAATACCAAGACATCTCGTTGGCGTTGGGAAGGCTTGCGCAACCCTGGGTAGCGTCAAAGCGACCTGTACCGCCGCCCTCGTGGTACCAACGAGATACATCGCTGTTATTCCGGGCGTAATTGCCTGCTGGCTGACCTATAAGTGTTGGCTGGCTGCCACCAAGGTCCCATTCTTGCCCCTTCCAGTATTGCTGCTGTGCATCCCACATATAATATTTATCGCCGTCGTAGTTCTTTATTTGCAAATCAGCCTCCATGTTAACATATTCATTCTTTGCAAAGGTGTGAGAAGGAATGATCTTGGTAATAGTTCCCTCTACGTGTGTTGCAACGTCTTTTACCCAATATCGGATTCTTAAAGTGTGTGTGCCAGGCTTGATAACCATGTAAGCACCATTGGTTGCTAAGTTAGCAGAAGTGTTTGTCAAGGGAAAACCATTTTGGTATGTACTACCATAGTCGCCTTTTGTTGTAAGTACAATCTGCTTTCCGTTACCTGTACCTGTCAATGCGCCTGCACCAGTATCTGCAGTTGGATCAAGGGTATAGGTATAGGTTGAGGTAGTTGTAATGTCGTTGTCTGATGTTACTTCTATCTTGGTAAGATAGCAATGCTTTAGTATATCATCGTTTGTATAAGGCTTAAAAACGAGGTAAGCAGCTTTGTGATCGAGCGTAAACTCAAACTCGTGGCTTGTTGCATTAAGTATTGCCTTGGCTATACCACAATCGCCTGATGCGCCAAAGTGAGCAGTGGTGTTAGGCTCTGTCTGCGTTTGATTCGCAGAGATGGTTACCTTATCCTTGTTACCGTTCTTACCAGGATAATAAACCTCGTATGAAGATTTGGCAGTGTATTTACCAGGCATTAAGAACTTGAAAGAGGCGGTCTTGCCTGTTGGCGAATTGCTACTTTGCTTCCAATTACCGCTATCATCCTTTACCCAAATCTTATCGCCTGCTTCCCAATAGAATTTACCATCTGCTTCCATGGTTGTGCGTGTTGCTGGTTCACCAGTGCTGAATGCAGTTAAGCCTTTATCGTCAGTTGTTGTTTTGCCGTTCTGTGCTAAATCATCATTCGCACAAGAAGCGAAGGCTAATGTTAAACCACACACGACAGTCAAAGACGCTAGTCGTGTGATGATTGAATGTCGTTTCATCGTTTTCTTCATTTTTACTTAGTTCTCTTTGTTAATAACTCTCTGTTAGTCTTCCCAAGCGGAAAAATCGTCTTCGTTCTCATTGTCAGCTCCCTGCCAT
>QWCL01000399.1_pt1 | contig 17132 bp, 19 predicted proteins | sample 1972551 | NCBI WGS metagenome assembly QWCL01 (sample SAMN09866709, study PRJNA288562) | Human oral metagenome isolate term2_saliva, whole genome shotgun sequencing... | isolation source: mouth | host: Homo sapiens | place: USA: California
GGTAGATTCCGCCGCGCACACCCGCCGCACGCTCCTGACGAAGCCTGGCCACCAGCACTTGTTTGTCGCCGGCAGTGGGGGTTGCAGAGGGTGTCATTGGACAATTATCACATGGAGTTGGACAGACAAATACAGGCAAAATCATCCCTTCCCTATAATTTTTCCATGGGGTTTTATAGGCAACGGACGAAATCTGCGTATCTGTATGTCAGCTCCTTAACAGGGCATCCCCCAATCTGCACACTTTGACGCAAAAACATGTTAATGGCTGAGAATAAAGCAATACCCAGCTCCACATAAATAGGGCTTCATATTTTAAATCTGCGCCCACTGATACATTAAAGTCCACTATTGCCACACATAAGCCTCCTTATTCTTTCGTGATATGCGCAGTTATCATGGAAGCAACCGCCAGGAATGAGAGCCGGGCGGCGCAGCCCGACGTCGCGAATTCGCTAAAAACTCACCCGGAAAGCCACTCCCAAAAGTCACTCGAAAAATCACCCAAAAAGTCAGGTACAGCAAAGATGCCAAGTCAAAACTCCACTCCTTCGCCCGCCTCCCCCGCAGCCTTCAACTGTGGCTCACGCAACACGCCCGCCTCTGCCGCTTCTTCGCCCTCCGCAGCTGCCTCCCCTACCGCTTTCAACCGCGACTCGCGCGACTACTGGAACCACCGCGCCGCCACCTTCACCCGCACCGCCACCTGCGACTATGAACTTTGGCTGATGCGCCTGCTCGCCCTGGATCCCGCCGACACGCTGCTGGACATGGGCTGCGCAACCGGCACTTTGGCAGTTCCCCTGGCCCGCGCCGGTCACCGCGTGCACGCCTGCGATTTTGCTGAGGCGATGCTGGCCATTCTCAATCAGCGCGCCGCCCAGGAGTCCTTGCCTATCACCCCGCATCTTTTGGCCTGGGATGATGATTGGCAGGCGGCCGGCCTGGGCGAGAACAGCGTGGATGTGGCTTTTGCTTCGCGCTCACTAATGGCCGCTGACGTGCAGCCTTACATTTGTAAGCTTGATTTGGCGGCGCGCGCGAAGGCGGCGGTGGTTGTGCCCGGGGGCTCGCTGCCTTCTGCGGAGCCCCAGATGCTGGCGCATTTGGGCCGGCCCGCCGCGCCGCCACGCGCTGTGGAGTCCGTCAAGCGGGTGCTTGCGGATTTGGGTCGGGTTCCGGTTTTGTCAACGACGACGACGCTGCGGCCCATGCGTTTTGCTTCCTTTGAGGAGGGCTTGGCTAATTTGCGCCGTTTAGCGGGGCCGGAACCTTTTAGTGCGCAAGAACAAGAGCTTTTCGACGCCTACGCCGTCGAGCATTTCCAGCAGGTGCCCGGCGCGATGCCCACGAAACAAGACTGGCACAAATCTCAAAGTGAGCGCCCCCAGAAACAATCAGCCGACTCCTTTGGCGTCGAAGCTGAAAACCACTGGGTGCTGGACTATGACCTGCCCGTGACCTGGAAGTTTATCGGCTGGCGCACGGACGGCACCGCCTGGCAATAGACGCTTATTCCATGCCGGGGCGACGGCGCCCAGCTTTGAGCTCGGAACGTTTCTTTTTGTCTGCCAGGCGGCGCATTTTAGCTGCGCGACTGGGCTTGGTGGGACGGCGCAGTCGGGGCGGGGCTAGTGAGGCGCGCAGAACTGCGGCTAGTCTTTCGCGCGCGGCCACGCGGTTGTGACGCTGGGAGCGGTGTTCGGCGGCAGTAACGGTTAGAACGCTGCCGTTGAGGCGTTCTCCCAGGTGAGTCAGAGCTCGCTGACGCTGGACATCGTCTAGGGCGGTGGTTGTGGCCAGGTCAAGGCTGAGCTGCACGCGCGAATCAGCAGTGTTGACTCCCTGACCACCGGGACCTGAAGCGTGGGAGAAACGCTCTGTTAGCTCACCAGCAGGAACAACCAAGCCATGCGGGCAGCCCGGGCCGGGCGCAATACGCAAATCATCCATATCAGCGTTTTTTCTCTTTAGGATCCAGCTCGTCGAGCCAATCGATTAGTTCTGGTAAATCTGTCCATTGGGGCGAATTCCACGCATCCGCGCCGATGCCCAGACTTGAACGTCTTTGACGTGCACAGCTTACCGCTCTATCAGTTGCCTCGATGAGCTCTGAGGAAATATTGCAGCCCTTTTTGTATTGGCCCCATAGCCAATTTTTTTCTAGTTCTTTCTCGGCATTCTGGGCAGTTGACGACGACGGATTTGCGCAAAGGTGGAGAAGTAACCAATACTCAATGCAGGGATGAGAAACTGCAGCATAATGTTTATCTGAGTTCCCAAGCCATTTCTCTAGCTTAGACTTATGGGCCTCGTTTTGGTCTCTGTCACAGACAATCCAGGCACCTTTAGCATCGCCTCCATTTTTATTTTCTTCATACCGAATTTTCTCCAACAATTTACTCAGTGACGATCTATCTCCTGTATTTGCAATCGCAAAGACAATACGGTCACCATATCTACTTGTGCGTAAGGATTTCAGATACTTTCGTTCAGTTTCGCCCTCTGCCGCAAACACCACCAGCGGTTTAAGAGACTTTCCCTCAAACCGCTGACGGTCTCCACGAGTTCTCTTTCTAGACGGAGGTTTCCTTTTCGCCATGACGAGACCTTAGAGACGCGGGACGCCGCCAAGGCGGCCAGACATATAAGCCTTTTGCAGATCCATTCCGTCTCGAACGCCTTCAGTAGAGAAATCTGTCAGGCGAACAAGCTCAGAGTTGTGGCCATGCTTTTCAACAAGCCAAATCTCATCCCTGCGTAGCATGTCACAGCGAAGCAGATGAACTTCATGAGTAGTGAATATCAGTTGCCGACGCTGATCGTTTCCTGTTGAATTCAAGAAACGCCGTAATAGCTCTTCTGTAAGTTTTGGATGCAGAGAATCTTCCAACTCATCAATTAGGTACACTCCACGGTTATTTTGCTGCCCTGCCCAGTAAAGGATAGGAAGCAGATTTAGGTAGCGGATAGTACCGTCTGACTCCTGATCAAGAGGCAACTCAAACTGTTTGTCACCATCTTTATGCTTGGTTACAAGCCTCTCGTAGGAAACTTTCTCATTTTTTTCGCGCCGCAGGCGAAAGCTTGCATCCGCTCTGAAAGTATTAATTAAAAAGGCTTCGTTATCATCAACAAGCTGAGACTCAAAGTGCGACAGCATCTCATCAGGCATCGGCACTTTCTCACGCTCAACGGGATCGAACAAAACATCGCAAATACCTGTGTCCGCCGTCGATAATCCAGAGACCATCTGCTGACGAAAGGTGTCATATTTCGCAATCCCTTGCGGCATCATTACAAATGACGTGCCTCGACGGATCACGTTCAGAGAAGCAAACCATTCAATGACTCCAGCGATAAGCCCAATGTTTTTCTGCTCGCTATTAGCTAGTGTTTCCAGCAGCAGCCGGTTTGTCTGGACAGTTAATGCCAGAGCTTTTACAAACTCATTGTCTTCAAGATCCCCGTACAGCTCCACGCCCTGTTCATCGCGAGTAAAGACTGCCTCCTCATCAACAGAGCGCAAGCGATAAAGCGATTCCGCTACAACCTTCTCGGCAGTGTAGGACACTTCGTAATAGACAATCGCATCCCTTTTAGAGGTTGAATCAGGAACATTAAGAACAATCTCGACGCCGAGCACGGTAGGCTCCCCCACACCATAAAGCTTATGGGGCTCATAGGGAATACGCCAACCTCGCGCACGAGGCTCAAACACTAACGCCTTGAGCTGCTGCGCTGCATCAAACAGAGCAGATTTACCAGCAGCGTTAGCTCCATAGATGGCGGTGGTAGGCAAAATCCGCGCTTTACCGTCACGGAAAAGAGTCTCGCTGTGACGGCTTTCCTTGCCGGCGATCATGGTGAAATCAACTGGCTCATGGAACGATTTCCAGTTTTCCAGGTGAAGGACCCGCAGCATTGCCACCTCCAACGTTTCTAACAAGATGCAAAAATTATACATCTTGCATGAAACGAATTCAACTTTTTCGTTTCACCTAACGGCCACTTTTCCTAGTATTTAAGCCAATCAGTCCGCCACTCGCCGGCGGCTCTAGCTCGAGGTTGTTTCACCCAGCACGACGTCGTCAGCCAGTCTCGCTTTAACGTCACTTGCCGCGACCGGCCCACTCCCCCTCGCCAAGCGCCTACATCTTTAAACGCCCCCTCGCCAATCACCCGCCTCGCTAAGCCCTCTAAAGCAACTCCCCCACGCGAGCCTTGAGCTGCGGCAGCACTTCTTCGTTGAACCAGGGGTTTTTCTTCATCCAAATCTGATTACGCGGCGAGGGGTGCACCAGCGGGAAGTAGGTGGGCAGATAGTCGCGATAGTCGCGCACTACCTGGGTCAGCGAGGTGGAAGACTTCAGGTGCAGGTAGTGCTTGGTGGCGTAGCTTCCCACCAGGATGGTTAGCTCCAGGTCGGGCATGAGCTCCAGCAGGCGCGGGTGCCATTTTTCAGCGAATTCCTTACGCGGCGGCAGGTCCCCGCTTTTGCCGGTGCCGGGGAAGTAGAAATCCATGGGGACAATGGCCAGTTTGCCCGAGTTGTAGAAGGTTTTGCGGTCAATGCCCATCCATTCGCGCAGGCGGTCGCCGCTGCGGTCATTCCAGACAATGCCGCTTTCTTCCGCGACGCGTCCGGGGGCCTGCCCCACGATCATGATTTTGCATTCGGGCCCGGCGTAGAACAGCGGCCCCACCCCGCGCTTGGTGTACTCGGCGTTGGCCGGGTCTGCCGCAATGGCTTTGGCGATTGCTTGGAACTGAGGATCGGTAATCTCGGGAGTCATATTTCCACCCTAGACCCGTTTTAATTCGCGCGCACCGGTACACGTCAAGGCGCCCCGATACACTGTTTATTAAGGACGACGGCGCCCGCCCCGGTGCCAGCGTCGTCTCTGGGTACCGCATTGGCGACGTAACCCGGGCGCAGCGTTGCTCAGGCTTAGCGTTGCCGGCGTCGCCCCCACCACCTGCACATCCCAGCGATACACCCGCGAAAACTAGTGAGACCAGCAAGGAGCAGCCATGCAAGCTGACAAGATCGAAGCCGTCATGTCTGAATTTTTGGGCGAGGGCTACCGCATTGTTGGCGACGACGGCGCCCTGTCCCCCGCGATTGAGTGGGTGGATTGGGTTTGCGGCCCTGACGACAACGACGACGGCGATGGCGACGGCGACGAGGACGAAAAGGTTGAGGTTACTTTCCAAGATGGCTCTACCCGCACCTTCAATAAGGGCGTACCCATGCGCCAAATCTGGCATGAATACGCGGACTAGTCTCTAGCGCAAACCAACACAAACCGGCCCTGGTTTGGCCTTCCACTGGGAGGCCAAACCAGGGTTTTTGCTTGCGCAAGGCCCCTAAGTTTTGTTCTGTAAAACCCTCTTGCGCCCCTAAGTTAACACTGTTAACCTACTTCCCGGCGCCAAAGTTAACAGTGTTAACCAACTGGAGGAAACAGTGAACACCACACCGCCAGCCTTACTGGCTCGCGACATTCACAAAACTTACGGATCCAACCGGGTCTTGCGTGAGATTAGCCTGCGCGTAGAGCCGGGCCAAATCTTGGGGCTGCTGGGCCGCAACGGCGCCGGGAAATCAACCTTCATCACCATCGCATGCTCACTGCGCCGCGCCGATTCGGGAAGCGTGACCATCTGCGGCGTCGACCCCACTCAAAACAATGTTGGCGAATTAATCGGCTACGCCCCGCAGGAGCTGGGCATTTACCCGGATCTAACCGTAGCCCAAAACCTTGGCTATTTCGGTCGTTTGCACGGGCTGGGCCGCCGCGCCGCCAAGGCACGCAGCGAAGAAGTTATGGAAATGCTGGGCCTGACAGGAAAAGCCAATCAAAGCGCCAAGCACCTGTCAGGCGGCCAGCAGCGTCGCCTGCACGCGGGCATGGCTATCATGCATCGCCCGAAACTGATTTTCATGGATGAGCCAACCGTTGGCGCTGACGTGGAAGCGCGCAGTCAGATTCTGGACACTGTCAGGCAGTTAGCCGCGCAGGGGGCCGCCGTCGTCTACACCTCCCACTACCTGGCCGAATTTGAGGAGTTGGGGGCCGACGTCGCCGTTTTAAACCAGGGCCGCCTGGTAGCCCAGGGCTCGCTGGAGCAGATCGTGGCCACCTACGGTCAGGTTCCCGTGCAGGTGCACGTACCTCAAGCCGATCTGCACAGCGCCTACCTGCAGATCCTCAAGGAGAGCGACGCCGAGGGTCTCGCCCCCGAGGCCCCAGAAACCGTTCCGGCCCCGCAGGAAAACAGCCCCAAGGAGAACGAAAATGAAGCCGCTTAAGCAACTCAAACAACTAAGCGCCGTTGCGGGCCTGAACCTGCGCCTGCAGCTGCGCGACCCAGCGCCCACGCTGGTTTTGACGGTGATTCCGCTGGTGCTGATCCCGTTCATGATGCCCGCTTTTAAGGCGATGCTGCTAACCGACGGCTACCGGGGCGTTTCCGGGGCCGAGCAGGCGGTGCCGTCAATCGCGGTGCTGTTTTCGTTCCTGGCTGTGCAAAACATTATTGACTCGTTTTTTAATGAGCGCAGTTGGGGCACCTGGCAGCGTCTGGAGGCCTCGCCGCTGTCGCGCCCCACGGTGCTGACGGGCAAGGCGCTGGTGGCTTACATAATTCAAAGCGCGCAGATACTGGTGGTTTTGTCCCTGGGAGCAATTATTTTCGGCTTTGATCCCAAGGGTTCGCTGCTGGCGTTGGTGGCAACTTTGCTCAGTTTTTCAGCGGTATTGGCGGCGTTGGGCGTGGCCATTGCGCTGTGGACGCACAGCCGAGACACGGCCTTGTCACTGTCTAACATTGTGGGGATGCTGGCGGCCGGTATTGGCGGGGCGTTTTGCACGGTTTCGTCTTTTCCTGATTGGGCTCAGGATGCCGCACGCGTTTCGCCTGCTTATTGGGCGATCGACGCGATCCACAAGGTGAGTTTGGACGGGCAGGGTTTTGCCGATATTTGGCCCAGCTTGGCGGTTTTGTGGGGATTTTTCGCGGCGATCGCGGCCCTCGCCTTGGTACAGTTTCGTTATAGGCAGGAGTAACCACAGCTGAGCGGAGAGTCTATGGCGTCGTCGAAATCTCGTGCGCTTACACGCGACATTATTTTGTCAGCCGCGCTGGAGTTGGTTGACGACGCCGGACTTTCTGCCCTGTCGCTGCGGAGCCTGGGCAAGCGCTTGGGGGTTTCGCAGGCCGCGTTTTATCGCCATTTTCCTGATAAGGCGGCCCTGCTGGAGGGTATTTGCGAGCAGCTTTGGCGGCTAACTTACGAGCGTTTTTTGGCTCTGGTTCAAGGGGCCGACGCCGCTCTCGACGACGCCGCACCCGGCTCACCTGCCGCATCGGGCGCCCCTGCCGCACCGGGCTCCCCTGCCACATTGTCTCCTGCCGCATCGGGCACCCCTGCCACGTCAGCCCCTGCCAGGCCAGATCCAAACCCTGATGCCGAGCCTGACTCAATCCCGATTACCACCCCACAAACGACCCCTGACCAGGCCTTGCAGGCGCAGGAATATATTCGCCAGTATGCGAACTGCCTGCGCGCCACTTTGCAGGATCACCCCAACACGGTCATTTTGCTGATGACCCACCCGATTTCCACACCTGAGCAGCTTTCTCTGCTGGCCGGGGTGCTTGCCTCGCTGGCTCGCAGCGGTTTTACGCCCACTACGGACACGTTGGCGCTGATCACGTCGGTTTCGGTGTACACCACCGGTTTCGTTGCCGCCGAGGTAGTGCCGCCTGCTGGAACAACCGACGGCGCCGTCGCCAAGCCAGGCAGTGCCGCCCCAGCCGCAGCCCCCACCCCGGCCGCAGCCTCTGGCGGGGCCAACGACGCCGTCGTCGCTGGCGCAGAAGACCTCATGGCCGTCAGCGCCATGCTTGACCCAGCCGACGCAGCCGCCCTGCAACCGCTGATCGGCGAAGTTTTGGCCGGAAAATGGGATTTCAGCGCCCAGTTTGAGCGCGGCTTGGAAGCTATTTTGCGCGGCTGGTAGTCGGGCCGCCGCCAGGACAAAATCGCCAAACGCAACCGCCAACCAGCCAACGCCCGCTAACCAGCCAACGCCCGACAACCAGAATATTTGAAAAGGAACACGCAAATGGAAAACATCGACAAGTATCGCGGCTGTCTGCTGGGCGGGGCTGCCGGTGACGCGCTGGGTTATGCGATTGAGTTTGACCGCGAGGAGGCGATTGCTGCGCGCTACGGTTCGCACGGTATCCGCAACTACCAGCTAGATGAGCGCGGCTTGGCGCCGTTTTCTGACGACACGCAGATGACTTTGTACACCGCCAACAGTCTGCTGTGCTCGCTGGCTGCGCTCTCAGCCCAAGCCTCTGGCGGAGCCCCTGCCCCGGCACCCGCCACCCTGCCATCCCCCGCTGCGCTTACCGCTTACGCCCCAGCCCAAATGGCCCAGTTCTATGTGGAGTGGATGTATACGCAGGTCAGCCCCTACCCGCTAGCTGAACCCAAAGCCTGGATTTCCAGCCTGCCTGAGCTTTTTGCCTCGCGCGCACCGGGCGTAACCTGCATGAATGCTTGTGAGGCCATGGCTAACGGCGCCAAAGCTGTAAACAATTCCAAGGGTTGCGGCGGGATTATGCGCATGGCGCCGGTGGGGCTAATCAACACTTCCCCAGGCTTTTCCGGCGTCGAGCTGCAACACCTAGGCGCGCAATTAGCTGAGCTAACCCACTGCCATGAGCTGGGCTGGATGCCTGCCGGGGTGTTTGCCCATATTGTCAGCCTCCTGGCCCGCGACGAGGCTAGTTCAGTACGCGAGGCTGCCACGCAGGCGTTGAACACTTTGCCTGAAGCTTTCCCCAACGCGCATTATCTTGGCCAGTTGCAGGAGCTGCTGCGTTACACGCTGCGCCTGGCGGACAGCGACATTCCTGATTTGGAGGCGATTCACGCCCTGGGCGAGGGCTGGGTGGCTGAGGAGGCCCTGGCCATTGGTTTGTTGTGCTCGCTGCGCCACGAGGATGATTTTGCAGGGGCCATCACCTCGGCGGTCAACCATGGTGGAGACAGCGATTCCACGGGGGCTATTGCTGGCAATATCGTCGGCGCTCGCCTAGGCCTGGCTGGGATTCCGCAGCGTTATCTGGAGCATTTGGAGCTGCGCGACACGATCAGCAAGATCGCAGATGACCTGTTCACCGGCCCGCAAGCCTCCCCGGATCTCTACTTTCCGCCTGTCAGCCCCGACGGCGACGGCGTCTAGCCCCAGCAAGTAAGCACGACGGCGCCCGGGGTCACCACCCAGCCTGAGCGGCGTCGTCGTTAACAGCAAGTAACCAATATTCGAACCATTAGAAGGAGGCAGGTAATGCTGGAAAGTAAAAAGGAGGCGCTGTTATCTGAGCTGGTGGCGCAGCTGTGTGCGGAGCGTAATTTTGCTTTCCCGCAGGTGCAGGGCTTTGATGAGCTGTGGCAGCATTTCCGCGCCTTGGTTAACACCCGAGAGCCTGCGCCTATCTCTCCTTTTTGGTTGGAAAAGCAGGATGAGTTGCTGTCTGGTTTGCTGGCGGAAGGCGGTATTTCTAGTCTCGACGACGCCGCCGTCAGCCCGCTTAATCCTCGGATTCGTCTGTGGCAGGGTGACATTACCCGCCTAGCTGTTGACGGTATTGTTAATGCTGCCAACAGTCAGATGCTGGGGTGCTGGCAGCCGGGACATTTTTGTATTGACAACGCTATCCATACTTTTGCTGGCGTGCAGTTGCGTCTTGAATGCGCGCAGCTGGTGCAGGCTCAAGGTCATGAGGAACCCACTGGGCACGCCAAAATCACTGGCGGCTATAACTTACCGGCTAAGCATGTGCTTCACACGGTTGGGCCGATCTATAACCCGGCACTGCCAGACATTGGGAAATATAAGCTGATGAGCAGCTATTTACAGTGTCTAGATATGGCGCAGGAAAACGGTTTGAAGTCGCTGGCTTTTTGCTGCATTAGCACTGGCGTGTTTGGCTACCCCAAGGAGCCTGCGGCAAAGGTTGCGGTTAACACTGTGCAGCGCTGGTTGGAGGCAACCCAGGCGCAAATGGATGTTGTCTTCAACGTCTTTGGTGACGAAGATTTGCAAATTTACCGCAGGCTTTTGGGGTTCTAGGTCCTAGAGCCGCAGCAGCCCAAAAGACTGAGCGTCTCAGCGCGGGCAGAGGCTTGAGCGTCTCAGCGTGGGCCCGCAAATGCAGGCCCGCTTGTCAGTACTGCCCTGCCCCTATTAGTTCTGGTTAGCTGTGGGTATGTACATCATTAGTTCAAGGCTATCCATGATTTGACTCATTGATTTGTTGAACTTTTCGTAGTTAGTGTTTTGGAATTCTTCGTTTGCGCAGGCAACCATAACATTTACGTAGTCGGCCTGGTTGTAGAAGGTTACCACCACGGGCACGTCAATAATTGTTAGCACGCCCCGAATAGAAATAGCTTTAGCCTCAGGGATCTGTAATATTTCTTCCGGCTGACCAATCTGGATTGGTAACCCATCCACTAGGATCTCGGTTTTTTTGAAATAGCCATAAACCCCGTGCACCGCTTTTAGTAGCTGCTGCCACGAAACCGGGCGGGTGAGCCGGTAGTTGGCGTGAACCCAGCCCTTTTCTTCTTTTTCACCAATTAAAATCATTGCAGTTCTCCATCCGCTCTTGGCTCATCATGCAGACTTGTGACCAGCTACTATGCGGCGCAGTTCGCGCTGCAGCACAGCAAGCTAAGGCCGCAGCACACAAGGCCTGCGCTGTAACGCGACAATCCTGCACCGCAACGCACAAGCCCACGCCGCAACGCCGCCTACCTGCCAGCTTTGAGTTGTTCCTCGGGCATATTCATGGCGATTTCCATATTGTCAATGAATTTGCCAATGAATTTGTTGTAGTGCTCGTAGTCCAGGTTTTTTAGTTCTTCATTGTTGCACTCAACACGGACGTTGATGAAGTGGACTTGGTTGTAGAAAATAATTTCTACATTAGTCCTAGCCACCATTAGCAATCCACGAATTGTAATATTCCAGTTTTCAGGGATCTTGAGAATGTCTTCAGGGGTTTTAATTTCAATCGGCTTACGGTCAACCAGGATTTCAACATTAGCGAAGTAATGCCAGGCTTCGTAAACCCCTTGTAGCATCATTTCCCATGAGGCCCGGAAAGTTAGGTTGAAGGTAGACAGCAGCCAGCCGTCGTCCTCATGATGGCCCATGAACAGCATGGTTCCTCCTAACCAACCGCGTCGATGGCAGCTTTGGCGTCAGCTAAGCTAACCCCGGTGCGGTCTCGGTAAATTTTGATGGCGTTGATTTTTTTGCCCATCCGCACTAGGTGGAGTTCTTCGGGGGTTAGTTCCAGCCAGGCGGCGGCCTCGTAATCTGCAGCCCCAGCCCCGACGACGCCGTCGCCGGCCCCGTAGGTACCCTGAGCGTACTCGCTAACGTCACCATAGATGCCCGACTGGCCGTACTCACTGGTTCCCGACTGGCCGTAACTGACCCCTAGACGCAACTCCAAGCTCCTGACCTGCGCTTTTAACCGGCGGTTTTCCGTGCGCAAGCGCTCAATCTCTGCGGCCTGATCAAACCATTTACCCATAACGTTCCCTTACATACCTATCAAGCGCGGCAGGCTTGCGCCCGCCGCAATATTTAAAAATTTCTAGCGCTTTTGAGCTGGCCTTAGCGCCAGTACAAACGGCCATACCGGCACTCTAAGTTGGCCTTATCGTCACTCCAGGCCGGCCTTACCATCACTCTAAGTTGGCCTCACAGCCAGCCTATTTGGAGCTTTCTGATTTCTCGGTGTCCTGCGGGCGCTCAGAGCTTGGCGCCGGCTCTACCCAGTTGGCCAATATGCCGCCGGTTGGGTCTTTGAAGGCCGCCAACAGATCTTTGAATCTCAGGCCGGCCACATGCGAGAACTGGTTGAGCTCGTAGTGGTCAGGGAAGATGGTGCGCAGCTGCATTGGTACGGGTTTGTCGTCTCTGGTCAGGCGCCCGGCGATCAGCGAGAGCTGCTCAAAACCCCAATGCGGATCCACACTTTGGGCGCTTGCGGGCACCCGGATCGCCTCCCAGCCCTTGTAAAAGCGCGCTTTGTGGCCAATGCGCAGCACCGCCCAGTTAAGCATGAGTCCGCTGTAGTCGCTGATCATGGTGGGAACGCGAGTTTCGGCGTACTCGCTTTCGCCGTAAAAAGCTTGGGCGTGTTCGCCGCTGGTGTTCCACACGTGCTGCCAGCTGCGCCCGCAATCCCAAGTCAGCGACAGTGCGTCGGCGTCACGGAGCCGAATCTGCGCCCCTGCCGTCTCCGCAAAGTGAAACAGCTCAGCAACTTGCCACCACATTATTCTGACCTCCCAGTCAAAATCCCCAGCTTAAGGCATTCAATAGCGGTCAACACAATGTCTTCGGCCAGAAACTGCACCTGGCGCGCACCGCCGGGCAGATCAAAGTAAGGCACGTTAATACCAGTGCGGATCGAGCATCCCTGCGGCAGCTGCTTAATTTCGTAGCTGTAGTAGGGGTCGTTTAGGGCGAATATGTCCAGTGAGCGATACTCAAAGTAGGTGGGCCGCTCCCCGACGGGCCGGTGCCACAGGTATTTGCCGTCTGGGTAGCCCACACGATCCACATACGGCCCGTAAAGCTGCAGGTAGTCTGCCAGATTCGTAAACACCTGTACGGTAGAGCGGTCCATGCGGGCTAGCACCTGGTCACTGTCAGGTAGGAAGCGGATAATCATATCCCCACGGAAACTGGGGTCATGTACTTTCGGGACGTCCTGAGCGTCCATCTTCCCCTCCTTGCGTTTATAACTAGCGTAAGTCTATGCCTGCTTTTGCTCACGACGGCGCAGTTCGCCCCGTAAAATGAGCCTTCAGAAGAAACGAGGCCGCCCATGACAAGCCGCAGCACTGACCGCCCTGGCCGCAGCGACGCCGTCGCCGCACGTAGCGATGCTGCCACAAGCCGCAGTGACGCCGTCGGCGCAGATAACGCAGAAACGCAACCCCGAAACTGCACCTACGGAAACCGCACCCCCGCAGAAAAGCTCGCATTTGCCAAGGCGGCTTTGGCCCTGGCAGGCCACGAAGTCACTGACCTGGCGCTGCGCAACATTTTGGAGCAGCAGGCCTGTGGCAACCTAACCGGCGAACAGGCACGCGCAGCAATCAGAAAGCACGTGCAAGGCTGATGGCACGCCAAGTTTTTCGCACCTGGGAGGATTACTTCATCCCTGGCACCTCGGTGTTACGCAATAAATTCACTACTCCTGGCAACCCATATGGGGAACCTGACGCTGTCAAGCTACGCTTTCTGGAAGAGGGCTACGCTAGCTCCAGAATTTTGGAACTGGCACAAACGCCGATCAAAGGCAACTTCGATTACGCCCACATGAAGGCAATTCACCACCATATTTTCCAAGATATCTATGAGTGGGCAGGCCAGGAGCGGGTTGCTCCACTGGGCACGTTCATGGTCAAGTCTGGCCCAGACGTTGTCCATTACCCGTTGGGAGATCCGGCTGCGCCGCAAATGTCTTACCAGTACTATCCAGCAGGCCCAGTCTTAGGGCAGGCAGCCAATGAGCAATACCGCAGGCTCAGCAAAATGGATTTGTTGCGCGGCTTGGATCATGAAACTTTCGTGGCAGCGCGTTTCTACAGTCAGGCCACTGGCAGCAACCAGCGTCTAGCTGCAGCTTTACGCCCCGCCATCGTGCCTTTAACCGCCTCTCTAGAGCAGGCTTAAAAGGGCAAAAAGGACAAACATCTAGAGTTCCCACCCCACGCCCCCTACCCAGCTCACTTAGAAAGCACGACGCCGACTGCGCGCTAAAAGCTGCGGCCTGTGTGGGATAATTTCTTTCGCAGGCCGCAGCTGGTTACATCCCTGGTGGCGTCGCGCCTGCTTGGAGGAAAAATGCGCGCTTTCGAAGAGTCCCAGGCGGCGCCGTCGCCAATTACCTCGCAGAGTGCCGCCCCACAGCGTGCCGCCCCGCAGAGTGCCGCCCGCACCCAAAAACCCCAGACCATTGAGGTGCGCGGGGCGCGCGTGCACAATCTGAAGAACCTAGACGTTGATGTTCCGCTAAATAAAATCGTTGGTATTGCTGGCGTATCTGGCTCAGGTAAATCCTCCCTGGCCCTGGGGGTTCTCTATGCGGAAGGCTCACGCCGCTACCTGGAGTCACTGTCCACATACACGCGCCGGCGCATGAGCCAAGCCCAACGCTCTGACGTGAGCGAAGTGCGTTACGTGCCGGCGTCGTTGGCGCTGCGGCAAAGGCCGGGCGTGCCCGGAATCCGCAGTACTTTCGGAACCATGACTGAACTAGCCAACAGTCTGCGACTGATGTTTTCGCGCCTAGCCCACCACCGCTGCCCTAACGGGCACTACGTTGAGCCCTCATTCGACGTCGCCCGCATGGCTGAAATTACCTGCCCCACCTGCGGCGTAAAATTTTATGGCCCTGGCGCTGAGGACCTGGCGTTTAACTCACGCGGAGCCTGCCAAACTTGCTCGGGCACAGGCCTGACCCGCAGCGTGAATGTTGCGGCGCTGGTGCCGGACCAGAACCTGAGCATTGATCAGGGCGCCGTCGTAGTGTGGGGCACGCTGATGTGGGCCCTGATGAAAGACGTGTGCCGCGAGATGGGTGTGCGCACCGATGTGCCATTCAAGGAGCTAACTGAGGCGGAGCAGGAGATTGTTTACCACGGCCCGGCGCTAAAAAAGCACATTATTTACGTAAATCCTAAAACGAACCAGTCGGCCGAAATGGATTTCACCTATTACAACGCCATTTATACGGTCGAAAATGCGCTTTCTAAAGTTAAAGATGAAAAGGGTATGAAGCGCCTGGAGCGTTTCTTACAAGAGGATACTTGCCCTAAGTGTCACGGCACCCGTATGTCTGAAGCCACCCGGGCGCCCCGGTTGCGCGGTATTGGTCTGGACGCGGCCTCGCAAATGACCCTGTCTGAGCTGATGGGGTGGGTTGAGGGTGTGCCCGACTCACTGCCGCAGAGGCTGCGTCCCATGGCCCAAAATATTTGTGAGGCTTTCTTTGACACCGCTCAACGTTTGCTTGACCTGGGGCTGGGCTACTTGGCGTTGGATCGCGCGGCGTCCACACTTTCTACCGGTGAGCGCCAACGCGTGCAGCTAGCGCGGGCGGTGCGTAACCGTACCACGGGCGTACTGTATGTGCTTGATGAGCCTTCGATTGGCTTGCACCCGCATAATCTCAAGGGTTTGACGGGGGTGATGGATGATCTGTTGGCGGATGGCAACTCGGTGATTTTGGTTGACCACGACACTCAGGTGCTCACCCACAGTGATTATCTCATTGAGATGGGGCCCGGCGCTGGTTCCGACGGCGGCACGGTGGTTTGCCAGGGTACGGTTGCGCAGGTCATGGATGATTCTGCGTCGATTATTGGGCCGTATCTGAGGCAGCAGAACCAGCCCAAGCCGGCGCGGGCGGATCTTTTTGAGCGCGGCAGTATCCGCCTAGTCACGGACGCGATCCACACGGTGCAGCCACTTGAGGTGGATATTCCCCAGGGACGACTCACAGTGGTGACTGGGGTTTCGGGCTCAGGTAAAACCACCATGGTGCTTGAGAGCCTGATCCCGGCTTTGCAGGCGCGAATTGCCGGTCAGGCGCTGCCGGGGCATGTGCGCTGCCTGGAGGCACCGGGTATTGGCCGGGTTATGCTCATTGACGCCACCCCGATTGGTATTAATGTGCGCTCGACTGTGGCCACCTATGCGGGGGTGCATGATGAGTTGCGTAAGCATTTCGCCAGGTCTGAGGCGGCTAAGCAGTATGGAGCCAAACTTGCCGCTGAGGCCGGCTCGAAACCTGGCCGCCACCGTGGGCTTACGGCTGGCGCGTTTTCTTATAACACTGGTTCTTTGCGTTGCGACACTTGTGACGGCACTGGGCAGATCTCCCTTGACGTGCAATTTCTTCCCGACGTCGAGATTTGCTGCCCCGATTGTCGCGGATCTCGTTATGGGCGTGCGGCTCACGAAATTAGGTGCTTTTTTGACGACGGCGCCGCTTACAGCCTGCCTGACCTGATGGCTATGAGTGTGGATGAGGCTTTGGCTGTTTGCGCGGGCCTTAGCCGGGTGAGCAAGAAATTGCAGGTGCTGCACGATTTGGGTTTGGGCTATTTGACGCTTGGCGAGCAGACACCGGGGCTTTCTGGTGGCGAGGCGCAGCGGTTAAAGCTTGCCAGTGAGATGGGCCGGGGCCAAGGCGATTCGGTGTTTGTGTTTGATGAACCCACTATTGGCCTGCACCCAAAGGATGTGCAGACCCTAATGGGAGTGCTTGCCAGTTTGATTACTAAAGGCGCCACCGTGGTGGTTATTGAACATGATCTGGACGTAATCCGCAGCGCAGACTATGTGGTGGATATGGGCCCTGGCGGAGGTTTGGCCGGTGGCCAGGTGGTAGCCACCGGCTCCCCCGCTCAAATCAAAGCCTGCCCCACCAGCCTCACTGGCAGATTCATCTAGCAGCACTCAAACTTGAGCATAAAAGTTATTTGTTTTACAGAAGTATTTCTAGATAAGTTCTAATTTTACGCTCTACCCCAAGTTTGCGCGCATAATTCATAAGCTTTACTAGATCTCGATTCTTGCTGCGTGTATAGCTCTGCATTGCTGGCACAAGTAACTGCATATCAAGCACACTCTTGCCACGCATTAAGTCACACAGTGTTCTCTCAAGGTCGTATACTCTAACCATATTGCCGTATATCGTCTTCACCTGCGTTAAACCCAAATCAAGAACTTCGTTTGCGCAAGTACGACAGATAATACCGGCATCTTTGACTGCTGCAGTATTGTAGTTTCGGGGGAAAGTCATTGTTAAAGAAGCTGGAGTGTGGTCAGTCATCTCATGTAGATTCAATGCAGTGTCATCTGAGAACACGCCACGTGAGAACCTGTACTGGGCGATATATAGCGGATCTTCCCATACGTCTGGCAAGGCATAGAGCCCACGCGTAAGTTGTACAACTTCTCCAGAACGAACTACCTCAGCGAGCTTACGCCTCGGTATACCTGCAGCTG
>QWCL01000634.1_pt1 | contig 17118 bp, 19 predicted proteins | sample 1972551 | NCBI WGS metagenome assembly QWCL01 (sample SAMN09866709, study PRJNA288562) | Human oral metagenome isolate term2_saliva, whole genome shotgun sequencing... | isolation source: mouth | host: Homo sapiens | place: USA: California
ACACTTGTGACAGCAAAAAAACAAAACTCCTAGTACGGGAGCGCGCATACACGCGCGCGTAAGAACACCTTTCGGCCAATACCCAACCATCCCCTCATCTAATCAAACCAATCCCCCTTCGAACTAAAACCCCAAAAACATTCATCAACGACAAAACATTCGACGTATAGGTCAAATTGCAGGTTGATTTGATAATGCTTGAATTTCAGTTCCTTTTGTCGCCTTCATCTACAAGAATTTGGCTATCTTTGTACTTCCAACATATTTACTTTCACGATTATGACCAGAGAAGATAGACTCAAACAATGCAGATATTATAAGGGAGAGAAAGACTTCCCAGAAGAACTAGAAAAGAAAAAGTTCGGCTTTGGCTTTTGGATTGCTGAAGAGTCCTTTGTATCAGCCGAGGATAGAGGGAGAAATGATACTCTGAGATTGTTTTCTATCTCTGGGCTAAATAATTACAGACATAAGTGGCGGGGACTTGCAGAAGATGAAATCATTGCAACCGTATTTGGCTATATGACAAAAAGTTTAGAGGGGGAATGGGAAGTCTTGGTTCCTTGGTTCGTGAATAGTATTCTCCCTCATTATTTGGGCGTAACTTCTATATAGATATATCCTTTTTTTGGAAGTAATACCCACAAACTCATATCTATTTTTCTCAGACGATAATACCTCAGCTTCAGCAAAGACATTAGTTGCAGAATTAAGGGAAAAGAAATGGAGAACTTAATGCTCTAAATCCTTCTCAACACACCTATACACCTATGAATCAATTACGTAAACTCATTAACAATGCCCTCACAAAACTTGGCATCCATAATACAACTCACTTGGAATATACCCCAATTCTGGAAAAACAAGCCTTGCTTATCCCGAATTGGAGTTAACCAACCTATTTAACAAAGTAATTACCAACACTTAAAGGCAACAGAAACAACAAAGGAGTCTAAAGAATCAAAGTAACAACCAAGACTTCCCCCCAACCAAAAACGGCAACGCGGTACACACCACATTGCCGAGCATAAGAAAACAATAAGACTTGGAAAACTCCCCCACTATAAAGGGAATTTGCAAGGAGATTATCCTAAGTATTTGAGCAATATGCTCACATTGGCCTCTTCGCGAAGACGACGCAAAGCACGCTCCTTGATCTGACGCACACGCTCACGAGTGAGGTTGAGCGTAGTAGCCACCTCTTCTGCAGTCATTTCTGCACGACCAATACCGAAGAGCATTTTCACCACACTGCACTCACGCTCTGAAAGCACTTGGAGTGCGGTGTCAATGTCGGTAGACAAAGACTCACGCTCCATACTGTTGTCGGTGCCAGGTGCTCCTTCATCGGTCATGATGTCGATCATGGAGTTCGTTTCGTCATCTTGGAAAGGAGCATCCACACTCACCTTCTTACCGCCTGCATTGAGGCTATCTTTGATGCGATCAAGATCAGTGTCGAGCAAATCGGCCAATTCTTCTGCTGAAGGACGACGTTGGTGGAGCTGTTCAAACTCGGTAGTGGCACGACCAATCTTGGCCTGCAATCCCACTTGATTAAGCGGCATGCGCACAATGCGGCTTTGCTCGCTAATCGCCTGGAGAATGCTTTGACGAATCCACCATACAGCATACGAGATGAACTTAAATCCACGCGTTTCATCGAATTTCTGTGCAGCTTTCATTAAGCCGATGTTCCCTTCGTCGATGAGGTCGTTGAGCGACATCCCCTGATTTTGGTACTGCTTGGCAACCGACACCACGAAACGCAAATTGGCTTTGACCAAACGCTCCAAAGCGGCTTGATCATTATTGCGAATGCGCTGTGCGAGTTCCACCTCTTCATCCATAGAGAGGAGTTCAAGACGACCAATCTCGGTAAGATACTTGTCAATCGCGGCATCACCACGGTTGGTAATGCCCTGAGAAATTTTTAGTTGTCGCATAACGAACGAGGAAATATATAATAAGTTTAACAGCTAGGGCGCAAATGCTCTGCACAAAGCAAGAACTTCCACAGCACAAACACCCAAACTGTTACAAATATACCATATATTTCTAGGGAAAACAAGTTTTCAAGGTAGAAAATCACCTCCCTGCATCTTTTTTCAAATATTTTGTCCACTTTACTTGTCAGATTATTCATTTTATAATAACTTTGGAGTCTAAAAGCCTGTGCTACCCAACAATATAAATTGTCACGACAACGCAGACTCCCTGAAATGAAACAGCGATTTCTTCTCTCCAGTGAAACCCACTCACCGAAGCAAGTCTGAAACGCCCTTCTCCTCTTTCGAATATGAACGACTATTTGCAACAATTAGACCATTCGGTCGACGAAATGTTCGATCGTTTATCACAGAGATACCAAGCCGACGACATCATCCGTCTGCGACAAGCCTACGCATTGGCTAGAGAAGCCCACAATGGTCAAAAACGCGCTGCCGGCGAACCCTACATCATGCACCCTGTGGCTGTAGCGCGCATTGTAGCTGAAGAGTTTATGCTCGATGCCAACTCTGTGGTGGCGGCTTTTTTGCACGATGTCGTGGAAGACACGCCTTACACCATTGAAGACATCAGAGAAATATTTGGCGACGATGTGGCTTTTTTGGTCAAAGTCGTCACCAAACCCAGTAAAGTAGTGGGAGCTGCACCCGATGTGCGCAAACAAGAAAACAACTTTCGCCAACTTCTCGACTCTTTGCGCCACGACATCCGCGCTGTCTTTGTCAAACTTGCCGACCGCCTGCACAATATGCGCACACTCGGCGCCATGCTCCCCGAAAAGCAAATGAAGATTGGCGGAGAAACTGACTTCTTCTACGCTCCCTTTGCCAACCGTCTAGGGTTGCATAACCTAAGGCGAGAATTGGAGAACCTGTCCTTTCGTTTCAGATGTCCCGAACGCTACGAACGTTTGCAGCAACAACTCCAACACGACATTGCCGAACACCAAGAGGAACTCTCACAACTCACTTCGCGCATTGAGCAACTCCTTGCAGAAAAAGACCTCCCCGTGCGCACCGAAGTACGCTACCGACTGCCTTACAGCATCGACACACGCATGCGCAAATCAGGACGCGATTTTCAGCACATCGACCATCGCTATGTCATTCGCGTCATTTACGACCGCACTCTCCTCAACGAAGTAGACAAAAAGCGCACCGATAAAGCCATATGTTTGCGCATCTACGGCATTTTGACCAATCATTTTCAAGAAAAAGTGGGAAGCTCCATCAACTATATTGATGTGCCCAAAGAAAATGGTTATCAGTCCTACCACGTCCAACTGCTCAGCGGTTGCGGTCGATGGGATGAAATCCACATTTCATCTGAAGAAATGGTGACGCGCACCAAGTTAGGACTCATCGTCAACCAGATTGAGACGCACCGCAACAGAGAGCACAGCGCAGGTGTCAACCAACTGTTGAGCAAATCGGACAAACAATGGATCGACAAATTCTGCGTCCAACTCCAACAAATCGCAGAGAGCGACGGTGATGGCGATTTTATGGAAGGCGTCACGGCCAGTCTCTACAGCGAAGACATCACCGTCTACGACATCGATGGCACTCCCGTGCGCTTGCCACAACAAGCCACCGCTTTAGACTTCGCCTTTGAGCGCAATCTCGGCAAACACGCACAATATGCGCGCATTGACGGCAAGTTGGCTTCCCTTCCCACAGTCCTCACACACGGTTGCTGTGTGGAAATCGGCACTCACCCACAAGCGCACCCCTTGCCCGAATGGGAAAAGGTGGTCACCACCTATCGCGCCAAGAGCTATCTGTCGCGATTCTTCCAAGACGTTCACACAGAAGCCCCACACCGCTGCCCCATTTGTCAGCCCCTGCCCGGTCAAGAAGTCATCGGTTTCACCAACGAAGCTCAAGGAGATGGTCGCGTCGTGATTCACCGCCGCGATTGTCGTCGCGCCATCAGTCTGTCTGCCCAGCGCGGAGACGCCATAGTCAATGTAGACTTCCCCGTGAGCGACTACACCTATGAAGTGCGCACCCGTCTGCGCGCCATCGACCGCTTCGGATTGCTCAGCGACATCACAGAATGTCTCACCCAAGGTTTGCAACTCAACCTCTATCGCATTGAGATGGAAACACGCGACAACATCGTGGAATGCACACTCCACTACGCCGTTCATTCTGCTGAAGAACTGCGCACCGCTGTTCGCTTCCTCAGTGTTATCGAAGGGGTAGACGAAGTGCTTAAAGCCTAAGTATAGTATCATTCCAAAATCTGTCATCTCGGGTTTACTCCTCACGTGCAAACACACGCAATCACGCACATAAGGAGTAAACCCGAAAGCATTCTTCGCATTTCTTGTACTTGAAATTCGGGATAATTCAAAATAAAACACTAATTTTGCAGCCGTAAAAAAGCGAATGCACGCAAAACAAGTCTGTCAAGCGTGCGGCTGAAGCCCAAGGCATAGAGAGAAAATCTCCACGAATCCACATTGATTCACAGCAAGTTCGCGCTAATCCTCACCCAAATGGACGACTATCATTCGGAAACTTATCACCGCTCGCTTGGATAGGACGAAGCAAGGCTTTCTTCCTACCCACACCTCCTTTTTGAAATAAGAAGAAAGCCCGTTATGCTCACATATTGGAACTACAAACAAGGTCTGCGCACGCAAGACGAATGGACTCCCAACTGCTGGATTCAGGCCACCTGCCCCACTCCAGAAGATGAAGAATATCTCACACAAACTTTACAAGTGCCCGATTATTTCCTTGACGACATTCGAGACAAGGACGAACGCGCACGCTACGACTACGACGAAGGCTGGATGCTCATCATCCTCCGCATTCCCTATCAAAAAGAAGAACAAAGTCGCACCCCTCACACCACCATCCCTATGGGTTTGATTCTCAACAAAGACATTTGTTTGACGGTGTGCCACTACGAAACAAACATGATGCTCGACTTTGTGTCCTATCAACAAAAGCGCAATTTAGGTTTCACCGACTCTGTCGATTTCGTCTTTCGCCTTTTCCTCTCTAGCGCAGTCTGGTATCTCAAGCGTTTGAAACAAATCAGCACCATTATTGATGCCGCCAAAAGAGATTTGGATCGCCCCATCAACAATGCCGACCTCATCAATCTCTCGCGCCTGCAAGACTCGCTCACCTATTTTGCCACCTCCATCCGTGGCAACGAAATGTTGCTCTCCAAGTTGAAATTTAAGTTGCACGTCGACGAACTCGATGCCGACATGATTGAAGACGTAAACATTGAGATGAGTCAGGCACGCGAAACCACCAACATCTACACCAACATCTTGGAGTCTACCATCGACACCTACGCGGCTATCATCAACAACAACATGAGCCACACGATGAAGACTATGACCTCGCTGAGCATCATCCTCATGTTCCCCACGCTCATCGCCAGCATCTACGGGATGAACCTCATCAACGGCATGGAGCATTGGGTCTGGGGATTCCCACTCACCATCGGAGCCTCCATCTTCGTCACCCTACTCTTCTTCTGGTATTTCCGCAAAATCAATTGGATTTGATGCTCCATCCACAATTCAAAAGTGAGGAAACCACAAAAAAGACACGCTAGAACTCAAAATCTATCGTTTTCTTAGGTTTTCTGTTCCATAAAATGCAGATTTCGGCAAAAAGATTTGGATATTCCTATCTTTTTGCCGTTATTTGCAGTATAGGACTGCCCCTTTCGGAAAATTCTCTAAATCCATCGGGCAATCGAGTTCTTTGATTCACATCTCTCAACCACTAAACGACACTCCCTCAAATGAGTGAACAAGTAGATCCTCAGCTCCAAGTAGCTGCCCCTGAACACGTCGCAAACGACGTCACTGAAGCGCCAACAACTGCTGTTGAAGTTGCTGCCAACACGCAAGAAGACAACACCTCTGCGTCTGCTGCTCCCAAATTCGCTTCTCAAGAAGAAGTGATGGCTCACCTCAAAACCCTGCTCGAAAGTCCAGAAACGGCAGACCGCACGGTGCTCGAGGCCTGCAAAAGCAATTTCTACCGCTTCCACAACGAAATCATTGCCAAAGCTCGCCAACAATTTGTGGCAGAAGGCCATGAAGAAGCCGACTTTGTCGCTCCCAAACTCCCCTTGGAAGAAGAATTCAAACAGTTGTTAGCCGACATCAAAGTGCGCCGTGCTGAAATCGCGGCAAAAGCAGAAGCGGAACGACAGGCTAACTTGGCGCGCAAACTCGAAATCATCGAAAAGCTCAAAGAGTTGGCCGCAGATGCTGAACTCATCGACAAAAACTACGACACCTTCAAAGCACTCCAAACCGAGTGGAAAGAATTGGGTGCCATCCCTGCCGAACGCGTGACAGACACCTGGAAAAGTTTCCAACACGCCGTAGAACAAGGTTACGACCTCCTGCGCATGAACCACGAAATGCGCGAATATGACTTCAAGAAAAACCTTGAAATCAAAACACGTCTGTGCGAAGCTGCCGAACAACTCACCACTTCCGACAACGTGATCGATGCTTTCCACCAGTTGCAACAACTGCATGCTGAATATCGCGAAACAGGTCCCGTGGCCAAAGAATTGCGCGATGAGGTGTGGAGCCGTTTCAAAACTGCTTCCACTACCATCAACAAGCGTCACCAAGATTTCTTCATCGCACAGAAACAACAAGAAGAGGAAAATCTGCAACGCAAAACGGAGATTTGCGAGCGCGTGGAAGCCATCGACCTTGCACCACTTCGCACTATGAACGACTGGGAAACCGTTGCCCAACAAATCATTGCCATGCAAGCGGAGTGGAAAACCATTGGTTATGCGCCACGCAAAGCCAACCAACAGATTTTCGAACGCTTCCGCACAGCTTGCGATCGTTTCTTCGTTGCAAAATCGCAATTCAACAAAGAAATGCGAGAAACTTTTGCGGCCAACTTAGCCAAAAAGACGGCGCTCTGCGAAAAAGCAGAACAACTCTCCGAAAGCACCGATTGGGCTGCCACCACCAAACAACTCATTGCGCTGCAAGCGGAGTGGAAAACCATTGGTAGTGTGCCCAACAAAGCGAGCGACACCGTTTGGAAACGTTTCAGCAAGGCCTGCAACACTTTCTTCGATCGCAAAAAAGCGGCTAACAACTCCGGTAGCGAAGAAGAAACTGCCAATCTGGTCAAAAAACAAGACATCATTGCCCGTTTGCAACAACTAATTGCAGAAGGTAGCGACAACCTCCACGATGCAGTCAAAGCGCTGCAAGCCGAATGGAACGAAGTGGGTCATGTGCCTTTCAAAAAGAAAGAACAAATCTATCAGGCCTATCGCAAAGCCTGCGACACGCTCTACGAAACCCTCCACGAAGAAGCTGGTCGTCGTCGCATAGACAATATGGTGCGCCGTGCGGCTTCGCAAGGTGGCAACGAACGCCAACGCTTGCAACGCGCTCTTGACGAGAAAAAAGCTGAGATTGCCAACTACGAAACCAATCTTTCGTTCCTCACTGCAAAATCCAAGTCGGGTTCTTCACTCGTGGCCGATGTGGAACGCCGCATCGAACTCCTCAAAAAGGATCTCGCACTATTGACCGAGAAAATCGCTCAACTTGGAGAATAACTTTTCTCTACAAGGTGCACATACAACTATGCTCCATACCGACAGCTCCTCTTTTGTCTGTTTGTATGGAGCATTCTTGTAAACCCCAATCGGTCATTAGATTCTGAACAGATTTCATTGAATTGTTGAGCAGATGGTTGGTTGTGAGTTCGAAGGTGTAGCGGGCTACGTCGAGAACTAACAAGAAACAAGATGCCAACAAGAAAATGAAAGATGCCAGGAAGTTATATGCTCTATAACGAATTGCACTATAACGGTCTAATGACCGATTTGGGGTAAATGTACACGTTCGTTATTACAAGCATCACTACAACGATATAATGACCGATTGCGGATGATTCTTCCATCACGCGCTCTCACTAACCCTCCTCCCCCTTTTCATTTCCTCCCTTTCGCAAAGTCCTCAAACCCTATGGCCATCATTCCCCTCACCTCGCTCAGCCATCCTGGCATTGAAATTTTCACCTCGCTCACAGAAGCACAATTGCGCAATCGCCTGGACGCCTCGCAAGCCATGTTCATTGCCGAAAGTCCCAAAGTGATTCAAGTGGCACTCAATGCAGGCTACAACCCTCTGGCGTTACTTTGCGAAGCGCGCCACATCACCGGAGATGCGGCAGACATCATCGCCAAATGTGGCGACATTCCCATCTACACTGGCGAGCGAGAACTTTTGGCTTCTCTCACCGGCTACACCCTCACGCGCGGTGTGCTCTGTGCCATGCGCCGCCCCACTCCACTTCCACTTGAAACGGTGTTGCACAACGCACAAAGAGTGGTGGTCATCGATGGTGTGGTCGACTCCACCAACATTGGTGCCATCTTCCGTTCTGCGGCGGCCTTAGGCATCGATGCCGTATTGCTCACTCCCAGCTCATGCGATCCGCTCAATCGCCGCTCCATTCGTGTCTCCATGGGAAGCACATTCTTAGTACCTTGGACGTGGCTCACCGCGCCGCTCTCTTCTCTGCGCGACTATGGGTTCACAACAGCAGCCATGGCGCTCACCGACAATTCCATCCCTCTAGGCGACCCAAGTTTGCACCAACACGATCGGCTAGCCCTCATTATGGGCACCGAAGGTGACGGACTTGCGCCACAAACCATTGCCGAAGCTGACCTTGTGGTGCGCATCCCAATGTCGCATCAGGTGGATTCTCTCAATGTTGCAGCCGCCTCTGCTGTTGCCTTTTGGGAACTCCGCAAAAGACCCTAATTCATATTCATCCTGCATGGGCCTACCCATAATTGAAGTTTCATGCTCATCAATCGACCTGTCGTTTTGCCACAAACAACGGGTCGATTATTATAAAACAACGTATCGTTTTGGTGAAAACAACGTGTCGTTTTATGAGAAGTGACGTGTTGTTTTCAAACAACATTCGGATGCAGAAAAAACTATCGATGAGCCACCCATCAAAAACAGAGTTTTTCGAACTGTAAAAAATCTACAATCACCCCCTCTCGCGCGCACGCGTACGCGCACATCACAGGACTTTTTGCATTTTTGCTGTCACAAGTGTCACAGCACCCATCATAATACACTATATTCCAAATCATTACGCAAACCATAGACACATTTTAACGAAAAAACAATTTAACCCACACAAACAAGGTCGAAAATACCTCGAAAAACTTCCATTTCTAATCTACATTTTCCACTATTTCGAGGTCTTATTTTCCCCCATCTGTGACACTTGTGACAGCAAAAAATCAACATTGCTGTTGGAAGGCGCGCGCATACACGCGTACGAGAAGGAAAACACAATTACGCCTCAATTTTGTCATCTGCACAACACAAAACAGAGAGTAAGAAAAATATCTTGTCGCTTTTTCCTTGATTTTTCCCTCTTTGAAGACTTTTCAACCCCTATATCAATAGGGACGCATTCACGATGCACTTTCACGATGCGTATTCCCAATTATCAACTCCACTTTCACGGCGAAAGCCTATCCACATATATCCCATACTCGGGAGCATCCTCTTACATACCATCTAGACAGCCACCTGTAACTGTCTACTATTCTTCCTCCATACTGCAAGTATCTCGCTAACATCGTAATTTCCATCACCCACAATTCCACACGCGAACATAGCTTAGACACTCCTCATGAAGTACCCGCAATAGCAGCAAAATTGGCCAATTTGCAAGCACAAAAGAAATTCCAACTCACAGCGATTGGTGTGGGTGATGATGCCGACATGAACGTCTTGCAGCAATTATCGCCAATGACAGCCAAGTTGAAAGGTACAAACTTCACGGATTTCTTCCAGTGGCTCTCTGCCAGTGTGAGTATGGTGTCGCAAAGTATTCCTGGTGATGGTCCTGTTCCACTTCCTGATGGTACGGATATTTGGGGGCAAAAGACATTCTAAAAACTACACATCTCCCATCTACCGCATTTAGTGTGCGGTAGATGGAATGTTATCTCCCCGAGTACTCTCAGACATTACCCAAAGAGAAAGAAGAAAGACAAAGAAAATACACATGAAAGACTACTTCCACATAAAGCGCATTATCCTCTCAACCACAAAAATATTCTGTTGCAAAAAGGGAGCACAAAAGAAAAGTATGTTCCGAGGCTTTCGTAATTTATTTGCAGCCAAGAAAGTAACAGAGAAACAGTTGCACGAGTTTGTTCGCAGTGAATTGGAACAATTTCTCAAGCACCCTGAATTGTGTAGCAAAATCAGAGAGATTGTTGTTAAGGAATTAGAGAAAAGAAAGCCACAAACTGGGGCAGGGGTAACAACAAACACCACTCAATTTGCAGGAAATACGGCACAACAGAGCACTACCAGTGCAACCTCGTCTGTGTCTTCACCAGTTCAAAAAGAGAGTAATCCTCACAAGAATGACAAATCGCTCTCTCACATCTGATGGCTGAACGCAAAGGACGAGTGGAACGCAAAGAGCAAGCACAACGAGCGGAACGCAAAGGACAAGTGCGACAAGAACAAGTGCAACTAGGCAGAGAGCACAAGCTCCTCAACCGACACCACAGACGCAAGCATCCGCTCAACCATACGTGCAACCATAACCTGCGCAACACCAACAACCACAACAAACGACATATAACACGTATCAACCTGCGCAACCTTCCACAACCACGAACAGCATGGGTACTTTCCCAGAGCCCGAATTAAATTTGCTGGAGTATTTTGGAACTTGCGTCTTTGACAAGTTTTTTATCACAGAGGGAAGAGCAAGAAGAAAGGAGATATGGGGCTTTATGCTTTTTGCGACACTCACCTACTTTGTACTACTCTTCCTCGTTACGGTAGGTATCATTCCAGAAGGAGTCACCTACTTCTATGCGCTTATTGTTTTTCTTCCTCAGTTAGCGGAAACATCAGAAGACTGCATGATTTAGGGTTTTCAGGGTGGTGGCTGATTGCTGGTTTAATCTCTTTCGTTGGATTACTAGGTGCCATCCCACTACTTTTTGAAGAAGGAGAGAAAAGACGCAATAAATACGGTCCTAACCCGAAGCGTTGAACCTTCAAACTGATGAAACAACAAAGTATAACTTTGACAAAAGGAGGAAGGATGTTACACATAATACAAACAATACTCTTGGCCCGAAGGACAATCCACGTGCTTCAGGCTTTACTATACCCAGAAGGATACTGAATAAGAAAGGTCATAGACAATTCCACACCAAGATATTGCCCGAAAACTGGAACTTTGGAGCTTATAAACATTTGTGGACAATACTGAAATCAGAATCAAACCAATACAGATTGAACACAATGGAAAGAGAAGAGAAAATATAGAAAGAACGAAACAAAAAATCCCCACTCCTTTGTGAGGAGTGAGGATGGCATAAGTATGTGGTGTAAAATTACTCTGCAGTTGCAGGGGCCTCTGTTTCAGCAACAGGAGCTTCGACCTGAGCTTCAGCAGCCACGGGAGCTTCTTCAGCAGCGGCCTTCTTTGAACGACGAGTACGCTTAGCCTTCTTTTCAGTCTTGGCCATGTTCTCGTTGTAGTCAACCAATTCGATAAAGCACATTGGCGCTGCGTCTCCTGCACGGAAACCAGTCTTGATGATGCGGGTGTAACCACCAGGACGATCACCAACCTTGACGCTGACTTCTTTGAAGAGTTCAGTTACGGCGAACTTATCTTTGAGGTAAGAGAAGACAACACGACGTGAGTTGGTGGTGTCTTGCTTAGACTTGGTGATAAGGGGCTCGACGTACTTTTTCAACGCTTTAGCCTTAGCGACAGTCGTAGTGATTCTTTTGTGCTTAATCAACGACACAGCCATGTTTGAAAGCATAGCAGCGCGATGAGAGGCAGTACGACTGAGATGATTGAATTTTTTATTGTGTCTCATTTGGGTACTTGTTGTTTAATGGGATAGTTGACTAATTTGCCGAATGTTCGGGATTAATCCTTGTCCAATTTGTATTTTGAAATGTCGGTTCCAAACGACAGATTCAGACTCTCGAGCAAATCATCAAGCTCGGTGAGCGATTTCCTACCAAAGTTGCGGAACTTCAAGAGGTCGTTTTTGTTGTATTGAACGAGTTCGCCGAGTGTTTCAACATCTGCGGCTTTCAAGCAATTGAGAGCGCGAACAGAAAGGTTGAGCTCAACGAGCTTCGTTTTGAGCAACTGACGCATATGCAATACTTCTTCATCGAACTCTTCATTGTCTGCATCGGGTGCATCGTCCACGGTGATTTTCTCATCGGAGAAGAGCATGAAGTGATAGATGAGGATCTTTGCAGCTTCTTTCAGTGCATCTTTTGGGTGAATGGAACCGTCCGTTGATACTTCAAGCACGAGCTTATCGTAGTCAGTCTTCTGCTCAACGCGGAAGGGCTCGATAACGTACTTGACGTTACGGATGGGGGTGTAAATAGAATCGATGGGAATTACGTTGACATCGGTGCAGAACTCGCGATTTTCATCAGCGGGAACATATCCGCGACCCTTGTTGACAATTGTTTGCCAATGTCACCTGCTTTGAACTCCGTAGAGTTCGAAATGGTGATACTTGCTTTCTCAGTCTCGAATTCTTCTACTAACTGTTTGAAGCGTACTTGCTTCAACTTGAGAATGATGTTGGTTACGTCTTCCTTCACACCGGGGACAGAAGCAAATTCGTGTTCCACTCCATCAATCTTGATAGCGCAGATGGCGAAACCTTCTAGAGAGGAGAGAAGGATGCGACGTAGAGCATTGCCGACGGTGGTACCGAAACCTGTTTCCAAAGGACGGAATTCGAATTTTCCGTACTTAGAATCGTTTTCGAGCATAACCACTTTGTCGGGTTTTTGGAATGCTAATATCGCCATGAAAAATCGTATTATGAATTAGTTCTTAGAGTAGAGCTCGACAATCAACTGTTCCTTGATGTTCTCAGGAATGTCAGCACGCTCGGGCTTGTGGAGGAGCTTACCAGACTTGGTTGCTTCGTCCCATTCCACCCAAGGATACTTAGAGTGATTGAAACCAGCGAGAGAGTCAGCGATCACTTCGAGTGACTTAGACTTCTCGCGAACAGCTACCACCTGACCGGGCTTCACGCTGTAAGAAGCGATGTTAACCACGCGACCATCAACGGTGATGTGCTTGTGGTTTACAAGCTGACGGGCAGCAGCACGAGTGCCAGCAATACCGAGACGATATACGACGTTGTCAAGACGACATTCGAGAGCTTGGAGCAAAAGTTCACCGGTGATACCGCTGGCCTTTGCAGCCTTGTCGAAGAGATTACGGAATTGCTTTTCGAGAACGCCATAGGTGAACTTAGCCTTTTGCTTCTCGGCGAGCATGACGCCGTATTCAGAGGTCTTGCGACGACGCACGTTTTGGTTGCGACCCTGCATACGCTTGGTAGTGTTGCCGAAGATGTCTTCACCAAATTTGCGTGAAAGACGAACCTTAGGACCTGTATATCTTGCCATATTGGTTGATTTACTTTGAAGTTGTTATCGTTATCTTAGGGCGACTTCAGTCCACTGCATCTGGAAGATTCCAGAGTGCGGTGGTTGAAATCGTTCTAGTTTGCTTTCTTCCTCTTTCGTTGAAATGTCTTACCTCGTGAAAGGTGCGACGCGTGAACTAAGCTATATGATCAGCCTCATGTGAGAACAGTTTACAATATAGCGGAAGAGAGCTCAGGTTGTCTTATTACACACGACGGCGCTTGGGAGGACGGCAGCCATTGTGAGGAAGTGGAGTAACGTCAACGATTTCAGTTACTTCGATACCTGCACCGTGGCAAGCGCGGATGGCGCTTTCACGACCGTTACCAGGACCCTTAACATAGGCCTTAACCTTGCGGAGACCGAGATCAAAAGCTACTTTTGCGCAGTCTTGAGCAGCCATCTGAGCAGCGTAAGGAGTGTTCTTTTTAGAACCACGGAAGCCCATCTTACCAGCACTAGACCAAGAGATAACTTGACCTTCGCCGTTAGCGAGTGAAACGATGATATTGTTGAAGGAGCTGTGTACGTGGAGCTGACCTAGGGCGTCAACCTTCACGTTGCGCTTCTTTGCAGAGACAGTTTTCTTTGCCATAAGTTTACTTATTATTTAGTAGCCTTCTTCTTGTTAGCAACGGTCTTCTTGCGACCCTTGCGAGTACGAGCGTTGTTCTTCGTGCTCTGGCCACGGAGGGGAAGACCAATACGGTGGCGAATACCACGATAGCAACCGATGTCCATGAGACGCTTGATGTTGAGTTGTACTTCAGAGCGGAGGTCACCCTCTACTTTGAACTCAGCACCGATGATTTCACGAATCTTAGCGGCTTGATCGTCCGTCCAATCTTTTACTTTGATGTCTCTGTCAATCCCGGCCTTGTCAAGGATTTTTGCCGAGCTACTACGACCAATACCAAAGATATAGGTCAAAGCGATTTCGCCTCGCTTGTTTTGAGGCAAATCAACACCAACAATTCTTATTGCCATATACTTATTTTATTATTGTCTGTTGGATTAACCCTGACGTGTCTTAAACTTAGGGTTTTTCTTGTTAATCACATAGAGGCGGCCCTTGCGACGTACAATCTTGCAGTCAGCAGTGCGCTTCTTCAAGGATGCTCTTGTCTTCATATCTTGATGATGTTTTATTTGTATCGAAATACGATTCTGCCTTTTGACAAATCGTAAGGACTCATTTCCACCTTCACTCGGTCACCAGGAAGAATCTTGATGTAGTGCATTCGCATCTTTCCCGAGATGTGGGCGGTAATGGGATGACCGTTCTCTAACTCTACACGGAACATTGCGTTGCTGAGAGCTTCGATAATGGTTCCGTCCTGTTCAATTGCAGTTTGTTTAGCCATAGATGTTCTAATAGAGGTTACCTTCCACTCGTTCGATTTCTTCAAACGAAGAAAGAATATCAGCTTTGCCATTGTGAATGGCAATGGTGTGCTCGAAATGAGCGGCCACGCTTCGGTCTCGGGTTAGGATGCTCCACTTATCGGGGTGCAATCCTATTTCGGGACTGCCTAAGGTAATCATAGGCTCGATGGCAATGCAGAGACCATTCTTGAGTTGCTTTCCGGTTCCTTGCTTCCCGTAATTGGGAATGGAAGGTTCTTCGTGCATTTCACGACCAATGCCGTGACCTACAAACTCTCGAACTACCCCGAAACCTTCTGCCTCACAATGTGATTGAACTGCGGCTCCAATATCACCAATTCGACGGTTAGGAAGAGCAGCCTCAATCCCTTTGTAGAGACTTTCTTTTGTGACGCGGAGGAGATGTTTCACTTCTTCGCTGACTTCACCAACACAGAACGTGTAGGCTGAGTCACCACAAAAACCATTAAGCAGTGTTCCACAATCGATAGAGACGATGTCACCATCTTTAAGTGGTTCTGCCGTTGGCAGTCCGTGCACCACTACTTCATTAACTGAAGCACAAATGGATGCAGGAAAAGGATCAGTGTCGGGAAAACTTGCGGGAAAACCTTTGAAAGTTGGTATCGCGCCGTGATCTCTTATAAATTGTTCTGCCAAGGCGTCTAACTCCAAGGTTGTGACACCAGGCTTCACAACTTTTGCTATTTCAGCAAGTGTTGCACTTACCAATTGATTGGCAGCACGCAACAACTCAATTTCTTCTTCTGTTTTCAGATAAATCATCTGACGAGATTCTATGTGCCTTATACGTTTGAACGGTTGCGAGTGTGTCCTGCATTGAGCATTCTGTCGTAGTTGCGCACTGACATATAACTGTCAATTTGTTGGATGGTGTCTAAAACAACCCCCACAAGGATGAGCAACGACGTACCTCCGAAGAAGTGAGCAAATGCTTGGTGCACTCCGAATGGCTTCATCTGTGCGAAGACAGGGAGAACAGCAATTGCAGCAATGAGGAGCGACCCTGGCAATGTGAGATGCGACATCACACTGTCGATGTAGTCGGCGGTATCTTTACCAGGTTTTACACCAGGAATGAAACCGTTGTTTCTCTTCATATCTTCAGCCATCTGCACGGGATTCATTGTGATTGCCGTGTAGAAGTAGGTGAATGCAACAATGAGCAATACGAACACTACATTGTAGAGAATGCTATCGTTATGAAGGAATTGTTGCAAAATTGTGCTTTGCATGTTGAGCGACTGTACAAGCATCATTGGGATAAACATGATGGCCTGAGCAAAGATGATCGGCATCACATTAGCCGCAAAGAGCTTTAATGGAATGTACTGACGCGCACCGCCAATTTGATTTTTGCGTCCTTCAATACGTTTAGCGTACTGTACGGGAACTTTACGTACCGCTTTTACCAAAAGGATAGCAAATGCCATCACACCAACGAAGGCAAGTATCTCAGCGAGGAACTTGATGAGTCCACCACCTTCAGCACCAGAGAGTGCAGAGGTGAATTCCTCAATGAAGGCTGCTGGGAGTCGAGCAATGATACCAATCATGATAATGACAGATACACCATTGCCGATGCCTTTATCTGTGATGCGTTCTCCGAGCCACAATACAAACATCGATCCTGCTGCGAGGATGATGGTCGACATGACCATGAATCCTAATCCATCACCCATCAAGAACGCACCGCTACCATGCGTCTGCGTCTTGAGGTTGATGAGATAGGTTGGAGCTTGGAAGGTGAGAATGGCGAGAGTCAAAAAACGAGTGTACTGATTGATCTTTCGCGTTCCACTTTCGCCTTCACGTTGCAACTTTTGGAAATAGGGAACTGCAACTGCCAAGAGCTGAATAACAATCGAAGCTGTGATGTAGGGCATAATACCCAAAGCAAAGATTGACGCTTGAGAGAATGCACCACCAGAGAACATATCAAGAAGCGACATAAGGCCGCCCTCCGTCTGCTTGTGCAGATTAGCCAAGGCGTTTGAGTCAATACCGGGAAGAACCACGGTAGAACCAAAACGATAAATGGCTACGAACAGGATGGTGATGAGAATGCGCACGCGCAAATCTTCAATTCGCCAGATGTTCTTGAGTGTTTCGATTATTTTTTTCATTCGACTCTTAGAATTTCGTTATTTAGAGTTGAGCAGCCGTACCAC
>QWCL01001804.1_pt1 | contig 17107 bp, 16 predicted proteins | sample 1972551 | NCBI WGS metagenome assembly QWCL01 (sample SAMN09866709, study PRJNA288562) | Human oral metagenome isolate term2_saliva, whole genome shotgun sequencing... | isolation source: mouth | host: Homo sapiens | place: USA: California
CTGGAAAGCGTGTATACGTGAATAGCGTATCGAGGGTTCGAATCCCTTCCTCTCTGCCAGATACTAAAGACACCAGCTAACGGTGTCTTTTTTCATATCTGCCCTTCTTAAAAATATTACACCACACTTTTATTTCTATTACCCTCTAATCATAAACCTGCCACTCATTCTTATCTTATACTAAACTTTAATAATTAAAGGCCGTCTGAAAGTTTTCAGACGGCCTCTCTTAAAGCCTACCAAATCCCGAACCATTGTTTATCAGACTGCTTTTTATCACCGTTCTGCTGCTCATGATTTTGACGGCGAAATTGCCAAGGTGCTTGCGGATTATCTTTTTTCCATAAGCCTTTACGCTTTTCCTTGGCTTGTTTTTGCGCGGCCGAATAGTCGGTGTAGGCGGTTTTACTTTGTTGTTTTTTGGCATAACTTTCATAATGCCATGCGGCGCCATCCCGTATTTGCATTAAATTCAAGTCAATCGTGCCGACTGATACTTGTGCAACTTCGCGCTGGTAACGGTCGGCTTCAAATACGCGCACTTTGGCTTTTTTATTCAATGCAGCATCAATCAAATTGTCTCGTGATTGCGTACCATAAGCCTGATTGATTTCCGGTGCATCAATATAAGCCATACGGATTTTGTGTTTCCGGCCGTCGCTATCGATAATGTGCACGGTATCACCATCATGGATTTTGATGATTTTTCCGTTGTATGTGTAGGATTGTCGCGATGACTTTTGTTTTTGTTCTGGTTTGGGTTTAGCTTCGGCTTTGGTGTCATTAGTGTCAGATACGGCTTTGACGACATTTTCTCCCAGCCATTCATTGACCTTTTCCAAACCGATATTGTCGCCTTGCGCCAATGTTGCAGCAACGCTTACCCCTGTACGAATCAACTCGGTATCGCGTGAGCTGTAACCCAGTGCGCCCAAAACAGATAAAACAACGGGCAACCATTTTATAATTTTACTGATTTGCATATTTTGCTAAATTGAAGGCCGTCTGAAAGACCTGATGTACTTTCAGACGGCCTTTTAAGATTGATTACTTCATTAATCCTGACAAGGCAGGATGACTTTTGCGCCTTCTGCCGTACCCAAAACCAACACATCGGCGGCATCGCGGGCAAAAATACCATTTTCAACTACGCCGGTGATTTTGTTGATTTCGTCTTCCATTTTCAAGGCTTGATCGATATTGAGGCCGTAAACATCAACGATTTGATTGCCATAGAAAGTAGTATAGCCGACACGCAACTCAGGCTGTCCGCCCATGGCAAGCAGTTTGCGCGACACCAGCGAACGGGCATTTTCAACCACTTCTACCGGCAATGGGAATTTACCCAAACGGGAAACATATTTGCTTTCATCGGCGATACAGACAAATTTATCCGATGCGCTGGCCACGATTTTTTCGTTCAAATGCGCACCGCCGCCGCCTTTAATCATTTGCAGCGCGTGGTTAACTTCGTCTGCGCCGTCAACATAAACCGCCAAACCCATCACCTCATTCAGCGAAACTTCTGGAATCTCGTATTTCGCCAAAAGCTCGCTGGATTTTTTAGAAGTAGACACGGCACCCTTAATTTTCTTACCGCTTTTACCCAAAGCTTCGATAAAAAAGTTGATGGTAGAGCCGGTACCGATACCGATGTATTCGTTTTCAGGAACAAATTCCACCGCTTTTTCAGCGGCAATACGTTTGAGTTCGTCTTGAGTTGCCATGTTGTCAGTCTTTCAGTTTGAATAATAAAGTAATTTTAAGCTCTTAGGCTTTAATCAGCAATACTGCCGCTTGCGCTTCAATGGCTTCCATACGTCCCAGATAGCCAAGTTTTTCGTTGGTTTTACCCTTGATGTTCACGCAGTTTTCAGGCAAACCCAAATCTGCGGCAATATTAGCGCGCATTGCCGGAATATGCGGCGCAAGTTTTGGCTTTTGCGCAATCACGGTCGTATCGACATTAACCACCTTCCAACCAAACTCCTGCACGCTTTGATAAGCCTCGCGCAACAGCACACGGCTGTCGGCATCTTTGAATTCAGCAGTAGTATCAGGAAAATGGCTGCCGATATCGCCCAAACCGGCCGCACCCAACAAGGCATCGGTAATCGCATGCAACAGCGCATCGGCATCGGAATGACCCAGCAATCCTTTTTCAAACGGAATGTTGACGCCGCCGAGTATCAAATCTCGTCCTTCGACCAACTGATGGACATCGTAGCCCTGTCCGATACGGATATTCATGTTTGTTTCCTTAAATAATGGGTTTTGATTGTTCAGACGGCCTTAAGCAACAATCTGACAATGTATTCGTCTTGCGGCAGCGTTAATTTCAAATTGCGCGTATCACCCTGCACCAAGCGCGGCCGGATACCCAGTTTTTCAACCGCCGATGCTTCATCCGTAATCTCACTCAAATCATCAACCGATAAAGCACGATTTAATAAGGCCGCCTGAAAAAGCTGCGGCGTCTGCGCCTGCCATAATCCTGCGCGCGCAACGGTTTCATCAATATGATGACTGCCGTCTGCCCGCTTGAGCGTATCGGCCACCGGTATGGCCAGAATACCGCCCTCATTACTCTCACCGGCCTCATCAAGCAAACGCGTTAACGCTTCAGCAGGCAGGCAACAGCGCGCGGCATCATGAACCAAGATATTGTCTTGTGCCTCGGCTAAACCTTGTTCTAATAAAGTAGATACGCCGTTGCGTACCGTTTCGGCACGACTTGCGCCACCTACTCGAAAGACGCGTACTTTCTCAGACAGGGCCGTCTGAAAAACCGAATCTTCCGGCGAAAGAATAACGGCAATTAAATCTATGCGGGGGTGTTGCTCAAAAATTTCTATGGTATGTTGCAATACGGTTTTACCATTGATTTCAACATATTGTTTTGGTCTTCCTGCACCAAATCGCTCCCCGACACCGGCAGCAGGAATCAAAGCGATATTGCGGCGCATCATGCTGACGCTCCGGCATTAGCCTCATCCGGCGTTTCGACCTTGCGCCATACACACGCTTCGCCCAAATCGTCCAAATATTTTTCATGTGCCGCTAGCTCGTCCGCATTGGCTTTGATGACTTTCAACTGCGACGTACGTTTGGTTTCCGCAATAACGGTTTGTTTGACTTCGCCCTCTTCTTCCGCCTCGCCGCCCATCAGATCGAATTGCTGACGCGTCATGGCAAGATAGACTTCACCCAAAAGCTCGCAGTCGATTAACGCGCCGTGCAAAACCCGTTTGCTGCGGTCAACGGAAAAGCGGTTACACAAGGCATCCAAGCTTGCCTTTTGCCCCGGAAACATTTCACGCGCCATGGCCAGCGTGTCGGTGACTTTACAACCCAGTTCCTCAATAGAAGGCAAACCCATGCGGCGGAATTCCATATTCAGGAAGCCGACGTCAAACTTTGCATTATGGATAATCAGCTCTGCGCCACGAATAAAGTCGGCAATCTGTTTACCCACTTGAGCAAACGGTGGCGCATTCTTCGCTTCCAATACTTCAATCGTCAAACCATGCACCCTCGCCGCTTCCTCCGGCATATCGCGCTCGGGGTGGACATATAAATGAAGATTGGAGTCGGTCATTTGGCGGTTGATCATTTCCAAGCCGGCAAATTCGACCAGACGGTCGCCGTTTTCAGGATAAAGACCCGTGGTCTCCGTATCGAGGATAATCTGACGTTGGCTCATGGTTTACTCTTTTATAGCTGGATTTTTTCAGACGGCCTTTATTCTTTTTTCATCTATTGGCCAGCTATTACTCCAATTTCGAGTAGAAAACCCAATTTCTACAAAATTTTTTAAATTTAATTTCTTTAATAATTAATATCTTACGTATAAATTAAATAATAGGAACAATTATCATTTGCAAATTTAAAAAATCGCCGTATAATACAACCCATCGAAACAAAACAACCGCACAACAGAATGAAAGGAGAAGAAAATGCCCGAAAGTATTTTTAAGCAAGTCTCCCTTGACATTCTGAGACTGCACCAACAAGCCATCCGCTCTTTGATCGCCACCAAGTGTTGCGACGAATGCGAAGTACACGACGCAGTATTCATTACTTTAGATGGCCGGTATTATGTTTGGCTCCCTTGCATGGGCAAATTGCCCCAATCAGAAACCGGCATCCTACTGATTGAAGATGAAGACGGCAATACACGCTTGAGCTGGGTTGCTGGTACACGCGAAGTCAAACAAAAAGACAGTCTGTACAACCGCGTTGTTTCCGCTCTGCAACGAAAAATGCAGCGCACAAAAAACAAATTTATCCAGTCGGCAAACGCCCGATTGCTTGAGCTGACGCCGCAGCAAGGCCGTCTGACGACAAACAGCAAAGATTTCTCGCTTTCACCACATGACTTGATGAAAGCCCTTTATCCGGCAACACATCAAATAGGAGAATTTGCCCTGTAACAGTTTTTGGTAGTGGTTTGTGTTCCTTTTGCGCCCCTTAACATTTTAAAGGGGCGATTTTTTTGCCCCTACTTTTCAGACGGCCTAAACATCGGTTTTCCAGTACAATAAAGGCCGTCTGAACATTTCCTACTTTTCAACCAACCATGCAACTGCTCAAATACATCCAATCACAAGGCCTCGGCAGCCGCAAGCAATGCCAATGGCTGATAGACAATGACTGCATTGCCATTAACGGCGAAATCCATAATCGTGCCAAAGACGATATTGACCCGTCTCAAGTGCACACCCTGTCTGTTGACGGCGAAGAGATTGCCGCCGTACCCATGCCCTATTTCTACATTTTGCTTCATAAGCCTGCAGATTACGAGACTTCGCACAAACCCCAGCAATATCCAAGCATCTTTAGCCTGTTTCCCGACCACATGCGCAATATCGATATGCAGGCAGTCGGCCGCTTGGATGCAGACACAACCGGCATTATTCTGATTACCAACGACGGGCAATTTAACCACCGCGTTACCTCGCCCAAACACAAAGTTCCGAAGCTCTACCGCGTCACTTTGAAACATCCTGCCGACGATACCCTTTGCACTACGCTGAAAAACGGCATCCTCCTGCATGACGATAATGAAACCGTCGCCGCAGCCGAAGCAGTATTGGCCGACCCAACCACATTGATGATGACCATTACCGAGGGTAAATACCATCAGGTCAAACGCATGGTTGCAGCAGCAGGCAACCGTGTCGAACAACTCCACCGTGAGAAATTCGGCGACTGGAATGTCGATGATTTGGCCGCCGGAGAATGGAAATTTATCCAAATCTAAAAAAATTCCAAATTTTTTCGATAAATTTTTAAACAATATGGATTTTTTATATATTTAAAATCAAACATCTAAACCTTATTATTTTTATTTAACAGAATTTAACACTGCAAAGACTGAACTATTGTATAATTCGCCTGTCTGAGTAACACTTGCTTCGAAAGAAGTGAGTAAGTGAGTAAGACGTTTTCCCCGTAATGTGTTTGGCCATCTATACTTTCCCCTTAGTATAGATGGTTTTTTTTATCTAAAATTTGGTAATCAAGCGGGTGTACTTTCAGACGGCCTTTCTCATCTAAAAAAGCCATCATTACTAAACCTCATCTCCCATTCATTAACTTGCCATTATCCCTTTTCTCTTTCTCGTCTCTTTCGCATCAATCTGTGCCGTTCCCATTTCAAACAAATCGTTTTATAGAAAGAAAACCTATCGGCAACTATCCAAGCTAAGGTTACAGAATATTATTAGACAACCTTAGATAAATACCATCTTTGTTGCCGATATACTTGAAAGCACACCTTAGTGCTATCCAATATCCTCGCAACAACCCTTTCCCATATCCCACTTTTCAGATGGCCTTTATCGTTACGGCTCTTGCAATTATTCATATCGCTTCAGACAAATTCTCTGTTTGCAGGTTTCAATACCAAGCAAACCAGATAAATCCACTAAAAATTCTTCATTACATGGTTTTTTTAACTAATTCTCTTTTCAGACTTTAGTCAAGATTCGTTAAATCTTTGCGGTAAAATGTTGTCTTTATTTTTATGCATCTGAGTATTTATGTCTTCCAATCAACCCCGTCAAACCTGGTCCAACCGTTTGACTTACATCCTTACCGTTGCCGGCGCGACTGTCGGCTTTGGCGCAACTTGGCGTTTCCCGTATTTGGTTGGTGAAAACGGCGGCGGCGCGGTCATCGGTATTCCGATGATTTTGGTGGAAAACGTCATCGGACGGCGCAAAGGTGTGAACGCGCTGGATGCATTTGGCGGCTCGATGAACGGCAAACCTGTTGCCAAAGTTTGGAAAGCGGTCGGTTGGATGGGTCTGCTCGGCGCATTCGGCATCATGGCCTATTACATGGTGCTCGGCGGCTGGGTTATCAGCTACATCATCAATATCATCGGCGGCAATTTGGACATTTCCAGTCCGGTTTCCGGAGAAGTCACCAAAAGCTTCTTTACCGAACATATCGAAAACAGCCCTTGGGAAATTGCGTTTTACACCTTCCTATTTGTGGTTGTGAACCAATGGATCTTGGTAAAAGGCGTGATCGGCGGTATTGAAAAAGCCTTTGCTGTTTTTATTCCTGATTGCCATGGTCGTGCGCAACGTTACCCTGCCGGGCGCAATGGAAGGCATTACCTTCTATCTGAAACCTGACTTCAGCAAAATTACAACCGAACTGTTCGTCTTCGTTTTGGGCCAAGTATTCTTCGCCTTGAGCTTGGGCTTCGGCGTGATGATTACGTTATCCAGCTATCTGGATAAAAACGAAAATCTGGTTCAGACGGCCGTGATTACCGCGATTACCAACACTTTGATTGCCGTGCTGGCCGGCTTTATGATTTTCCCATCCCTCTTCAGCTTTGGCGTTGCCCCTAACTCCGGCCCGACGCTGGTGTTCCAAAGCCTGCCGATCGTGTTCTCCAATATGTGGGCGGGCCCAGTGTTTGCAGTGATTTTCTTCTCCCTGCTTCTGATTGCCGCGCTGACCACCTCTCTGACCATTTATGAAGTGTTGATTACGACCATTCAGGAGAAAACCAAAATCCGCCGCGCAGCCGCGATTACCATCGTACTGGCAGGTATTTTTATCTTCGGCAATATCCCGTCTATCTTGAGCTACGGCCCATGGAAAGATATTTCCGTGTTTGGTAAAAACATTTTCGATGCCTTTGACTATATCAGCGGCAACATCCTGTTTATGCTGACCGCGCTTGGCTCTGCCTTGTTTGTCGGCTTCGTGATGAAAGATGAAGCGAAGGACGAATTGCTCTACAAAGGCAACCATACCACCGTCAATATCTGGTTTGCTTATGTGAAATACCTCGTGCCATTGGTGATTCTGCTGATTTTCATCAGTAACCTGTTCTGATAAGCAAACATATAAAAAGGCCGTCTGAAATATTCAGACGGCCTTATATTTTAACTATGCTTTATTCTGCCCAGTTTTTCTTCTTACTGGTTTTACCGATACCGGGGTTGAAGCTGTTGGTCGGGTCAAGTTTTTTATAGAACTGTTTCAGCTCGGGCTTGGCTTCATACAGATGACCGACATTATGCTCGGCAGGATATTGCGCACCGCGTTGGTCAAGCAGATGGAGCATTTCATGTTCCAAAGCCATACAGTCGTTGCCTTTTTTAATGATGTAGTCCTGATGAAACACATGACACATAAAATGTCCGTAATACAATTTATGGATGATTTTATTGTCGATTTCGGGCGGCAGTGTTTCAAACCAATCACGATCATCACGGCGCAAGGCGATATCGAGTGCAACCAAATCCTCTACTTCATCATCATGTACAGAACGGTAACGGATCGCGGCAGAAGCCACAGCAAAGCGATGCAGCATGGCTGCCTGCGTTTCTTCGGCATTACATTCGAAGAATGCGCCGCCATGGGTTGCAAAATATTCTTTCAAGAAAGCACGCGCTTCTTCTACGCCCTCGCCACCCATTTTTAAAATCAGGTGATGTTCATATTTGTCGCGATAGTTGCGCATAGATTTCGGCAAGTGATCAGGCAAAATTTTACTGATCAGTTGCATGAATTTATCAGAGAAGTGTTTTGGTAAGAAACTTATCTTTTTGCTGAATCTATCCACACGGGCTTTCAGATCAAACAGTTTCGGAAGTTGGTGGGTACCGAACGTCTTGATGATATAAAACGTATCTTTACCATAAATGGCAGCAATATCAAAAGCATGACGATGGATATACTCACCGGAAATAGGCAGGTTTTTAAACTCACTCAAAGCAGCACGACGAATATCGGTCAGCTCATTAATATCATTGGTGCCGATATAGAACACGGCAGTCTGTTTTTCTTGCGGGAAAGTATCCAGACGCACGGCAAACACCATCAGCTTGCCCGCGCAGCCTGATGCTTCATAGTGACGCGCAGGGTCGGTATTAAAACGGGCGGCAGTCGGTTCATTCACTTGGCGGACATGATCGCAATAAGCATGGTCATGCCCTTTGCCGGCATCTTGCGTAATGTCTTTTCGCTGATAATGGAAACCTTGCAAGTTGGTCAAAATTTCTTCAGGGGTTTCGCCCAAATCAATGCCCAAATGGTTGACCAGCTCCAGCTTGCCCTCTTCGTTGATTTGTGCAAACAGCGCCATTTCCGTATAAGCCGGGCCACGCTGCACCAGTGCGCCACCCGAGTTATTACATACGCCACCCAATACAGATGCGCCGATACAGGACGAACCGATCACGGAGTGCGGCTCACGGCCTAAAGGTTTCAGCAGCAGTTCCAATTGATTCAAGGTAGAACCGGGCAGGCAGACGACCTGTTCGTTATTGTTAATCGGCTGAATGATGTTCAAACGCATGGTATTTACAATCACGATATCGCGGTCGTAATTATTACCGTCAGGAGTCGAGCCGCCGGTCAGACCGGTATTGGCGGCCTGCGTAATCACGATAACATCAGCCTCAACACACGCCTGCAAGATTTGCCACATTTCCAAAACCGTACCCGGACGGACAACTGCCAGCGCCTTGCCTTCGCCAAAACGGTAGCCTTGACGGTATTGTTCAGTTTTTGCCGGGTCTGTGATGATATATTTTTCGCCGACGGTTTGCGTCAGCCGACTGATTAATTGTGTAGCATTCATTGCATACTCCTTGAGAGATTAATATATTTATTAGATTGCAAGCATTGTAGTAATCCGTTCAATCAAAGTAAAGGCAAAACCCGTTTTTTAAACTCATCTTTTAAATAAACAAAAGACCGTCTGAAAATTTCAGACAGCCTTTTGTTTCAAACTTGAATAATCAGATTATTCGGCTGCTTTCTCTTCGCGAGCAGGAGCTTCCAGCAAAGCTTTGATAGACAGGCGTACGCGGCCGCGGTCGTCCACTTCCAATGCTTTCACATTTACAACCTGACCTACTTGCAGATAGTCGCTGACATTGCGTACGCGCTCGTGGGCGATTTGGCTGATGTGTACCAAACCGTCTTTGCCCGGCATCACGCTGACAATCGCGCCAACGTTGTTGTCGAGGATTTTAACCACAGTACCTTCGTACACTTTACCCACTTCCACTTCGGCAGTGATTTCTTCGATGCGTTTTTTCGCTGCATCGCCTGCTTCTTGAGTAGTCGCAGCGATAGTGATGGTACCGTCTTCAGCGATGTTGATTTCAGTACCGGTTTCAGCAGTAATCGAACGAATGGTTTCACCGCCTTTACCAATAACATCACGGATTTTGTCTTGGTTGATTTTCATGGTGAACAAGCGTGGCGCGTGTGCAGACAGTTCTTGTGGGCCTGCAACGGCGGCTTTCATCTGATCCAAGATGTGCAAACGTGCTTCTTTGGCTTGAGCCAAAGCGATTTGCATGATTTCTTTGGTAATACCTTGGATTTTGATGTCCATTTGCAGCGCGGTTACACCTTCTGTTGTACCGGCTACTTTAAAGTCCATATCGCCCAAATGGTCTTCATCGCCCAAGATGTCGGTCAGAACGGCAAATTTGTTGTTGTCCAAAATCAGACCCATGGCGATACCGGCAACGTGCGCTTTCAAAGGCACACCGGCAGACAGCAGGCTCAAGCAGCCGCCGCAGACGGAAGCCATAGAGGAAGAGCCGTTGGATTCGGTAATTTCAGAAACCACGCGCATGGTGTAGCTGAAATCTTCAGGTTCTGGCAATACGGCCAACAACGCACGTTTAGCCAAACGGCCGTGACCGATTTCACGACGTTTTGGCGCACCTACGCGACCCACTTCACCAGTAGAGTATGGAGGGAAGTTGTAGTGCAGCATGAAGCGGTCGGTGTATTCGCCGGAAAGTGCATCAATGATTTGTTCGTCGCGTGAAGTACCCAAAGTTGCAACGGCCAAAGCTTGGGTTTCACCACGGGTAAACAATGCAGAACCGTGCGTACGCGGCAATACGCCGGTTTGAATGTTCAACGGACGAACAGTGCGGGTATCGCGACCGTCGATACGCGGTTGGCCGTCCAAAATTTGGCTGCGGACAACATCGGCTTCCAAGTGTTTGAAAATGCCTTTGATTTCGTTGGCTGCCAGAGTGTCGGTTTCTTCGGTAATCAACGCTTCTTTTACAGCACTCCAAGCTTCATCCAATTTGGCAGAACGCGCTTGTTTTTGACGGATTTTGAACGCTTCTTTAATGGTTTCGCCGGCAATTTCGCGTACTTTTGCAACCAATTCCTCATTGGTTTCAGGTGCTTTCCAATCCCAAACTTCCGGGTTGACTTCGTCGGCAAACTCATTGATGGCATTAATGGCCACTTGCATTTGATTGTGACCGTAAACAACCGCACCCAGCATCACTTCTTCAGACAAGATGTCGGCTTCGGATTCCACCATCAACACGGCTTTAGAAGTACCGGCAACAACCAAGTCCAATTGTGATTTAGCCAATTCGGCTTTAGTCGGGTTCAAAACGTACACGCCGTTTACATAACCCACGCGTGCCGCACCAATCGGACCGGTAAACGGTACACCGCTCAACACCAGCGCGGCAGATGCGCCCAGCATTGCAGGAATGTCAGAATCAATTTCAGGGTCAACAGACACCACCATCGCTACGATTTGGATGTCGTGGTAGAAACCTTCAGGGAACAGAGGACGAATCGGACGGTCGATCAGACGGCTGGTCAGGATTTCTTTTTCGCTTTGTTTGCCTTCGCGTTTGAAGAAACCGCCGGGGATTTTACCTGCTGCGTAAGTACGCTCGAGGTAATCGACAGTCAGAGGGAAGAAGTCTTGGCCTTCTTTCACTTCTTTGTTGGTGGTAACGGCAACCAAAACAACAGTGTCGCCCATAGATACTTTAACGGCTGCAGCGGCTTGGCGAGCGATTTCGCCGGTTTCCAAAGTAACGGTTTGATTACCGTATTGGAAGGTCTTAACGTGTTTATTGAACATCATTGTTCCTTTCAAAATACCGCACTGCTAAAACACTAATAATGCACACTAAAATCCGAATGTGCATAGTTAGGGTTTCAGACCGTGCGGCAGGTTATAAATAAGCTTTCAGACGGCCTTTCAGTCGCTGAAAACAACTCTCGATTATAAAGGCAACTATCCTTAAAATCCAGTATTTATACAATAAAAAGGCCGTCTGAAACATATCTCTTTCAGACGGCCTTCAAACTTAAAAATTAACCCTGAGTCAGCAAAGTCAATGCTTCCTGATATTTTTCGACTGTTTTTTGAATCACATCGGCAGGCACTTTAGGCGCAGGCGCTTTTTTGTTCCAACCGCTTTGCTCCAGCCAGTCGCGGACAAATTGTTTGTCAAAAGACGGTGGATTGGTGCCGACTTTGTATTGGTCGGCAGGCCAAAAACGACTGGAGTCAGGCGTCAACACTTCGTCCATCAAAGTCAGCGTACCTTCCTCATCCAAACCAAATTCAAATTTAGTGTCGCAAATAATAATACCGCGAGATTTGGCATATTCGGCCGCTTCCGTGTAAAGCTGAATCGCCTTAGCGCGCACTTCCGCAGCCAATTCTTTTCCGATAATGCGTTCGCATTCTTCAAAGCTGATGTTTTCATCATGATCGCCAACTGCGGCTTTGGTCGATGGCGTAAAAATCACTTCAGGCAACTGCTGCGCTTCCTGCATACCTTCAGGCAGTTGAATACCGCAAACAGAGCCTGTCTTTTGATAATCTTTCCAACCGCTACCTGCCAGATAACCGCGCACAATAGCCTCCACTTTCACCGGAGTGAGCTTTTTAGCCACGACGGCGCGTTTCTCCAAAGCTTTAGCTTCATTTTCAGGCAAAACATCGTAAACTGTCTGACCGGTAAAATGGTTAGGCATGATATGAGCCAGTTTTTTAAACCAAAAATTGGAAATCTGCGTCAGAATCTCTCCTTTACCCGGAATCGGATCATCTAAAATCACATCGAATGCAGACAGACGGTCGGAAGCAACCATCAACATACGTTTATCGTCAATTTCGTACAAATCGCGGACTTTGCCGGAGTAGATTTTTTTCAAGCTGATTTCAGACATTTCGGGTATCTCTTTGGTAAACAGAAGAATTTGGTATTTTAGCCCAATTTGGCATCTTTCGTCAGATTGTTTACAAAATAAAGGCCGTCTGAAACCTTATAGCTCGGTTTCAGACAGCCTTAGACTTTGATTTTAGGGACAAACCCTAAAAAACCATCATCCTATCAGATGGCAGGAGCCTGAGTCTGATCTTGGATTTGGTTCACAGCAGACAGAGAGTAGTAGTCGCCGTGGCCGGTTACTTGGTAAGTGCTACCGTCAGCAAACTTGAAGTTTTCAACTTTGTGATCGTTACCGGTGAACCAGTCGTCGATGGTGATGCTGTCGTTAGTACCGACAGAAACAGTCAGGTTAGCACCAGATTTGCTCAGCAATACGTCGGAAGCTGCAACGCCTTTACCGAACAACAGGGTGTCATTACCACTTTCTTCACGGATAGTGTCGTGACCGTAACCTTTGTCGAAGAAGTAAGTGTCGTTACCGGTACCGCCGATCAGGATGTCGTTGCCGACACCGCCGTCGAGGTAGGCCAAACCGTACAGATGGTTGTTGCCGCCGTTACCTTCGATGTTGTTGTTCAAAGAGTTACCGGTACCGTTCAGGTTTTGCATACCTTGCAAAATCAGGTTTTCAACGTGATCGGTCAGGGTGTAGTCGATAACGGTACGAACAGTATCGATACCGGCATGTGCATTGCCGTACTCGATAACTTGGTCGTTGGCATTGTCAACGAAGTAAACGTCGTTACCGTCGCCACCGCGCATGATGTCAGCACCGGAACCACCGTTCAGGTAGTCGTTACCGGCACCACCTTGCAGGTAGTCTTTACCTTCTTCACCGTACAGAGAGTCACCGTCGGCATCACCGTAAATGGTGTCGTTACCAGCACCGGCGTAGATTACGTCTGTGCCGTTGCCACCGTAGATGATGTCTTCGCAAGCAGTACCATAAATGGTATCTTTAGCATCGGTACCACGGATAACGTTGCCGTCTTTGCAGTCTTCCGCTCGGATGACATTACCTGGGTTTTTGTCTTCGTGACCGTATGAGTTGTTTTGGTTATGGTCGTCAACACAGTCTTTGCAGTCTGGCTCAGGTTTCGGTTCTGGTTTAGGCTCAGGTTTTGGCTCTGGCTTAGGCTCAGGTTTTGGTTCTGGTTTAGGCTCAGGTTTCGGTTCTGGCTTAGGCTCAGGTTTTGGTTGTGGTTTTGGTTCTGGTTGCGGTTCTGGTTGTGGCTCAGGTTTAGGCTCAGGTTTAGGCTCAGGTTTTGGTTGAGGTTTAGGCTGAGGTTTAGGTTGTGGTTTTGGACATGGGATCGGTTTGATTGGATCGCAGTTGTAAGGTGGGCAAACCGGAACACATTTATAGTTAGGCGTTTTTGCCGGTGGGCAGAAAGCCGCAATAGCAGAAACCAAACCAGTTACCGCATTAACTACTGACACGCCGACGCTGGCAATGCTAGCGATGCTGCCGATAGAAACAGAAGATTTCGCTGCAGGAGCGCAGTAGTAAGAAGAGTAGGAAGCCTTAGGCGCAGGAGCGCAGTAAGAACTAACCAGGGGTCTAGCATAATACCCCCCGTAACAGTATGCCATAATAATTACTCCCAAAATAGTTAATAAAGATATCGAGCTAGCGGAACGAGCAAATCCGCCCTTGCCCAATTATTATTTTAGTAATATTTTGCAAAATATTTACTCAAAAATATCAAACGGTAGAATTTGCCGATAAAAGGACGGAGTTTCGCCTGTTTTTAAATTCCATTATCCTAGCAACAATAAAAACATTAACATTGATTCACACTCTCTCAAACAGCATAGATCCTTTATCTATCTTGTTAAAAGCTGAATTTTAACTCTAGTTATAGTAAACAAACATAATACCAATAAGTGGTTATTATTCTGGATAGATAATATCGACAATTTACCCAAATACAGCCGCCTCTGCATTTTGTTCTACGCCAATAATGTGAATTTGTCGTATTTACACTATAATGATACGAACACCTATTTAACAGCTATCAGAGGAGATACTCAACCATGCGTACTTTATTGACCGGAGCCAAAGGCCAGCTTGCCCGTTGTCTGCGCGACCGCCTGCCCGCTCTACTTCGCTGGACATTACCGATACCGAAGCCGTGCATCACATGATCAAAAATTTCCAACCAGATGCCATCGTTAATGCCGCGGCTTACACTGCCGTCGATAAAGCAGAAGAAAACGCAGAGGCTGCTTTTGCCGTCAACGCAACCGCTGTTCACAACCTGGCCGCAGCCGCCCGCGCCGCACACGCCCGCTTTATTCATATTTCCACTGATTATGTATTCGACGGCAAAGGCAAACGCCCTTACCGTGAAACCGACTACACCAATCCGCGCAGCACTTACGGTCAATCCAAAGTAGCAGGCGAGCTTTTGGCTTTAGCCGCGCATCCTGAAAGCACTATTATCCGTACTTCATGGCTGTTTAGCGAATACGGCAGCAATTTCGTCAAAACCATGTTGCGCCTTGCCAAAGAACGCGATTCCCTCTCCGTCGTTCACGACCAAACCGGCTGTCCGACTTATGCAGGCGATTTGGCACACGCTATTATCGAATTATTACAACAACCCACCTCCCCACGCGGCATCTTCCATTACTGTGGTAATAAATCGGCAACATGGTACGAATTTACCAAAGCCATCTTTCAGACAGCCCACCACTTAGACGAAAGCTTCCGCATTCCGGAACTGAACGCGATTACTACCGAACAATACCCCCTGCCCGCACCACGTCCGGCATACAGCATCATGGATTGCTCACGCCTAGAGACCGAGTTCGGTATCAAACCGTCCGACTGGCAAAAAGCCCTACGCGAAATTCTCCGCAAAATCGACTGATAAGCTGATTCATCTATATCAAGGCCGTCTGAAAACACATTTTCAGACGGCCTTTTTGTTTCTTTTATATATATCAAAAGCTTTATCTATCCAGTCTGTCATTTGAAAAGTGCTACAATAGCCGTTTATTTTATTTTTCAGACGGCCTGACAATATGTGCAACCATCATCCCAAACATACTCGTGGTGGTAACAGGATTGTCAGGCAGCGGCAAATCGTCGCTGGCATTTGATACTTTGTATGCCGAAGGCCAACGCCGTTATGTTGAAAGCCTTTCCGCCTATGCCCGTCAGTTTTTGCAGATGATGGACAAACCCGATGTCGATTTGATTGAAGGCCTGTCGCCCGCGATTTCCATCGAGCAAAAATCCACCAGCCACAATCCGCGTTCCACCGTCGGTACGGTTACGGAAATCCACGACTACCTGCGTCTTTTGTATGCACGCGTTGGCACACCCTACTGCCCCGAACACAAGCTGCCGCTGTCGAGCCAAACCGTATCTCAGATGGTCGATGCCGTCTTGAAGCTGCCGGAAGACACACGCGTGATGATTCTGGCGCCGGCGGTGCGCGAGCGTAAGGGCGAGTTTGTCGATTTCTTTGCCGACTTGCAGGCGCAGGGTTTTGCGCGTGTACGCGTGGACGGCGAGGTCTATCAGCTTGACGAAGTACCGAAGCTGGAAAAAAACATCAAACACAACATCGACGTCGTCATCGACCGCGTTAAAGTAAAAGCCGACATCAAGCAACGGCTGGCAGAAAGTTTTGAAACCGCATTGCGCCATGGCAACGAGCGCGCGCTGGCAATGGAAATGGACAGCGGCGAAGAGCATTGGTTCTCCGCGCGTTTTGCCTGCCCCGTGTGTTCGTACAGCCTGCCCGAATTAGAGCCGCGCCTGTTTTCCTTCAACAATCCGATGGGCTCCTGCCCGACTTGCGACGGCTTGGGCAATACCAACTTCTTTGATCCCGAAAAAGTGGTCGCCCATCCTGAATTATCCTTAGCCGCAGGCGCGATTGACGGCTGGGACAAGCGTAACCAGTTCTATTTTCAAATGATTCAGTCGCTGGCGCGGCATTACGGTTTTGATGTGCAGGCTGCTTGGGAAACGCTACCTGAAAAAGTCAGAAAAGTTGTCTTGCACGGCTCGGGCAAAGAAGTCATCGACTTCACCTACCTGTCCGAACGCGGCACCACCTTCAACCGCAGCCACGCCTTCGAAGGCATCATCCCCAATCTCGAACGCCGCTACCGCGAAACCGACAGCGAAACCCCTTGCCAGCCAAATCGGCAGCGGCCTGACCGGCGTGATGTACGTTTTGGACGAACCCTCCATCGGCCTGCACCAGCGCGACAACGACCGCCTGCTCGCCACCCTCAAACGCCTGCGCGATTTGGGCAACAGCGTGATTGTGGTCGAACACGACGAAGACGCCATCCGCGAAGCCGATTTCGTCGTCGATATGGGCCCCGGCGCGGGCGAGCACGGCGGCAACGTACTGATTGCCGACACGCCCGAAAACGTCGCCCAATGCGAAAACTCCGTTACCGGACAATACCTCAGCGGCAAAAAATCCATTGCTGTGCCGTCTGAACGCACGCCCGTCAATCCCGACCGAATGCTCGTTCTCAAAGGCGCGCGCGGCAACAACCTCAAAAACGTTACCCTCGAACTGCCGCTCGGTTTGATTACCTGCATCACCGGCGTATCCGGCAGCGGCAAATCC
>QWCL01000402.1_pt1 | contig 17083 bp, 15 predicted proteins | sample 1972551 | NCBI WGS metagenome assembly QWCL01 (sample SAMN09866709, study PRJNA288562) | Human oral metagenome isolate term2_saliva, whole genome shotgun sequencing... | isolation source: mouth | host: Homo sapiens | place: USA: California
AACTGGAGATTCATACCGGTTACGAAACCATATGCAACAGAAGGAATAAGTGTACATTGTACATCGTCAAAATTGTACATTCTTATATTGACATTTACACATCAGTTGTATATCCAGAAAACTCATAATTAAACTGAAGATAATAGAATCCATCATTTTTACATATAATAGAAATATATGAGTTATCTTCCACCTCAAACAAACATGCATCTAAAGGAAATTTTTCTACTAATTTAATAACACATTGCCATCTTAAATCTTTAGGTATTTCTTTTATATCTATAACTCTATATGCCTCCAATAACCGATTGTCTTCTGGCATATTTGATTCATAGATAACTTTATAATTGACTAATCCGGCTTTAGATAGATAATTTTCTAGAGATAAATTTTTATCAAGAAGATCTAAACTAAGAAACTCTTTAATAGATTCATCCATATAATTTAATAGTTCATGATGATCTAACTTTATAAAGTTATCGGGAAGATGTCTAGGATTAATATCAAAATCTACCAATTGATATTTAACAATATGTGTCTGTTTAAGATAACTATAATACCCCTTTATAGACCATTTACCAAGTTCTTTTACTTCACAAGGCTCCACAACACCACGATTTTTAAATAGCTCAACAATTCTTACGTTTTTTTCTAAATCAATAGTAATATAATGTTGTTGTTCAATCCTTGCAGATAGAATGCGAATAACACAATTTAACTCTTCACTTTGCCACGATTCACAGAAAAATATAAACGTAGGTGCCTTTTCATATTTTCGCGCGCCCAAAGGCACCTCTGGTGTACTTTGATAATTCGCATATGTTACAAAACAAGGAATATTACAAGACGTTAATACTTGAGCAACTCTATTTTCCCAATCATTACCATTCCTATGGTCCTCATGATCATGATATACAAGGGGTAAAATATAAATGTACTTCTTACCTACATACCGATTAATCATTTTTAAAATATTCGTTTGAATTCTATCAATATTTTTCATATGAATATTCCTCCTTCTCTATAATCAGTATACCTTTTTATATGTGTATTAAACGCCCCATAAAAAATCCTCCTAATTGCTATTTTATAACTATTAGGAGGATTTATGCTTATATACCTTTTTTAATTCATCACACTTAAAAATCTAAAATATGGAATCATTATTAAAATATCGAATATAAATCTGTTTTAGCTGTTCTTCAATTTTGGGTGGTTCAACTGACAAATCTATTATGTCTATAGAAATAGGTACATCTCCTAGTTTGCAATTATATGGAAATATATATTTTGCTAAACTCAATTGAGTAGCAGCATAAAGTAAAAGTCCAGCCACCTTTTGATTTGAATGTTGAATTTTATAATTTACCACATATGAAAATATCTGATATATATTATCAGTTCTAAACTTTTGTGATCCACGGTTATTCCCTAATATCTCTTTATAAAACTTAGTATCAATAATTAAAGTCTTATCTAAATACGTGATTGTAGTATCAGTATGCATCATAGGTATAAAATTATATGTTTCACTAGGATTCCATTCCATTTTTAAGTCTGATACATTGGGTTCAAAATATGTTTTTCTAAAAAAAGTCCTTATAAAACATTCAAATAATTTATGAAAAAGTTTTTCTTCAATAGCTTTAAAATTATTACTTTCATTCTCACTAATCAAAAGTAGCGATTCTACAATTAATTCGCAAAGCAATATAATAGTTTTATATCGTTTATTATATTGGTTGAAAGTAATAGTCTCCCAAGAAATATTCTTAAGTGGTATTTGAGCAATATTACTCATTATAGATATATTTTGTCTGAGACTTCTCTTTAATTCTATTGGCTCTATACTAATATTGGAAAATATTAATTGACTTGCTACAGATTTAATAATTCTATTAAAATACTCATCCGCGGAATATTCATCATATATACAATCTATCGTATGCTTCCCTTTACATCTTAAGTCTATAGTTCTAGATAAATTTATCTTTCCACGTACGGTTAATAATTCATTTTCCTCATCATGATAACTTTTAATTAAACCAGCCTTAATTAGTTTACTTAATTCGATACTAAATAAAAGAATATATAATTCTCCTAGGGACCGGTCAATATCAGATTTATTTCCATTTAAAGTGGCCTGCAATGGTAATTCAAGCACATAAGATATCATATAAAATAAGTTTTCAATAGGTATTGATTTATATATATACACAAAATCACCTATTTTCCTAAAGCTTTAACTAACCGTTCAGTCCACTTCGTTACTCTATCAGGTTGATCAAACCAATACTCTTCCAATAAAGGTACGATTTCATAAGATATTACATCTTCCAATACATCTTTAGAAACATCAGTTGTAGATCCTTCTTCATTTAAATTACAAAAATAACTATGCCCGATAACAAAGCCCTCTCCAAGATCATCCCTAAGTTTATTATTTAACTGAATAATTTCGCCAATTAGATTGCGCCCATATACTGTATCTAGTTTTTCAATCGACAAAAATTTACCGAACATAACTTCTTGATCACTATCACTGGAAACAAAACTATAATTTAAAGTTGAACTTAACTTATTAACATCAATACCATCAAAAATTGGTTTTAAGGATACAAAACTAAAACGACGACGTAATGCATAGTCAATTACTGCTAAACTTCTATCAGCAGTATTCATCATTCCAATTATATATAAATTAGGAGGAACGCAGAAATTTTTTATTAAAGTTGAATCTGTAGAATCTATAACATTGGATAAATGTATACTTTGACCTCTATAGTTATTCTCTATGAGCATTAATAATTCACCAAATATCTTACTAATATTGCCTCGATTTATCTCATCAATAACAAAAAAATGTGGATTCACACTTTCTATATCATCTCTTACTAAGTAATCCTTTGTAGCTTCAATACAAGCCTCAAAAAATGCACCTGGCCTTAATTCAAATCCACCTTTATTATTAGGTTTATATCCGATTACAAAATCTTCATATGAATAACTTTGGTGAAATTGAACAAAGTCAACAAGATTTCTATCACTAATTGCCTCAGATATTTTTTTAGCAATAAAAGTTTTACCAACACCTGGTGGCCCTTGTAGAATAATATTTTTCTTACGTTTTAATAAAGAAAATATTCTATCAATTGTCGAATTGGGAAGATATACCTTGTCAAAAATGCTTTTATCAATATTAAAATCAATAGGCATCTTATAATCTAGTTTCATCAAACTAGATTTAGTATCCCAAGATTGCTGATCATAATTAGGAACAAACTTAATAATCTCGGGTGAACTCATTCCAGCTAAAGAAAGCGCCTCAATAAAAACTTCTATAGGACATTTAGTAAATGAAGTCTGAACCCCCTTTCCACCTTTATAGACTTGATCTAAAATTTGATTAGACTTTATTTCAGCAATATCAATTACTCTATCAAAAATTGCCTTTGGTGAAATATCAATCCTATCATGTTTTGTATCTACTTTAGCCTCATCATGAATAATTCTATTTGCAATGCCAATACCTATAAATCCCTCACCTTTACTATATACAAGAAAATAATCATCTTCTTTAATCAATCCAGCATTGTTTCTTTTTTTACCTGACTCTGAATAATAATCATACCCTATATCTTTATTCCATTTTTCCCATGAATCAAAATCATTTCCCATTTGTGGGTGCCATTTTTCTTTATCCGCACATAGAATCCAATAATTTCTTTCCATACTATTCCTCACAATATTAACGATTATCCCCAGCACAATAAGTACATATAACTACTAATATCTTATCATATCTAACTCATACAATGAATAATACATGAAGAAATAGACAGTGATTATATTAATAGTATATTATTATTAATTTTGTAAACAATGCAGATAGAGTGTTATAGAAATATAGGCTATATATAGTGAATTCTATAAAAAAAGATCTGATTAATATCAGATCCTTCTTTTTAAAAATCACATATGTTTTATTTAGATATTTTACTACAACAAGATAATATCTTATACTAAGACTTCCCCCCATAGTACACTATAAATTTAATTATTGAATATTTTGAAATTATATTTATCTTTATAATTCATCATTCAATAGTTAAATTATATGAAACTTATATTAAATCTATTTCTAATGCATTTCTCAACAAAGAAACCAAAGAATCATTTAATATTGAGGTCTCTTTTACCAAACTTTGAATTTCTTGATTTAATTCATGATTATCAAAACTTAGACCTCTAATTTCATCTAAAAGTGTTTCTTTATGTATTAAAATACTATCTAGTTTATGTGTAAAATCAAATAATAATTCAAAATCTTCTTCCTTTATGTATAAACGAACATACAATATATGTTTTTTTAATTTATTAACCAATTTAGATGCCTTTATACATCTATATCTATCATACCAATATAATACTTCTTTAATTGCATATTCTTTATTTAAATCCCATTGACTCATTATACCGTCTTTCTCATTTTCTCCCAAAGATATCTTATCTAAAAAGTTAGAAATTTGACTCATAGTATATCTAGAAAAATCTGGGTATGTTTGAAAAGGTGAAGATATATTCATAACTGCACTATATGCTTCTATCATGCATTGATTAACTTTTATAATCCGCTTGTGTTTTAACTCTATATAAATTTTATAACTAGTCAAATTATGTTCAAATGTATATTTTAATTTTTCAAGTTCAGAATTCCATTTTTTTTGTTTTTTAAACTTATATACAGTAAAAATAAACGTACATAAGGAAATAAATATTGATATTATAGTGATAAAACTACTCTCCATATTAAGTCTCCTTCACTAAGAATAATTTGAATATCATACAATTGCAATAATTAGCATATAATCTTTATATACTTCATAAATAATTATTAATTAAATACTCCTCTCTATATTTATAATAAAATAAATTTATAAAATATCGTAATTATATAATTCAAGTTTATATTTATAAGGAGCTACTTTACTTTCAGCAAAATATATATCATATAGTCTAGGCAACTCATCAATTTTAGACTCACGTTTCCAGTCTTGTAATATTCTTATAACTTTAATTTTATCTTCTGTACTACAATTTGCTCCAAAAATTATTCCTTTCAAACAGCGGGGATTATAAAAAATCTTTATTCCACCTTCACTAGTTTCACTTAGGATTAATAGTCTAGATTCTGATTCATGCATCCAATACGAAGATTTTCTAATAGAATTCTTAATCCAAAAATCATTAAAAGAATCTTGACTTCTATACATAGAAGTATCAATTTTAGGATAAAATAATTTATCTTGAATCTCATCTAATAGTAATTGAAAAAACTCCCCATAACTACCATCATTACTATAATTCACATCTTGTAAAGAAGTACCCTTATAGTCAAATAACTCTGATACTAAATCATCTTCAAAAACTAAACATACACCTCTATGATTACCGGCATAATAGGCCCACATAGCACTATTATCATATGTTTTTGAAAAACAAGTAATATACATATTAGGTGTTACAACATTAAGAAGTGCATCAATATAATGATATGGAAACTCATACCTTAACCAATTTAATTTATACTCATATTCTGATATATCATTACTAAGTAAGCTTTTTAATCCAATTAATCTTGCTTCATTATAATAGGGTTTATTATTTTCACTTAAACGAAACTCATATGGTATTCTCCAATCTTCAGGTAAATCTTCTATCTCTTCATCAGGTATATTATTTGATTCATCAAGTTTATCATAATATTGTTTTAAGAAATATATTAATGTTGGATATAAAAAGCCAAAATAACGTGCCATTTGATTTCTTAATAAAGGTGATTTACCAAATGTTCCTCTAAGTTTAATAACCGGTTTACACCCAAAAAAGTCATCAAATAAATATTTAATCAAATCAGTATTTATATATTGATCATATTTAGCACACTTATTGTTAAAAACAACAATATCAATACTTTCAAAGTTTTTAGGCTGATTTTCTTGATTATGAATCTCCTTTGCGTAGAACCATATAAATGATGCAAAATAGTTAAACAAAAGTCCCTTCCAATTATCACTTATATCAGTATTCCACTCCAACGATAAATTACCCTCCCACGGATCATTTAATTTATCTATTTTTGAAAAATAAAGGTAATGATCTTCCAACTCTTTATATTCTAAGAAAGATTTCATATTTCTAAATTTATAAATCGCACTCATAGTCTATACCTCTAATCAATAATAACTATTAATCGCCCTCTAATATAACAAGGATTCTAGTAATAATACAGATATTTATTTATATATGGAAATGATAACTTGGGAACAGCGTAAGTTGGGTGAGTTTACTAATCAAATTAATACTTTTGTAAATCCAGAGGATGCAAAGTTACCTTTATGGTCTCTAACCGCTGAAGCAGGTTTAATAGAAAAGACCGATAGATATGAACGGGATTTTTTGGTAAAGAAAAAAGATCAGTTTAAGCGCATTGAAAATAATACACTTGTTTACAATCCAATGAATATAACTATAGGTTCTATAGACATTTATACAGGGCTTTATCCTATAGCTGTTTCTGGTTACTATGTATCAATAGTTTATGATAAAAATATTGATACAGATTTTCTTAAAGAAGTACTATTATTACCTTCAAGTTTGAAGATGTATAAAAATTATGCTACAGGATCATTGATTGAACGACAACGTGTTCAATATCCTACATTTTCAAAGCTACAATTATTGTTTCCTAATCCCGATGAACAAAGAGCAATCGGGCAATTATTTAAATCCCTTAATTTAAATATTACCCTTCATCAGTAAAAGCCATTTCTACAAAATATTTCTTAAGCTAATCCAGCCATCGAACGCATCACAAGATCAATATCTCTATTTTCCATCTCTTGAATTATATGTATATATGTTTTCTGTGTTGTTGTCATGCTTGCATGGCCTAACCTTCTTGCTACGCTTGCAATTGACACACCCGCAAAAAGTAATAACGAAGCATGTGTATGTCGTAAACCATGAATCGATATAACTGGTATTCCTAACTTTTTACAATACCGTTCTAATACACCATTAATTGTCGAATTGAATACACGACCTTTTACAAATATGGGCTTATCATCTGGTAAGCCTTTAATTAGTTCCGAAAACTTAATAATCGTCTGCCAATCAAGCTGTATCTTTCTCACAGATGAGCGATTCTTAGTTGGTAAAAATCCACCCGTACCTTTATAGTCCCAAGTCTTATCTACGATTAATGACTGATGTGAAAAATCGAAATCCTTCGGTGTTAAAGCTAAAGCTTCAGAAAATCGCATGCCTGTTTTTGCAATTATCAATATCAACCAATCCCAATTAATTTCTGATGTCAGCTTCAAGTTCACTAATAATGTATGTAATTCAAACTGATTCAGATATTTAATCTTCTTAATTCTCGGTGACCTACCTTTAATAATAGCCTTTCGTGTTGGATCTCTATCAATTAAACCTTCATCCACAGCATCTAATATGGCTGCCTTTATTTGATGATGAAAATCCATTGTTGTTTGCCGTTCATGAAACTCAGCATAATCATTTAAAAGTTGTTGATATGATATTCTATTTAATTGTGAAAGCCTAAGATTAGGTACTAATCGCTTTAACCATAATAACGTTATCTCATATTTTCGCATTGTTACATCACGAATAGCACCTTCCTTATATATGTGTATCCATTTTTCATAATAAATATAAAATAGTTCGGAATTTTCCTCTATTGTTAACATAATTCTACCCCACCATTTATGCTGTTCCCACATAGAAATGGCTCTTGCTGATGAAGGGTAATACTTAATTCTAACGAATCAAGCAATTTAGCAATTCTATCTTGCTCCAGTTTCTCTGTAATTGGGATAGGAAAGTCAACTAATATACTTTGATTTAAGTGCTTGATAGTACCGCCAGTTGCATTTGCAGTAACATATTTCATTAGAAAAGGAGCTTTAAGATAGTGATATAAATATTTGTATGACAATACAGCATCATCTTTAACTCGTACATTAAATACGCCAGCGTTAAGCGTTGCAGGCTTTGGTAGTTCCTCAACTAATGCCACCTTACCTAAAGTACCATCTTTGGTAATAAGTATACTACCAGTACTTAATTGTATTTTTGTATCTTGATCAAACCGCTTTTTTTCTACATAATGACACGTACCATATTTAATACGACCATTATCAAAATCTGTACCTGTAATTAATAAATAATCACCGCTATCTAAAAATTCACTAGTTCGTAAATTTTGCCATCCAATTCGTGCATTCATAGTGGCTAGCTCTGATAACTTACGCTGTTCCCAAGAACACCAAAAGAGGTAGAAAAGTCCTATTCGGTCTTTTCTACCTCTTTTCCTTACATTTTGACGCCTAATAGAACTAATTGTTCGGCTATTTCTTTTTCAATTTCCGCAATTTCTTGATTATCTTGTTCAATCATACGGTTGATTTCATCAAGATCAAGTTCTTCTTCTTCCTCAAATGTATCGACATAACGAGGAATATTTAAGTTATAGTCGTTTTCTTTGATTTCTTCGATAAATGCAACGTGTGCATATTTATCAACGTCTTGTCTATTACGGTATGTTTCAATAATTTTAGTGATATTTTCATCGCTTAAATTATTTTGGTTTTTACCTTTTTCGAATTCATTACTAGCATCGATAAATAGTATATCCCGAGTCGTACGGTTTTTCTTAAATACAAGAATTGTGGTAGGGATACTCGTACCATAGAATAAGTTAGCAGGTAAACCAATCACCGCATCAAGATAGTTTTTTTCTATAATAGTTTGACGAATTTTACCTTCTGCTGCACCACGGAATAGAACACCATGAGGTAAAACAATTGCCATAGTACCTTCATTATTTAGATGATACAAACTATGTAATATAAAAGCATAGTCTGCTTTAGATGCTGGTGCTAATTTACCATATTCACTAAAGCGTGGATCTTTAAGTTTACTTTCATTATTATCCCATTTAGCAGAGTACGGTGGATTTGCAACAACCGCATCAAAAGATCGTGGTCTATCAATGCCGTCACGGTCTAGACCATCTGGCCAATCGCTTTCAAGAGTATCCGCATTATTCAATGTCATATTATTATAAGTGACACCATGCATCATCAAGTTCATCCGTGCCAAGTTATATGTAACTGTATTTAATTCTTGACCGTAAAAGCTAACTGCACCTTGACGAGACCCATCAGGGATTTCATTACGAACTGTTAATAATAATGAACCGGATCCCATCGTAGGGTCATAGACTGTGAAAGTATCATGTTGAGTTTTTATATTACTAGTCACGATTTTAGCCAATATTTGACTAACTTCATGAGGTGTATAGAATTCGCCGCCTTTTTTACCGGCATTAGCTGCAAATTTACCGATTAAGTATTCATAGATTTCACCAAGAATATCTCTACCACTTTCATCTTTGTACTCGATTTCATCTATTTTAGTTACAACTGCATTTAGAGTTTTAGTTCTACCAGCTATTGTTGAGCCTAATCCAGAATCACCAAGATTAACATAATTAAAGATATCTCTAAAATCAGCAGCGGCTTCTTCATTTATTTCAGCATTTTTATTAAAGTTCTCAAATAATCGTTGATAATCGCTAGGAACAACAGATCCATTATGAACATTTTCAATCAAAGAAGCCCATGTATCCTCAGGATTAATAGCATATCCTAATGTCCCCGCAATATCTATTAAACACTCCTCTAAACCTGCCTCTTCAACAATTTCTTTATATGCTTCATTAACTGTTTTACCATCAGAAATATCAACTAAATCATTATTGACAAGATATTCTTCTTGATGTACCGAAAGATATTTATAGAATAAAAATGAAAGAATATAGTCTTTAAAAGAACTAGCATCCATTGTGCCACGTAAATCATTGGCAATAGCCCATAATTGGCTAGAAATATTCTGTGCTTTTGATTCAGCCATACGAAATCTCCTTTATTTATACAAACATTTGTTGAAGTAATGCTTTTTTCTGTAATTGTAAGTCCTCTAACTTACGCTGATGAAGGGTAATATATACATCTAACCAATCTAGAAAGTCTGCAATCAATTTTTGTTCAGTTATATGTGGAAAACAAACTTCGCCTATTAATGCATTTTCAGAACTAACCTTCATATCATTTTTAGCACCTTTATTAACTAAAGGCTTTAAATATTTATTTAATCTACTATCTAAATTGAAGTAATGTTCAATAAATTTAGAATCACAATTTTCTTTAGTTTTATAGATTGCATATAATGTAGAAACGATTCCATTATTAATCCTATTGGTTTTAATTATTCCATAAGGATTTAATTTTAATGGTGATTTTGTATATACAATATCACCTGTTTCTACCACACCATAATTAGAAACAGATACTCCTGCAAAAGATCGTCCTTGAAATTCTATTTGATTTACAATTCCATAATCACCAGATACTGAAAGAACATCCTTCTTATTATATTTATCTTCTGTATTCTTAAGATTAGAGACTGAAAGAAATTCATTTAACTTACACTGTTCCCAAGCATCAGTAAATCCTGGAAAACGAAGTTCTGGATAACGCTCTCCATCTTTCGGAAAAAGTTTCTGAAGTAACGCTTTTTTCTTCAAATTTAAATGTTCAAGCTTACGCTGATGAAGGGTAATAAGATTATCAACATACTCAAAAAATAAGCCAATTTTATCCTGTTCGATTTTTTTAGGACTCATTATATTGATATCACTTAAATTGCTTCGACTTACACGCTGTCTTGTACCACCTGCTAAAAAGCTATCAATTAGATGAAAATAGTTATAAGTACATAGTGATTGAAGTATAAACTTATTACTGTATTGATCTAATAATCTAACAATTGTACAATCTACTGCAGTAATCCATTTTTCATTATTAGTATTAACAATACAGGCTCGACCAGCAGGTTGCGGAAGTCTAGATATTAAAATATCTCCATCCAACAATTCTTTACATCTTAAATTATTAAATGTGCTATGTGAAATCCATTTTTTATTCTCTGGTTTATCAATAAATTTACCGACACCAATATTGCCTGTTTGAATTAAACGAATTCCTTCATTAGACTGATCTTTTGATTCAATCCAATCACCATCGATAAATAATGAACACATTGCTCCCAACTTACGCTGTTCCCAATCTTCCGTAAATCCAGGAAAACGTAACTTAGGTACTCTCCGTTTTTCCTTACTCATCGCAACCTCTCTTTCCTTTTACCATACCAACACTACCTTTCATTAACATAAGAATCCGCAAATTTATATAATGCAGCAACTAATTCATTACCATATGTAATCTTATTAAGTGTAGCCACTTCTTTATCTTGTGCCTTAACTTGGTATTCTTTACGCGCATCTTTCTTTAGTTGACTAATTCGACCCGTACTATCAAGGTCTTGTTTACCTGCAGTATGGCGTCCAAATAGTTCTAAAATTTCATCATTACTAATAACATCAATAATGCCCCATTTTAAACGGAAATCAAAGATATTATCCTTCACAATCAGGGTATTAGCATCATGTATAATATCTAAACTAGATTTTAATTGAACTGGATATGTTACTTCATGACCTTCAGGAGGATAGTTACCACGATAAATGGCATCAGCAGCGTTATTAATTTGTTTTGCATATTGACGGTCCTCCAAGGCCATAGCAAAATCCCTAATCTTATCTCGATAGTCAGCGGCTGCATCCATACGATCCTCATGCACTGCATTCATCAATGCTTCTACCAATTCGGTTAAATAATCATAATTAACGCTAACATCTTTAACATGAATCATACGTAATTCAATTTGTGCTACAGGTACATCATGTATTTCTGCAATTCGTTCTTTTAAATCATTATACAAAGATGTCGTTAGTATTTCCTCTTGCTCAGGCGTCATACCAAGTAATGTGACGAGTTCATCTGGATTATCATAGTCAAAACCAATATCCTCACCATTAACCGTTTCTGGGTCATATTGTTTTAATTTAGACATTCCCGAACTATAGATACGCATGAGATTAAACATTTCTTCTTGTTTCGCTTCACTGGCTGGTACTTCTGTGAAAGTATCTGTAATATCCGCTAATTGATTTACTACATGTTTGACCTCTTCAAATTGCTCTTTGAAAGATTTTGCTAAAACACCAGCATCTACTAATTTTTTTGTATCTATCAATGTTTCTTGTACATCAGCGGAAGCTTTATTGGCATAGATACTTAACGCACGATTCATGAGTTCTTCGTTCTTAGCTGGCCATCTATAATTAACAATACGCCCCCAAGGCTTACCTTGATTATCGGCAATACGATTTGTTCTCGAGTAAGCCTGAATCAATAATGCATCCTTTAACGTACGGTCTACATATAGCGTATTCATTTTAGGCGCATCAAAACCAGTTAATAGTTGGTCTACAACAATAACAATATCTAAATATTGTCCATCTTCTGCAGTTCGATTCAATCGTGTTGTCAAATCTTGTGTATACCCCGATACATCATCTAACCCAAAGTTTGTGCCAAACATCTTATTGTAATGATTCATAGCTCGTAATAAACCATCATTTGTCGTTAATTGGTTATCACTATTATTCGTACTCATGCTGAACGTAACGCCAACTTTTAGCGTAGGCAAACCTTGTGCTACTCGTTTTTGATTAACACGTTCAAATTCATCAAAGTACATCAATGCCATCGGCGTACTTGGACGGTTACCACCTACATGTGTTGTAAGCATAGCATTATAGGCACCATCATTAGAACGGTTACGCCAATTTTTAAAGATATCTTCCACAACTAATCGTACATGATTAGGATTATTATCATAGAAACTAGGTTCAATCATATCATCCATATCATTATCAGTAAGATTAGCGATTTTACGTTCAATATCTTGTTCATTCCAATCAGGATGCTGTGCCTTATAGAATTTTGGTAAGTACTCTTGCTTCATTTGGTCTTCTGCAATAGTAGTTTCAAAATCCACCTTGAACCCTAATACATTTTTATCGGCAATAGCTTCGCGAATCGTATAAGCATGGAGTAATTTGCCAAATACTTCATGAGTCTTAGTGCCTTTTTTACCAACTACTTCATCAAACATAGGTGTTCCTGTATAACCTACCCATGCTGCACCTTTAAAGACCTTTTGCAATTCTTCGAAGCTTTCACCACCAGTGGAACGATGAGCCTCATCGACGATGAATACAAATTTTTTCTTAGGTACCACAAAATTTTTGCGTTTAATAAGAGTATTTAACTTTTGTACAGATGTAACGATAATTCCGTAACCACTTTTGTTCAATTTACGCTCTAAGGCATCTGTATTTAACGTACCACTTACATTGTTATACTCTTTACCCCCATCATCAATAGATCCTTCAGGGTCATACGCTTTATAGTTATCTTCTGTTTGTTTAGTTAGTGCAATACGGTCTACAACAAAGATAACCTTATCTACATTAGGCATACGGCTAGCTAACCATGCTGTTTTAAAGCTAGTGATAGTCTTACCAGATCCAGTGGTATGCCATACATAACCTAATTTATTGATAGGTAAATCAAAGTCTGCACGTTTCAGCTCATTCAAAACGGCCTTTGTAGCATATACCTGATAAGGGCGCATAACCTTAAGCATTTGTTTATTCTTAGTGCCGTCAAGAATAGTAAACAATGTAGACATTTGGTGCGCCATTGGAATACTAAGGAACATATCAGCAAAAGTAGTCCAGTTACGAACCACCTTATTATCATTAGGATTTTGCCATTCAAATGCAAAGTCCTTATTGAATAACTCCGCCGTTGTATTCGCCATATATTTAATTCGATTAGGCGTCATAGCTACTAGAATTTGAACTGTTGAGAAAATATCACTATACTGTTTCTCTTGAATATATTGATGCATTTGGTTCAATGCTTCATCAACAGAATGTTTAACAGATTTCTCCTCAATTTGAATGATTGGTAAACCATTAATGAGTAGTGTAGTATCAAAACGACGTTCTGGACGACCCGCAATTTGTGGTTCTCGCTTAATCTGACTTACCACTTGGTATACTGTATTACCTGCTCCAATTTGTTTTTGATCAAATACCGTCAAGAATACATGACGTCCATCATCAAGATCTACTTCTACTTGAGATACGCCATTTATACCATATAAAAATTGACCTGCTTGATATGGTGTATAAAGCTCATTAATAACCTTTTGAACCTGTTTAAACTCAGTATCACTTAATGGATGTGTCAATTGATTTTGATTCAATTGGTACAAAATAGAACGAAAATTTTCCCACAAGTCTTCAGTCGTTTTTATTGTTGGTTCATACTTCCATAATTTGCTTTTAAACACTTTCATATTACCGTATGGAGCTGTAGTGTCTCCCATTTGGTTAGCTGTACTACTAATAATCCCTGACGATAATTGTTCAATTAGCTGACGTTCAAATTCTAGTTCTGTCATTTACTCCACTCCCTGTAACAGAGCAATTGATAAACGATATGTATTCTCGGCTACCCGTTGTCTTAATGATCGCAATAATAATTGCTTAAAGTATATATCCCCTATCACCCGTTGAATCTCTATTGATGGTAATTCTGGTAGCGCAATTTCTTTCAATAGTTTTAAACTATATCGTATCACCTGACTACCTTGTAAATTTTGTTTAAACTGACGTTTGATTGATTGATTTTCATTAATCAAATAAGCCATATACTTTCTATCTACTAACCTACTCATAGGCTCCATACGAGCATAATTTTGTGTAAATACATAACCATCGTGTTCCGCACTTACTATTGTAGCTTCACCAGAAATTGTGCTAAATAATAAATCACCTTCTTTAGCAATAGCACCAGGCCCCATTCCATCTACTTTTATCTGTTTCCGATCACTCATAGCCCCAGGTACACCATATAAATCCTCATATAATTCATTCTGCCCATACAAGGTATATACTTTCGCATCAGGGCTATTGCTTTCTTCAATGCGATACTGTGATATACCCGTATTACTATGAAATACATTTTGAATATACATTATGTCACCTCTTTCTTTGTTTTTTCATTTTACCTTTATTTTTGCATTTAAAAAAATTACACTGCATATCTTTTAATTAAAGTATACAGTGTAATTCATATAAAAGCAAATGTAATTTTGTAATTTTTAAAAATGCAACTTTAGTTTAAATAGTATTGTTTCTATTTCGTATTTCTTTTAAATTAACTCCTTCTTTATTTTTCCAAAGAATTAATCCATTTGCGGTCTGACCAATTAAAAACATAGCTGCGGTAGAAGGACTATTAAATAAAATATCTTCCGTTATACAATTATCATTATCTTTTTTTGCTGTTTTCCGACGTAACTTAAGTGATTCAGATATAGTTTGAGCAGTCTTATGAGAAACTTTACTTCCCTTTAGAAGTAAAAAACCTTCATTAGTTTCTTTAGCATAACCAATAATCACTTCACTTCTAACTTTTTGAGTCATAGTATAAATAATCTCACCTTCACTGCGACCTGAGTCAGCTAATTCATCAATTGGTGTTAAAACTTTCTTACCTAATAATCCTATTGGTAATTTTGAAAACTCTATATACGCTAATAACTCACTAACTTTTTCTTCAGTTACATTTCCAAGAGTTGGTTCATTCTCATTAAATACCTTATATCGATTGATTTCTTTAATCAATTTATAGTAATAATTCTCCAAAAAATTTAAATCAGTAGGACCAAAACTATCATTCGATGTTGTTAATACTACAGCTTCTGTCCAAAAGTCCTTACTACTATCTATATCATGTTCTCTTAAGCGCTGTAAAACCCCATCATCATTTTTTCGAATTCCAGCCTGACCAATATATACCAATGGTTCATTATTATCATCCATACCAAATAACATATAGATTGCGCTTTGATGTAATGCGCTGATCTCTTTAGATTCATCTAATAAAGATCTAGGAATTTTATAAACTAATCCGGTCCAATTAGCCAAAGTACACTTAATACGACCAGTAACCTCTCCATCTAGTAAAAATAAATTTACATTTTGTCCCTTAAGCATTTATACGCTCCCTTATATATTGTGTTTAATTTCCTTATATAACAATCCTCATTTAAAATATATTCATTTAATTTTCATTTTACTATAAAAATAGCTATATATAAACAGTTTACTACAGTAATAGTGAAATATGTGGCAAAAATTGAATATCTTCAAAAATTAGAGAACATCATATTCTTTTTACGCTAAATTACAATAAACCAATATATCCCATAAATTGCACTCAATATAGACAATGCACATAGTACTTCATCCATATATTCTGGCAATAACTTAATACGATATACATCAATATATATAACATTTACAGGAACATTCTTTGTAAACATAGAAACAAAATACCACATCATACAGGACAAAAAATCCCTATCTGATGTGGTATTATTTTCTTTACGCTCTACTTCCTCACTATATACAAAATGTAATACTACTTTTCGGATTCTTCAATTTAGGAAATCCATATTTCTCCAACACATGTAAAATCTTTTGAATAGTCTCTTTGATATTATCTTTAGAAATAGGTATAGAAATTACGATATATATGATTCCATCAGCTTTTGCAGGATAAATGCTTACAACACAATCATGACTATGTATGATGCGAAGCAGATATACATCATAGGTAGACTCAACATAAAAATCAAACTCCTGATTTTCATGTATTACATCAGGTATGTCGTGTACTGGTGCTACAGTACAATCAGATATCTGAAAAGAATCTGCATCAAAATGCACTCTACAATTATGTTTTCGTTTCATACGTTCAAGTCGTTCATCTATCATGTTTTATCACATCACCAATTAATCGCTCTTAATCACGTTTCTACTTGTCGACAAATTGTCGACAACTCACTTCGTATTCTTAATATCAACCGTCGCCATGTCTTTTGGCATCTTAGCCCCAAGTCCACTTTGGAATGTGTTATAGTAGTCCTTATTGTTATTAGTGTCTACATA
>QWCL01000555.1_pt1 | contig 16965 bp, 7 predicted proteins | sample 1972551 | NCBI WGS metagenome assembly QWCL01 (sample SAMN09866709, study PRJNA288562) | Human oral metagenome isolate term2_saliva, whole genome shotgun sequencing... | isolation source: mouth | host: Homo sapiens | place: USA: California
TGGTTCTACTGTGAAATCAACAGAACAAGACCTTAAAGGGACATGGACTGACCTTGCATTCGGTGGCCGCTATGGCATCAATGCTAACAACAGCCTTTATGCTGATATTAGCACCGGATTATCTGGCGACTATAAAGCAGGCTGGTCTGTGAACGCTGGATTTACACATAAATTCTAAGATATGTTTACCTAAAACAATCTGAAAATATACCCGATATATAAATAGCCCCAGAGTACTAATAGCCGTATATATTAGCTGTTAGTACTTTGGGGCTTTTATAATTTTAACTCGTATATCTGTATTTATAGATGCTTATTGCGTAAAACAAAAGTTCTCTTTATAATTAGCTTCTCTTATTTGTCTTGGAAAAGACAAATAGCCCTTCGTTATCCTAAGGTAACTAGGTAACTGAAAGGCCATTTCATCACTTTCGTATTTTTTGAGATGAGCCTGACGGAACTACTCGCTTGGCTATCTTCTTTTATTATAAGGAAAATTATATATATCGTCAAATCCAAATAAACTTAATCAATTATATAGTGTCTCTAGAATTAGAACAGGCGTGTTCTAATTTTAAAAGGGTATGTACGAAGGTTCGAAAATTACTACAGGCCTGTTCTAATTTTTAGAAGCAGTATCAAAGGGGCCTATCAATACTACACGCCTGTTCTAATTCCAAGTAGGTATGTGAGAGGAACGCAATCTCAGAAAATGTGGTATAATAAGTTGTTAAATCGTATACAATCATTTGATGAGGAGGCCTCATGTTTCAACGTATATGCGCAGTGGCTATGTTTGTAGCCGCGCTGTTTATATCTGTTATACCCAATGCCGATGCTCGGCAAGATATTTATGCTTTCACCTATAATGGTAATAATTGGTATGTGGACCGCGATTCGATTGATCGCAGTAAACCGGATGGATTGCTACATTTTACGGTGTATACCATGATTGGTTTGCGTTATGATGTGGCCAGTGGCAGTGAGTATTACAATGCTGATGTATATTATTACGATCAAAAATTGTCTACCGAAGGTGGTCAGTTATTATATCGCAACCCAGGTATCTTGGCGGCGGCTCGTGTGGCACGTCAACCGAAACCCAATATCGTTAAGGCGTTATCGACACCGGTTCAAGCCCCTGTACCTGCTAATGGTCCTGTGAAAGTAAACACTCAAATACCTATTGTATTACCAACAGGCCCAGTGAAAAAGGTGGCGGCTAAAACGGTGATGACCTTCCATAATACATCGAAACAAACGACAGGTACGACATCTGAATCCGATGAAACAGAGGCTAATCGTACTCGTAAATAATCCTAAAAACTGCAATTTAGTCTTATGTATACTGAGAATGTATCAGTTATAGTATATATGACTAGGTTGCAGTTTTTATTTTGTATATATGAGGCTGTCTGAAAAAATTTCTAACTTGTAATCTGTATGCATTCCTTTCTATTAATATGCGGAATCAGCAAATCAGCAGGTTGAAAATTGTGGACTTTTAATGAGGCATTAATGAAATAGATGGTATATAATAGAATGTATAAAGTGTTAACAATAGACTGATGACTGGGGGGCAGAGGTCTAACCATAACTTGATTGTATTTGAGCTGTCAATAGAGGGTAGAGAGAGATGAAGCAGTTCGTAAAGAGGCTAGCTTGTGGTGTTTTGGCGATCGTCACGATGGGCACCATTGTAGGGTGTAGTCGAGAGGAGCCGAGCACGACGGCAAGTTCTGACCGTGCGCCTGTAGGGTATAAGGCGATTGCCGCCATGAATGCGTCGGCTGCGGAAAAGGCGGACCGCAGTGTGCGCACGATGTCACAAGAGGATAAGATTGGTCAGTTAATGTGTATCGGTCTAGAAGGCACTACATTTGACGAGTCACAAAAAGAATTAGTACGTAAATATCGCGTAGGCGGTATTGTATTAGATAATGATAATATGGAATCCAAGGAACAAGTGCGGGCTTTCACAAAAGGCATACGAGACACTGCGAATACGTCGAGCCTCATGATGCCGTTCATCGCCATGAATCGAGAACGCATGCAGTACAGACCTAGCCTGATGCTGCCTTGGACGGACCCTAAGCTGTTATCGAAGCAGGGGCTTGATGCGGTGTCGAGTCTAGCGACGCGCACGGCCATTGAGATGCGCGACCTTGGGTTCAATCTCAATTTGGGTGTAATGGTGAATACCCACTCGTTTTACTCGTACACGAGCGATGTGGACCGGGCGGCGCGCATCGGTGAGACTATTACTAAACGCTATGCGGCGAATCGCGTGTTTACAGCGTATCAATATTTCCCTGGCGGCGCTGATTACACGGTGCCTGGTATGAAACTAGATGCGTCGAAGGCGAGCCTCATGGACGATGATGGTCGCGTATTTGCTCAGCTCATCGATGCGACGCGTGACGAACATCCTATGATTATGGTGAATGCTGTGAAAGTACTCTCTATTGATGCGAATCATCCGGTGAGTTTATCTAAACCGATCATTACAGATTGGCTACGGAATGAACTGGGCTTTGACGGCGTCGTGATGACCGATGATATCGAGGTTGGCGCTGCCGTTGCTGGTATATCAATAGAGGATTATGCGGTGCGCACCATCAATGCGGGCAGCGACATAGTTATCCTTTGTAAGCATGCCAAGCACATTAAGGCAGTTCACGATGCGTTAACACAGGCTGTAGCAGATGGAACCATTTCCGAAGCACGCCTTGATGAATCGGTGCGCCGCATCATGCTCATGAAATTTAGCAATGAGCAATAGATATGGCTTACAACTGTAAGCTTTAATAATAAGAATGTAAAATTAGGCATAGAAACTCTTTTCTTGTAATAATGTACCCTCTTTACTGGACAACCAGTAAAAGGGGTACATATCATAATGGGAAAAGAGTTTTTTATGTGTAAAAAATGAATTTATTATCTATTTGTTAAAATTTACAAGATATATTTTATAGTTTATTTAAAATATGATATAATAAACTCCTGAGAACTATTTTAAGGGAGGTGAGATCTTATATGAAATGTAGTAACCATGAGGCGGTGATTGACGCCATAATGGAACAGTACAATCAGGGCCGCATGGAAATGAGTCGGGTCTTTTAAGACCTTAGAGGACGCATTGCGTGGCGTTTTTCAAGCAAGTCTTGACAAGCGGGTCATGTTCATCATAGATGATTATCCTGCATTTGTGGATACGGTTCCACAAGTGCCAATTATATTGCGTGACTTGATGGAAACCTATCGCGACCATGGGAAAGTATTCGTGCTTCTCATGGGAACCCATGTAGATGAATTGAAAGGCCGCATCATCGGCGAATCAAGCTTAATTGCAGCCTACATTCATAATTATTTCAAGGTCAATCCGTTCACACTTGATGATGTGAGAGCATTAGGTTGGAACTATACGGATGAAGATCTTGCTAAAATATACCACGTAACAGGCGGTATGCCGGGAAACCTTGTGCATATAGATCCCGCCTTATCGGTAGATGAAAATATTGTGCGTCTATTCTTTAAACCACAAGGCATATTATGTATGGAACCGCAACGATTAGTCATGCGCTACATTCGTAATACGGGGGCTGCTAATGCGATTCTCTATGCATTGGCACAGTTGGATAAACCATTCTATACAGAATTATGCCATGCTAGTGAACTCAAGAGTGGCACCTTTGCGACCCGTATGGCTGACCTATTAGATATGGAAATTATTGGACGTATTCAAGGGGGCAGTCGTGGCCCATTGCGTTACGCAGATTACCATTTTGTGAATACTATGTTCCAATTTTGGTACCAGTTCGTGTTCCCAAACCTTGAGGAAATTAATTGCGGTCAAGGGCAATATATTTACGATACCATTGCAAAACCCGCGCTAGATACAATTGCTTAATACAATCATTTTAGTGAAATGAATTCGAATTCGTGGGGCTTATAATTGATTTGAATTCGTTCAGTGTATAACAATCGATTCGAATTCAAGTAGCTATGTAAAATTGATCTAAATTGGCGTACTTTACTGAAATAGGTTTGTAATTATACACAAATACATATGTAACAACAAAAATCCGCTGTAAATCTATGCATTTATGGCGGAATTTCTCGTTTGTCTAAATACTCATTTGGGTGTATATTCCAAGTAAGCCTAGGCAGAAAGGAACGAATATGAACGTGAAACATGTGGTTTGTCCCCAAAAGGTGTTGCAAGCGGTGACAGACCTTAGTTTAGTGTGCGTCTGCCAAGAACGTCGTGTATCGGTGCTCAGTACAGAGCGAGCGGTATGGCCCATCGAGGAGCTGACCATCGATGCGGCACAAGTCGAGCTATGCCGACGCTATCGACCGCTCATCATGCGGTATGCGAGCCGATGCAGTACGGCTATGCTAACGGACGACGTAGAATCATTTCTGTGGATCATCTTTATCGAATCCATTTATAGCTTTCACACGTCCGGAAAGGTACCATTTTCTGGTTATGTGAAAGCAGCCATTCATTATGGTTATCTTAATTTTTATAAGCAATCGGCTCATCAGTGGCGTCATGAGTTGACCTTGCCTCTATGCACCGGTGACGATGTATCAGAGCCTGCCATGGATCAGTTCCCTGATGATGTAGATATTGAACAAGATATTATCGGAACTGTGACCGAAGACGAATTGCGCAATCGTCTGTGGGCTGCTTTCGGAAAACTGCCACGGCAGCAACAACAGTTATTGTATGCCTTATATCGAGATGGCAAGAGTTGTGTAGACATAGGCTGTGAGTCTCATCAGTCTAGGCAGGCTGTACAACAGCGCCATCAAAAGGCTATCGACCAATTGCGGTACTATATGATGGTAGCGGATAACAAAGAATTCGATATCCAAGATATGCAAAATATGCATAGTTATAAGTAATATTAAAAAAACTAAAATATTTTTTAATTTATATATTTACAGTTTGTAATTATAGGTATACAATTGACTCATAAGTGCTGCTAAAGCACCTACTATAACACGTGTTATTTATAAGCTTTTACAAGAGGAATTCCTTAATATTATTACTCCTTTAACATAAGAAGAGGTCATGATGATGCATAATACAACGTGTCAAAATGTAAGTAATAACGAATTAATTTCTTGTAACCCCAATGCCATATATGGAGATGTAGATCACCATATATGTTGCTTGATCCCAATCTACATTGACGGCGGTGATTGTACCGCGTGTTATTATGTAGATGGTCGGCGTGAAATCATCCATAAATCCATTAAGATGGTATTACGAGAAGTAGCGCACCATGAGGGTGTTCTAGCAAACGGCATTCAATCGTCGAGGCGGTCAAAGCCGATGTATACGGACCCTAGAACAATGAGTCCGAACATGACATTTGCGAGCCTGAAATCGCGCAAAGCAATCGGGCGTGATGTGGTATATGGTTTATTCAATGTTATCATTCCATTTCAATACCGCATTGAGCCAGGACCAGAACCACATACAACGTATATCATCATAGGAGACTTTGATCCTATACTCGTATTCCATTCCCCTGACCACGTGCAACGCAAACTACGCGATGCTTTGTTAGAACATCTTGATTATACGAAACGGATACTTGCTAAATTGAGTACTTGTGGAAATCCTTACGTGGTGGCTGAAATATATGGTACATCGAGAACGCTGGCGGGAGTATAGCAACATGGTGTAAGAGGAGAGTGTAGGAGGGACGTAACATGAATTACGCAACAAAATTATGTATTGTTTCAATGGTTAGTGTATTTAGTGTATCTTCTATGGGCCTAGTGCAGGCCGCCGATACACCTATCGTTTCAACAGGTGGTGCGGCCTATAATATTGGATTGCAGGGATCTACTTTTACCAACTCAGATAATGTTCATCTTGGTGGTCAAACCGGTGCCGCTAATAGCAATCCGTATACATATACAGTGGATCCGAATGCAAAGGGTAACAATATTGCCCTGGGCCGTTTGTCGTTGAACGGGTCAAATGGTGGTGGCAATGTTGCATTAGGTGGCAAAACCTTCGTGGAAGGTAAAGGCGATTACAATTTCATGGGCACCTTTGCTGCAGGTTTTAAATCTACTCTTTCTGATACTGTCGCCATCGGTTACTTTACCGGTGCCAATGCGACGGGGAATAAAAACGTGTGGATCGGTAGATCACAAGCTACTGGCAACACAGCTAATAATACGGTATTGATTGGCTCCAATTCTACTGTAAACGGCAATTTTAACTACGGCATGGGTCATGGCGTTATCTTTGAAGGTGACAAGAACTCTGCCATAGGTGCATATAATAAAATTGAGGGTAATCAATCTGGTGCCTTTGGTGTAGGTACGTATAATGTGGCCGCTGTTAAGGGGGATAATTCCTATAGCGTAGGTAACTATAATCGAGTGAGCGCTAACAACACATTCGTAATGGGTAATAATGTGACAACATCCCTAGATAATGCAGTTGTATTAGGTAATGATTCCACTGCTGAAAGCACAGATGTGGTGAGCACTCCAAACTATACTTATGCAGGTGGCACCGTTAACTTTGCTGGTACAGCGCCAGTATCCACTGTATCCGTAGGTGCTACCGGTCAAGAACGGACCATCACCCATGTAGCGGCAGGCCGTGTAAGTGCTGATTCTACAGATGCCATCAATGGTTCCCAATTATATGGTGCGAACCAACAAATCGATAATCTATACAACAAAATTAGCAATATGGGAAAAGAGGCCAATAAAGGCGATGCTCGTGCTGCGGCACTAGCTGCATTACATCCAATGCAATTTGATCCAGATAATCGAGTACAAGTGATGGGTGGTATTGGACACTATAAAGATGCCAATGCCCTAGCTCTCGGTGTCGGTTACTATCCAAAGGAAAACTTGTTACTTACAGCAGGTGCCACTGTAAACGACCATATTATGGCTAACCTTGGCGTATCTTATAAATTCGGCGAAAATAAAACGTTACAAAACATCTCTCCTGCTTCCTATAACGCTCTCGAACAACGGGTTGATACATTGGAGGCTCAAAATAAAAAGTTACAAGAAACAGTAGATATGCTCGTACAAAAATTGAATAACAGATAATATTGAGATATTCAGATAGCTGTACAATATAAACAGATCATTCATAAGAAAACTCAGTATATAAGCGGATAGTTAATCCATTGTGATTAGCTATCCGCTTTTTAATTTGTTTAACTATCCCATAAATACATTAATTTTTATCATGCAATTCTAATTTTTTGTGATTTATTATAAACAAATTATTTACAAATATTTAAAATGTGTTAATATATTCATGTAATCATCATGAAGAAATGATGAGTTTTGAGAGTGAACTTATTGTTTTGTTATATAGGGGATAGAAGAACATGAACAAGCGTAAACGTATATTAACACTATTGATCAATGGTGTCTTGTTGTCTAGCCTATGTGTGGCTAGTGCAGCAGATACAACAACTGGTGCAGGCAATGGTGTAGCATATGGTACTGGTAGTGATGCACCAAAGATTGAAAACGTAGCAATTGGTAATGGTGCTAAGGTTGAGTACTCAAATGGTGCTAGTGCAGCTACAGGTGATATTGTAGTTGGTAACGGTGCTAACATCAATAACTATGCTAGCCAAGGCGGTAGTGTTGCCATTGGTAAAAATGCAAAGATTGAAAACATGGCTGGCGGTGTAGAAGCTAGCTTTGCACTAGGGCAGACAACATATAGTGGTAATTGGTTCTCTTCTTCAAGAATTCCGGCAGATCCAACGAAGGTAGTAGGCAGTGTTGCAATTGGCGATAATACATTTGCTCGTACTGGCAGTACTATGATTGGCTCTCATAATTATAAGGGCGATCTTGGTGATATTTCTGTAGATACAAATACTACGCGTAAATATGCATTAAATGCGTACGCTACTACAGTGGGGGCTAATAGCTTTAGTAATGGTGCTTTCACAACTAATACAGGTACCTATAACATCATTTCCAGTGAATATAACGGTGGACGTATGGCAAACCCTGTTAAAAATTTGGGTGCCACCGTTAATGGTTCGTTGAATAGCATTGAATCACAAACGGCTAATAGTTATTATGCTGGTGTGGCTAATAGTGTTGTTGGCACAGCAAATCGAACTTTCAACAGCAATGGTTCTATTATCATGGGTGCTGGAAATGAAATCACAAATTCCGTTAAATCTATTTATGGTGCACCTGATGACGGTGGCAATTCTGCGAAGGAATTAGCTGGAAAATTCCGTGCAGCCGTAAAAGATGCTAACGGCGGTGGCGCTACAATGGCCTTTGGTGGCGGCAACAAGGCGGATTACACATTGCGTACATCCATGATTGGTATCAATAACACTGTAACAGGTGCTAACCATGCTGAAAGTGCAGACAACCTTGTTATGGGTGTCGGCAATACAGCCTCTAATGTACAACATTTGACTACTATCGGATCTAAGAATACTGTATCTGATGCAAAGAACACGGTCATTGTTGGCGATAACCGTACTGTAACAGGTGCTAATAATGCTGTTATTATTGGTTCTAGCGATGCAACTACAACGACAACTGTACATGATGTGGTGGCCATCGGTCACAACACAGACGTATCTACTGAAGGTGGCGTAGCACTTGGTAGTGGATCTAAAGCGACAGTAGCAGCAGGTGCAGTTGGTTATGATATTCTTACTAACGCGCCATCCACTAATACATCAGCTACATGGAAATCTACAGCTTCCGCAGTATCTGTTGGTGACGCAGGAAATAATGTAACACGCCAAATTACATCAGTTGCAGCTGGTACAAATGATACTGATGCGGTTAATGTGGCTCAACTTAAACAATTGCGCAACAATATTGGTGGCGATATTACAAACATCAATGGTACCGTATCCCGCCTAGACAAACGCGTTAACAAGGCCGTAGCTGGTTCTGCTGCTTTGGCGGCGCTTCACCCACTAGACTTTGACCCAGATGCAAAATGGGACTTTGCAGCTGGCTATGGTCATTATCACAATGGCAATGCGGCTGCACTCGGCGCATTCTACCGTCCTAATGAGGACGTGCAATTGAGCGTAGGCTCTACATTAGGTAATGGGGAAACTGTAGTGAATGCAGGTCTTTCTGTGAAAGTCGGCGCTCATAGCAATGTATCTCGTTCTCGTGTAGCCATCGGTAAAGAAGTATTAGAACTTAAAAAAACCGTAGCTCTTCAAAATGCACAAATCCAAAAATTGACAACTCTTTTAAATGGTGTAGCTGGTACCAATATGAAAGCTGACCGCACTACATTATTCCCAGATGTGCCAAGCAATCATTGGGCATACGAAGCTGTTAGCGATTTATCTCGTCGTGGCTTAGTAGAAGGATACCCAGATGGCACATTCGGTGGCGATCGTATGTTAACACGTTATGAGTTTGCACAAATCGTATACCGTGCAATTCAAAACGGCGTACAAGTCAATGAACAACTGGTAACAGAATTCAGCCCTGAAATGGCATTGTTCCGTGTTGATACAGTGGCTAAAAATCATCAAGGACAACCAACTATTGAACGTGTTCGTGTTAATAAAAAATAGTTGATAATATAATGTATATAAAATAATACAATATATAAGACTTATAAAAATATATTATAAAACCCGTAACTATATAGCGGCTAGTATATCTCATCTGATGTACTAGCCGCTATTTGTCGTATAAATAAAATTAATATAACAAATCAGTTACAGTCGCTTAAAATTTCATAATATTTTCATAAAACCGTATCGAAAATATTGAAAATATGAATGCTATATGGTACTTTTATACATGTATGCATAAAACTAGACTATTATTGTCTACTTTATAAATGAATGAGTTATCAATAATAAATGATATATATTAGTATGAGGAGATACGTGGACTGTGAATAAGATATTTAAAGTAATTTGGTCTAAATCTAAACAATGTTATGTCGTTGTATCGGAAATGGCGAAGAATACGACGGGAAAAAAGAAGATTGTGGTGGCTAGTATTCTAGCAGGGTTAGCGATGTCAACAATGGGGACTCATGTAATGGCTGTATCCACAATTCCTTTTACTGATAAACCATCATCAGCACTTGCCAATGGTTCAGTTAAGAATAACACAACTAATGGTGTCGCTATAGGCAATGCAGCCTATAGCGATTCTAATCAATCCATCGCGATTGGCTTTAGAAGTTTTGCATCAGGTACCTTCTTAGGTGGTTCTATTAAGCCATCTGTTGCGGTTGGTGCAGGCGCACATGCTGAAGGCAATAATACGGTTGCCATAGGTACTGTTGCAGAGAATAGAGCCTCTTATGGTGTTGCATTGGGGAATGAAAGTAAAGTAACATCTGGATCAGATTATGGGATTGCTATTGGTTATCAAACGCAAGTATCAGCTGTTCATGGTATGGCAATAGGTGAAAAGGCTAGTGCATCAGGTTTAATTGGTATGGCTCTTGGTGCGAATGCACAAGCTACAGGGGCCTATTCTTATGCTGGAGGTTTTAACTCTGCATCTGGTGGCGAGGCGGCTATTGCGGTTGGTAAATCTGCTAGTGCTAGTGGTGAGTCTGCTGTAGCAGTAGGTAATGGTACCGTTGCTACTGGTGGTGACGCGGTAGCTATTGGTACGTCATCTCAAGCTACTGGTGGAGACTCTATCGCATTAGGCAAAAATGCGAATGCTAGCAATGGTGATTCCATTGCCATTGGTCAAGATACAGTATCTGATAAAATTAATTCGGTAGCACTCGGCAAGACTTCTCAAGCTACTGGTGCTTCTGCAACTGCGCTAGGGCCACAAGCAAAGGCAACTGGCTCTACGGCGGTGGCAATTGGTCTCAATTCAGAGGCTAATCAAAGCGCTACGGTTGCTGTTGGTTATAATTCTGCTGCTAGTGGTGAAAATGCTGCCGCTTATGGTAATACGGCAAAGGCAGTCGGCAAGAACTCATTGGCATTGGGTGCTAATACACAAGCTACTGTAGAAGGTGGCGTAGCATTGGGCGCTGGATCCATAGCGAATACAGTAGCTGGTGCTGGCTATAATCCGAATACAGGACGAACAAATACATTTACTGGCTTATCTGGTAATGCGTTAACAAGCACTTGGGCTGCTGTTTCTATTGGCGATGGTACTAATACACGTCAATTAACAGGCCTTGCAGCTGGTACCAACAATACTGATGCGGTCAACGTAGCACAACTTAAGAGCATGAACCTTGCTTTCACAGCTGATGGCAGCACAAAAGGCGACGTTAATTTAACAAATAGTGCATTAAACGTAGTCGGTGATAGCACGTATATTACGACAAAGGGCGATAATCAAACGCTCACCATTTCTGGTAAAAAGCAAACTATTACCGTTACGAATGGTACGGCTAGTGCTAGCGCAGGCATGGCGGACGCGAATAATGTAGCGCAAGCGATTAACCAAGCAAATGCGGATCAAACTATTAGCTATAAGGCCAATGGTGGTACGGCTAATACGGTTAAGGTATCTGATGGTCTTAATTTCACCAATGGTGCGAGCACTGTTGCTACTGTAGGTGCGAATGGACAAGTAACTTATGACTTGAATTCGACAACGAAACAATCGATTACGGATTCGTCAACAGCTGTTAATCGTACGATTGCTCTTGGTAGTGACTCTGGTTCTACTACAGCAAAGAAACTTAGCACAAGTGCTATTGCTTTCAACATCAAAGGCGACACAGGCGCTAATGCCTTAATCACTACAACGGCTACTGGAGATAATGTGTCCATTACGCCAACCGCTAAATTGACTGCTGCTGTTGCGGCTGCTGAAAATGCAGCGAACAAGAATTTGTCCAATATTTCCTCTAGCGGTGAAACAGTTATTAAAAATTTAGCTAAAGGGGCTGCGCAAGATGCTGTGAAAGTAGCCGGCACGGGCCTTGCTACGGTATCTGATAATACCGTGGGCGGCGTTAAAACATATACGGTAGACGTGAATACCGGTAATTTGGTGGTAGCTGCCAATGGACAAGTCGGTGCTGCTGGTACAACAGGTGCATCTGGTGCGGCCGGTTCTAATGGCGTAGCTACAACCCAAAATGTAGCGACTGCTATCAATGATGCTGTAACTAAAGCAAAAGCAAGCACAACACAAGCCTTAGCTGATGCAGAACATAAATTTGCTGGCGATACAGGTACTACATCTGTACGTAAACACGGTGAAGTATTGTCCATTAAAGGTGGCGTATCAAATGCTACTGATTTGACAACTGGTAACATCGGTGTTGTATCCGATGGGGCAGGCACATTGAACATTCGCCTTGCGAAGGTATTGAGCGGTTTAACATCCGCAACCTTCACCACTGCTGGTGGCAATACTACTGTTATCAATGGTGATGGTGTAACCATTACACCAAGTGGTACTGGTGCCTCTGCTATTTCCATGACAACAGATGGTATCAATGCTGGTGGTACAGAAATCAAGAATATTGCCGATGGTACGGCAGCTACCTCTGCTGTTAGCAAAGGGCAAATGGAAACAGCCATCGCTAATGCACAAACAGCAGCTACATCTACCGAAAAGGTAGTTGCTAAAACATTATCCGGCGATACTAACTTGGCCACTGTAACAGGTCAAACGGGTACTGCTAAGGGTGAAACCTATGAAGTAGCCGTATCTGAAAATGCTGTTAAGAACGTAGCTAAAGCAGCTGCACAAGATGCTGTAACTGTAACAGGTACAGGCCTTGCTACAGTATCTGATAATACAACTGGTGGTGTAAAAACATACACTGTTGATGTGAATACTGGTAATTTGGTGGTAGCTGCCAATGGTCAAGCCGGTGCTGCTGGTACAACAGGTGCATCTGGTGCGGCTGGTTCTAATGGCGTAGCTACAACACAAAACGTAGCAACCGCTATCAACGATGCGATTGCTAAATCCAATGCAAATAATGCACAAGCCTTAGCTGATGCAAAACACAATTTTGCTGGCGATGATGCTACCGTAATTAGCCGTAAACATGGTGAACAACTTAACATTAAAGGTGGCGCATCTACAACTGCTACAGATCTTACATCTGGTAATATCGCAGTGGTAGGTGATACGGCATCTGGTACATTAAATATCAAGATGGCAAAAGCCTTAACCGGTTTAACATCTGCTACATTTACAGATGGATCCGGCAATACACAAACCGTAACAGGTGGTTCCTCTACTATCACGGATGGTGCTGGTAACACAACTACTATCACTAAAGGTGGCGTAACAACGACTGACGCAGCTGGTAATACTACTACGACAGCGCCTACAGGTGTAACCGTAACACCAGCTGGTGCTGGTGCCACACCAATTTCTGTAACAACTAGTGGTATTAGTGCTGGTAACAAAGAAATTAAGAATGTTGCTAATGGTACTACTGATGACGCTGTTGTTAACAAGAAACAAATGGATGATGCATTGAAAGGTGCAACAGATAATACGGTTTCGTTAGGTAGTGAATCTGGTACAACTACTGCTAAGAAATTAAGCACAACTGGTGGCATTAAGTTCAACATTAAAGGTGAAACTGGTGCAAATGCACTCATTACAACATCTGCAACAGGTGATGATGTCACCATCGCTCCAACTGCTAAGTTGAGTGCTGCTGTGACAGCGGCAGAAAAATCTGCTGATAAAGACTTGTCCAACTTGTCTGCTGCCGGTGATACCTACATTAAGAACCTTGCTAAAACAGCTGCTTCTTGGAATGTAGAAACAAATGGCGGTGGTACAACTGCTGTAGCTGGTGGTGAAAGTGTAAACTTCATCAATGGTGATAACATCGCTATTACAAATGCAGGTCGTGCCATTACAATTGGTACGGCTAAGAACGTATCCTTCGATAAAGTGACTGTCGGTGGTGTAGTTCTTGATAAAACAGATGGCATCAATGCGGGTGGTAAAGAAGTAAAAGGTATCGCCGATGGTACTGCCGCCGATTCTGCGGTTAGCAAAGGTCAAATGGAAACAGCCATTGCTAATGCACAAACAGCAGCTACATCTACTGAAAAGGTAATTGCTAAGTCGTTAACTGGCGATACTAACTTAGCCACTGTAACAGGTCAAACTGGTACCGCTAAGGGTGAAACCTATGAAGTAGCCGTATCTGAAAATGCCGTTAAGAACGTAGCTAAAGCAGCTGCACAAGACGCTGTAACCGTAACAGGCACAGGCCTTGCTACAGTATCTGACAATACAACTGGTGGTGTGAAAACATACACTGTTAATGTAGACGAAGGTAAACTTGTTCTTGATGATACAACCGGTAAGATTGGTGCTAATGGTGCTACACAAGGCACTACAGCTGGTAAAAATGGCGTAGCTACAACACAAAATGTAGCAACTGCTATTAACGATGCTGTGACTAAGGCAAAAGCAAGCACAACACAAGCCTTAGCCGATGCAGAGCATAAATTTGATGGCGATACAGGTACTACATCTGTACGTAAACATGGCGAAGTATTATCCATTAAAGGTGGCGTAACAACGCCAGCAGATTTAGCAACAGGCAACATTGGTGTCGTATCCGATGGGGCAGGCACATTGAACATTCGCCTTGCAAAAGTATTGAGTGGTTTAACATCTGCAACCTTCACCACTGCTGGTGGCAATACTACTGTTATTAATGGTGATGGTGTAACCATTACACCAAGTGGTGCTGGTGCCTCTGCTATCTCCATGACAACAGATGGCATCAATGCTGGCGGTAAAGAAGTTAAAGGCATTGCCGATGGTACTGCCGCTGATTCTGCGGTTAGCAAAGGCCAAATGGAAACCGCCATTGCTAATGCACAAACAGCAACTACATCTACTGAAAAGGTAATTGCTAAGGCGTTAACTGGTGATACTAACTTAGCCACTGTAACAGGTCAAACAGGTACCGCTAAGGGTGAAACCTATGAAGTAGCCGTATCTGAAAACGCAGTTAAGAACGTAGCTAAAGTAGCCGCACAAGATGCTGTAACTATAACAGGTACAGGCCTTGCTACAGTATCTGACAATACAGTAGGCGGTGTGAAAACATACACGGTTAATGTCGACGAAGGTAAACTTGTCCTCGATGATACAACAGGTAAAATTGGTGCTAATGGTGCTACACAAGGTACGACAGCTGGTAAAAATGGCGTAGCCACTACACAAAATGTAGCAACCGCTATTAACGATGCTGTAGCTAAGGCGAAAGCAAGCACAACACAAGCTCTTGCCGATGCAGAACATAAATTTGATGGTGATACAGGTGCCACATCTGTACGTAAACATGGCGAAGTATTGTCCATTAAAGGTGGCGTAACAACACCAGCTGATTTAAGCACAGGCAACATAGGTGTCGTATCTGATGGGGCAGGCACATTGAATATCCGCCTTGCGAAGGTATTGAGCGGTTTAACATCTGCTACATTTACAGATGGGTCCGGTAATACACAAACCGTAACAGGTGCTTCCTCTACTATCGCGGATGGCGCGGGTAACACGACCACTATGACTAAAGGTGGTCTATCCACTACTGATGGTACAAATACAACGACAGTAGCACCGGCTGGTGTCACTGCCACTGATGGTACTAATACTGTTAAGTTGAATGGTTCTGGTATCGATGCTGGCAATACACAAATCAAAAACGTTGGCAAAGCAACGACCGATGATGCTGCGGTTAACAAGAAACAAATGGATGATGCTGTAAAATCAGCTACTGATGCAACCACAGCATTGGGTAATAATACCATTGCTCTTGGCAGTGATGCTGGTTCTACAACAGCGAAGAAACTTAGCACAAATGCTATTACATTCAACATCAAAGGTGATACAGGCGCTAATGCGTTAATCACTACATCTGCTACAGGCGATAATGTAACGATTGCTCCAACCGCTAAATTGACAGCTGCGGTGACAGCGGCAGAAAAATCTGCTGACAAGGATTTGTCTAATATTTCATCTGCTGGTAAAACAGTCATCAAAGACTTGGCAGTCACATCCGCACAAGACGCTGTTAATGTAACAGGCACAGGCCTTGCTACAGTATCCGATAATACAACTGGCGGTGTGAAAACATATACTGTAAATGTAGATGAAGGTAAACTCGTCCTTGATGATACAACAGGTAAAATCGGCGCTAATGGTTCTACACAAGGCACTACAGCTGGTAAAAATGGCGTAGCTACAACACAAAACGTAGCGACTGCTATTAACGATGCAATTACTAAATCCAATGCGAATACAGCACAAGCATTAGCTGACGCTGAACATAAATTTGATGGTGATACAGGTACCACATCTGTACGTAAACATGGTGAAGTATTATCCATCAAAGGTGGCGTAACAACACCAGCTGATTTGACAACAGGCAACATCGGTGTCGTATCTGATGGGGCGGGCACATTGAATATTCGCCTTGCGAAGGTATTGAGCGGTTTAACATCTGCTACGTTCAAAGATGCATCCGGTAATACCACTATGGTGACAGGTGGTTCTACTACGATTGCAGATACAGCTGGTAATACCCAAACATTGGCACCAACGAAATCTGAAATTAAGGATAACAATGGTGTATCCACTGTTACTACAAAAGATGGTGTAACAGCTAAAGATGCTAGCGGTCAAACGACATCTTTAGCAACCCATGATTTTGCTGGTGATGATGCGACAGTTATTAGCCGCAAACATGGCGAACAACTTAACATCAAAGGCGGTGCAAGTACAACAGCAACCGATCTTACATCTGGTAACATCGCAGTGATAGGTGATACAACAACTGGTACCTTGAATATTAAACTTGCGAAAGTATTAACAGGCTTGACATCCGCTACATTTACTGATACATCAGGTAATACAACTACTGTGACTGGTGGTTCTACTACGATTGCAGATACATCTGGTAATACCCAAACATTGGCTCCAACGAAATCTGAAATTAAGGATAAC
>QWCL01000850.1_pt1 | contig 16834 bp, 20 predicted proteins | sample 1972551 | NCBI WGS metagenome assembly QWCL01 (sample SAMN09866709, study PRJNA288562) | Human oral metagenome isolate term2_saliva, whole genome shotgun sequencing... | isolation source: mouth | host: Homo sapiens | place: USA: California
AAAAGATGTTTAATTTTCATAATAATACCACAATTAAGGAGCTTACCATCGTTTCCGAAATGTCAATGATGATAGGGTTATTTGCTCTAACAATAGGGACTTTTATAGGTGGTATTTGGGCAAATGAATCTTGGGGAAGATATTGGTCTTGGGACCCGAAAGAGACTTGGGCATTTATTTCCATATTTATATATTCTTTTGTAATTCATATGAGATTGGTTCCAGGATTAAGAGGTAGATGGAGCTATCATACAGCATCTATGTTTGCTATTTCTTCTGTGATAATGACTTATTTTGGTGTTAATTATTATTTAAGTGGGCTACATTCTTATGCTGCAGGAGATCCAATTCCAATACCATCTTGGGTATATATAGGTACAGGATTGATGATTACATTATCTTTGTGGTCTTGGTTGAAAATAAAGAAATTAGAGCAAGTATAATATAAAATTGCATCAAAGAAAGATTATTTCTCTGATGCAATTTTTTTAATAAAATCGATTAGTAAATAAAAAATAGGCTACACTTCGTAGCCTATTTTTTATAAATTATTATCGTAATCTTTATTCATTACGAAAGTTTCCATAAATTTGGTTGTGTAATCACCTTTAATGAAATCTTCGTTGTCCATTAATTGTCTGTGGAAAGGGATTGTTGTCTTTACTCCTTCAATATAGAATTCATCCAACGCTCTCTTCATTTTAGCAATAGCTTCAGGACGAGTCTTGGCAGTTACAATGAGTTTTGCAATCATTGAATCATAATTAGAAGGTATTGTATATCCTGAATAGACATGAGTATCAACTCTTACTCCATGTCCCCCTGGTATATTAAGGCCCGTGATTTTTCCTGGTGAAGGTCGGAAATCATTATAAGGGTCTTCAGCATTGATTCTACATTCAATAGAGTGCATATTAGGATAATGATTAACTCCAGAAAGTTTTTCTCCTGCGGCTAATTTTATTTGCTCTTTAACAAGGTCATAACCAATAACTTGCTCTGTAATAGGGTGTTCTACTTGGATACGAGTATTCATTTCCATAAAGTAGAAATTTCTGTGTTTATCTACTAAAAATTCTATAGTTCCAACACCTTCGTATCCGATATATTCGGCTGCTTTTACAGCTGCTTCACCCATTTTTTCACGTAATTCATCAGTCATAAAAGGTGAAGGAGTTTCTTCTACTAGTTTTTGATTTCTTCTTTGAATAGAGCAGTCTCTTTCGGATAGATGGCAGGCTTTACCATATTGGTCGCCAGCAATTTGTATTTCAATATGTCTTGGTTCTTCAATGAGTTTTTCCATATACATACCTCCATTTCCAAATGCAGCAACTGCTTCTTGTACTGCAGATTCCCAATGTTCTTTTAAATCTTCGGCTTTCCAAACAGCTCTCATCCCTTTTCCACCACCACCTGCTGTAGCTTTAATCATTACGGGATATCCTATTTCTTCTGCAATGGTAGCTGCTGTTTCGTAAGAATCTATTAATCCATCAGAACCAGGTACACAAGGTACTCCTGCTGCCTTCATTGTAGCTTTAGCATTCGCTTTATCTCCCATTCTTTCTATTTGTTCAGGAGTAGCACCAATGAATTTTATTCCATTTTTCGCACAAATTCTTGAAAAGTTAGCATTTTCTGATAAGAATCCATACCCTGGATGGATAGCATCTGCATTGGTTATTTCCGCTGCTGATAGGATATTTGGTATTTTGAGATAAGAATCTTTACTCACTGCAGGTCCAATACAAACCGCCTCATCAGCGAAGCGAACGATAAGGCTATCTTTATCCGCTGTGGAATATACTGCAACGGTCTTTATTCCCATCTCTTTACAAGTTCTAAGAACCCTCATTGCAATCTCACCACGATTGGCGATTAATATCTTTTTAAACATAATTTAGATTTGTTAAGTTAGATGAATTTGTTAATTTTTAACAATTATACAATTCTCAAATCGCTTTATATTAGTTATATAGGTTCTACTAAGAATAAAGGTTGGTCATATTCTACAGGTGTGGCATCATCTACCAAAACTTTGACGATTTTTCCGCTTACTTCGGATTCTATTTGGTTGAAGAGCTTCATTGCTTCAATTACACAAACAATTTTTCCTGCAGATACTTCATCACCAACATTCACAAAAACATCTTTATCTGGCGAAGGCTTTCTATAAAAAGTACCAATCATTGGCGATTTTATAGTAAGATATTTACTTTCATCTGTTTCATTTTTAGATTCTTCAGTAGGAGCTGTATTCGTTGCTTGTATAGGGGCACTAGGAGCTACCGCAGGAGCTTGAAATACATTTGGTTGAGGAATATAGCTTACTTCATTACCTGCCAAAGGAGTTTTAATTGTGATTTCAAAATCTTTTGTTTTGTACTTCACTTCTGAAACTTCTGCCTTAGAAACAAACTTAATAAGATTTTGTATGTCTTTAATGTCCATATTTGATAAATTATTTTTCAAAGTTATAAAAAAATATTCAATTAAAATATAAAAACCACCCATTTTTCCATAAAAATTGGTGGTTTAATTTCTTTCTTCTGAGGTAGAATACGATTATTCCTTAGTTTTCTTCAGAAGTTGCTACTTCTTTCTCTAAAACTACTTTACCTCTGTAATACAACTTACCTTCGTGCCAGTGAGCTCTGTGGTATAGGTGTAATTCACCTGTTGTAGAATCTTTTGCTAATTGAGGAGCAACTGCTTTGTAGTGAGTTCTTCTCTTATCTCTTCTTGTTGAAGATTGTCTTCTCTTTGGATGTGCCATTTTTTAATAATTTTTTAATTTGATGACCGATGAGAAGATTTTCATCGTCTCACCATATTTAAACTATCTTAATTTTTTAACTTTTTCAACATTTCCCATCTTGGGTCAATAATTTCGTCTTCTATTTCCTCTTCGATTACCTGAGGAGCATATTTTTCCAATAAAGCTAAATCTTCATCGGAAATATTTGGTGAAAGTTTTTTCATCGGAATAGATAGCATCACAGATTCGTATATTAATTGTGCAATATTGAATGCATAATCTTGATGAGGAATTGTAATTATTTCCTCGTGAGAATCATCATATTCTTCACCAAACTTCACCAAAAATTTAATATTCTCTTTGATAGGATAGTTAAACTTCTCTGTGGTAATATCACAAATCAATTCTACAATTCCGATACAATTAATATTAAACTCTAAAAAAGAAGAATGTTTGTCCAATAATACATTAATTGTAATTTCGGCGTTATCAAACTCTTTTTCGGTATCAAAAAGTTCAAAGAACGATTGAGTTATTTTAAAATTAAACTCGTGCTTCCCATTTTTAAGACCTATAAAAGGTATTTCATAGTTTCTCAACTTGTCCATAGTCCATAAAATGAGTGTGCAAATATAAAAATATTTTTCGTAAAAACAAAAAATAATCTAAAAAAATATTTTGTATTTGTTTTTTATTGTTTTGATGACTTAATAAATAATATATATTATTATGAAAAAATATTAATTTTGTCTAAAATATTTGAGAAAAATGCTTAATTATAATATAATAAAAGGAGGAAAAGATTATCTTCTACTTTTACATGGATTTATGGAAGATAGTAGGATTTGGCAACAAATGGAGCGATACTTATTACCGTTTTTTACACTTATAGAAGTGGATTTATTGGGGCACGGAGAATCCGAAAATAGAGCAGAAAAGCATACGATGGAGGATATGGCTATAGCTGTGTATGAGGTTATTGAAAATCTTAATATAAATAAAATCAATATTTTAGGGCATTCTATGGGAGGGTATGTAGCCTTGGCTTTTGCTGAAAAATACGGGGATTTGCTGGAATCTATTACTTTGTTTTTTTCTTCTACGTTAGCTGATGATGAGGAAAAGAAAAAAATCCGAGAGAGGAGTCTATCGGTAGTAGATAAAGCCTTTTCTATGTTCGTAAATAATGCAATACCAAGTGCTTTTAATATAAATAAAATCAACCAATTACAATCGGAAATTGATTTTGCAAAGAAAATAGCACTTTCAACAAATGTAGATGGAGTGAAGTCTGCTCAGAGAGGTATGATGTGTAGGATAGATAGAACAGATATATTGAATTTTTTTCAAAAAAAGATATTAATTATTATTGGAAAATATGATAATACTATGGATGTTGTTAAATTTATTAATAAAATACCTCAAAAAGATAATATTAGAGTAAAATTGTTAGATTGTGGGCATAATGGTCATTTAGAAATGCCTAAACGATGTTCTGAAATTATTGTAAATTATTTAAAATAAAAGAGTTGAATTAATCAACTCATTTATTTTAACTCAGATGCTAAATTTTTAAATTTGGAAATAGTAGTTTCCATATCATCAAGAGATTTCCCACCAGAGGCATTAATGTGTCCACCTCCATTGAAATATTTTCTTGAAAAATTATTTACATCAATATTTTTTTTACTTCGGAAAGATATTTTGATGAATTCTTCATATAAATCTTCTATAAAAAATGCTGATACCTCAACACCCAAGATACTTAATCCATAATTTACAAATCCTTCGGTATCTCCTTTTTCAAAGCCATATTTTTTCAGTTCGTCCCTTTTTAGATATAGAATAGCAGTTTTACCATCGTTAATAACCTCTAAACGGCTAAGAATTAATGATAATAAATGAATACGAGAAATAGAGTTTGTATCCCAAGTGTTAGATGAAATTTCGGATGGTTCAGCACCTTTTTCTATCAAATTAGCTGTTATTCTGTGTGTCGTGGCACTTGTAGAGCGGTAGCGGAAGCCTCCCGTATCGGTCATAATCCCTGTATATAGGCATTTAGCAGTATTTTCATTGATGAAATGAGTTTCTTCCATAGCCTCTATAAAATGATAAATCATTTGGCAAGTGGCAGGAATTGTGGTGTCAGAATATACGAAATCAAAGGTGTCAGGTTGTTGATGGTGGTCTATAAGAATCTTTTTTCCTTTTGATTTTTCAATGAGCGAACTTATGAAATTTCCACTTCGAGATGGTGTATTAAAGTCTAATATGAAGATAATATCTGCGTTTTTGATGAGGTCGGATGCTTTTTTTTGTTTATAATCTGCAATAGTTATCTTTTTTGAATCAGGCATCCATTTTAGGAATTTAGGGAAATCATTTGGGAAGCATCACCATCAGGGTTGTAATGAGTGATGATAACGATTTTATTTTGTGGATTGAGTATTTTTTTTATTTCTGATAACTCATGTATATTAAACATAACTATTATTTAATTATTTTGATATTTTTTACGAATTTTTTTAATTCGGATACGAAAGTTTCATTTTCTATAATTTCGCCATAGATGAAAAAATGAGTTTCATCAAGGTTGAAATTGATTTTTGTGAGACTAAACATAATAAAGTAAAGAAAATCCACTTCGGAATAAATGTCTAAATTATTGTACAGAATGAGATTTTTGTGGTCAAGAGCTACAAACTCACACTGTTGATGGTATAGATTGATGTGTATTTCTTTTCTATTTTTGCAATGAATATTCTGTAAAAAATTCTCTCCTGAGAAGTTGAATTGCGTTCTTTTGTCTTTCCCTTTTATTAATGTGTAATACTTTTTCGGAAAAGAATAATAAAATTGTATTTTGAACTTTTTGTTGATGGAAAGCATTAGTTCTTCCGTTTTTTCATTGATAGGCGAGTTAAAACGAATCAAATCAAATCCCATTTCGTGGTGTGAAAATCCATCGGGTGTGATGGTGAAATGATTAATGGCAGAAACTACGGAAATAGAATTAAAATCTTTATTGAGTATATTTGTGAGATGGCTATATATAGTATCTTCATTATCGTTGATATACATTGCTTCCTCCAAAAGATGGTTTCTTTTGAGGATTTTGTATTGCAATCCGTCTTTGGTAAAAAGTAAATGTAATTGACTCATAATTTGTGCAAAGATATTAAAAAATATCGCTAATCTCTACTATTACAGCACCAGATTGATGGTGCAGAATATCTTTATTATAAAATGTAACGCCATATTGGCTCTCTAAGGTATCATACACTAATTTTTGTAGTGTACCATCACCTATGCCGTGTATCACTTCTAATTGTTTTATACGATGTTCTTTACAAAAATCTAAAGTTTCCAAAAGTTTGTTTTTTTGAATAAAAAGCCTCTCAAAACTATCGTATTTTTCAGGTTGATCGACCAATTTATTAAAATGCAAATCCAAGATAAAACGATTGTCAGCATGTTTTTTAGACTTTGGTTTGATGTATTCGTATTTATCTTTTATTTTGATTTTATCGTAAAAAGAATGGTCTCGTATCACTAATTTATCCTTATGATATTGATGTGTAAAACCAAATTTGTCTTTTATAGTGATGGTGTCCTCCCTCACAGAGGTAACTATACCTTGTAAATCTTCATCAATTACCGAAACATTATCATTTATTTTCATTTGCTACCTAATTCTATTATTTCTAAATCTCTAATTTCTTTTCCTATGATAGAGAATCTCATCATCGTTCGTACTTTATGCCATCCCACTTTGCCGCAAGCACCAGGGTTTAGGTGTAGTAGATGCAGTTTTTCGTCGTACATAGCTTTTAAAATATGTGAATGTCCCGAGATGAATAATTGCGGAATACCATTTTTAAATTCTGCCCTCGTTCGAGTCGAATATTTATTAGGATAACCGCCGATATGTATCATCAAAACCTCTACATTTTCACAATAAAAACGATTAACTTCGGGAAATATAGCCCTAATTTCGTGGCTGTCAATATTTCCCCAAACCCCTCTTAGTGGTTTTATAGATTGTAGTTTTTCAATAACTTCCATAGAGCCGAAGTCTCCGCAGTGCCAAATTTCATCTGTTTCTTTAGCATAGTCTAAAATTCTATCGTCTATGTAAGAGTGTGTATCCGAAAGGAGTAAGATTTTCATTCTGCAAAGAAAAGAAATTTTATGTTTTTGTGGGCTATTTCCCCCGATTATACTTAATATTTATTTTTCAGATGTAAAATTTCGTACTTTTGTATCAAAAATTATAGTATATCGCATATGAGGTATTTTATAGAATTTTCATATAACGGCAAAAATTATTTCGGTTACCAAATTCAGCCTAACCAAATCTCCATACAAGAAGTCTTAGAGAAATCTCTTTCTCTAATCCTCAGAGAGGATATAAAGACTATTGGAGCAGGACGAACCGATACTGGGGTCCATTCTAAGAAGATTTTTGCACATTTTGATACCCAACAAAATTTGTCCGAAAATTTAGTGGAACGCCTTAATGCGTTTCTACCAAGTGATATATCTATTCATCGGATTTTTAAGGTTAAGGAGAACTTACACGCTAGATTTAGTGCGACATATAGAACCTATAATTACTTCATTTATCAAGGTAAAGACCCCTTCCGACAAGACTTCTCTTGGCAAATACGAAATAAGATTTTAAATATTGAAAAGATGAATCAAGCTTGTGAAATCTTATTTGAGTATGATGATTTTAGTAGTTTCGCAAAGGTAGGGGCAGACAACAAAACAAATCTCTGCAAGATTTATACTGCTCAATGGCACCAAAATGCAAATGAATTGATATTTGAAATATCAGCCAACAGATTCCTAAGAAATATGGTGAGAGCTATCGTGGGAACAATGGTAGATATAGGACTTGAAAAAATAACTCCTGACCAATTCAGAAAAATCATTGAAAATAAAAATCGTAATAATGCAGGCTCATCTGCACCAGCTCAAGGATTGTTTCTTGTAGATGTTGGATATGATTTCTCCTAAAAAACAAACATAAATAATATAATGGATAATAAAAAAAATACCTTTGCCCTCCTTAGACGGCTCTTTGCAATATGTATGAACTTCCGTAGCTGGTTTGTAATAGCACTTCTGGTTTCCATAATGCTATCATTGGTATCTACATATCGCCCTTATCTCTCAATGAAAATTATTGATGAAGATATTATAAAGTATAAAGACAAGCAACAAGTGCTTCTAAGTGTTGGGCTTTTTACAGGTCTTGTCGTCATAGAAGCTACATTGAACTATCTATTAGTCTATTTCTCTAACTTCATATCCCAAAATGTTATCAAGCATATTAGAGAAAAACTATTCCAAAAGATGATTTTCTTTAAAACATCATTCTTTGATAAGACTCCAATAGGACAATTGGTAACTCGTGCAGTGAGTGATGTAGAGACCATATCTACTATCTACACTGATGGATTCCTAATGGTATTTGGTGATATACTCCGTATTGTTTTCGTTTTAGTAATGATGTTTGCTGTGAATCCGCATTTGAGTGCTATCGCTATATTTATCCTACCATTGATGATTGTCGTCACTCGACTTTTTCAAAGGAAATTAAAGAAAGCATTTAGTGATGAACGGAATTTTATTTCAGTTCAGAACTCATTTGTTCAAGAAAGATTATCAGGAATGAGTATCATCCAAGTATTCCGAAGAGAAAATGTAGAATTTAAAAAGTTTGTTGAAATCAATAAAACTCTAAAAACTGCTCTCCTACGAACGGTTTTTATATTCTCATTATTCTTCCCAACAGTAGAGTTAGTATCTTCCATATTCATCGGATTAGTGTTTGTATATAGCGGATATATCACCATCACTGCAGGAAAGGTTATAGCCTTTGTACAATTCATTCATATGCTTATCCGACCTTTACGACAGATGGCAGATAGATTTAATAATATCCAACGAGGAATAGTAGGTGCTGATAGAGTTTTTAGTCTGATGGATGAAGACCTAACTATTGCAAATGAAGGTAAGTATATTCCAACTAATCTAAAAGGTAAAATAGAATTTAAAAATGTATATTTCTCCTATGATGAAAAGCAAGAAGTATTAAAAAATGTTAGCTTCGTAGTAAATGAAGGCGAAACTACAGCTATCGTTGGTGCTACTGGTGCAGGGAAATCTACTATTATTAATCTTATACCAAGACTTTATGAAATTAATAAAGGGCAAATCCTTATTGATGATATAGATATTAAGGATTATGAACTACAAAGTCTAAGAAAAAATATTGTAGTTGTGCTACAAGATGTTTTTCTGTTTCACGGAACTATCTATGAAAACCTCTCTTTTGGTGATAAATCAATTACAATTGATAGAGTAAAAGAGGCAGCAAGGGAAATTGAAATCGATAAATTTATAGAACAACTACCTAATGGTTATAATTTCGTGGTGAGTGAGAGAGGTTCTTCCATATCGTTAGGGCAAAGGCAACTTTTATCTTTCCTTAGAGCTTACTTGCTAAATCCAAAAATTCTTATTCTTGATGAGGCTACATCATCAATAGATATAGAAAGTGAAAAATTAATTCAGAAAGCGACTGAAAAAATCACTAAAAATAGAACAGCAATTATTATTGCTCATCGGAAGACTACTATAGAGAATGCAGATAAAATAATAATAATGGATAAAGGAAGTGTTGTTTCTAAAAGTAAATAATATTTTTAACATATCGGAAACTAAAAATGCTTCTTGGAAATTATATTTTCAGAAGCATTTTTATGTAATTTCTAATTGAAAATTATATTTTTCACCTCAAAGAATCATAAATTATTTTTGACGCTTTTAGGCTCGCACCCTCGCCACCTAATATTTCTTGAAGGATTTTATAGTTTTTGAGTATCGTAGGGCGGTTTTTCCCAAGTATTAAATGTAGTTCGGTTACAAGATTATCCGTAGTTAAATCATCTTGAATGAGTTCTTTGATGATTTCTTTATCCATTATTAAATTTACCAATGAGATATATTTGATGTGTTTTACTAATCTTTTAGCGATTTCATAGGATATTTTACTCCCGCGATAGCAGACTACTTCTGGAATATTGAGTAACGCTGTTTCCAAAGTAGCAGTTCCCGAAGTAACAAGTGCTCCCTGAGAGCATCGTAGCAAATCGTAAGTTTTATTTTGTACCCAATGAACATCAGAATCTATAAATTTATCATAAAAATCTTTATTTAAACTTGGGGCACCTGCTATCACGAATTGATAATTAGGGAAATGGGGTCTCACAGATAGCATTATGTTTAGCATTTTCTCTATTTCTTGCTTTCTTGACCCAGGTAATAGAGCAATTATTGGTTTTTCGTTGAGGTTATGTTCTTGTTTAAACTCATTAATATTAATTTCTTTTAGATTGGAAATAGCATCAAGTAAGGGATGCCCCACAAAGTGAGCATTATAATTATGTTTTTGATAAAATTTTTCTTCAAATGGGAGTATAACAAGCATCTCATCGACATATTTTTTTATTGTTTTGATGCGTCCTTCCTTCCAAGCCCAAAGTTGTGGTGATATGTAATACACTACTTTAATACCTAATTTTTTTGCAAATTTAGCAATCCTTAGGTTGAATCCAGGGTAGTCAATAAGAATAAGTACATCAGGGTGGTAGGATTTTATATCTTCCTTACAGAAACTGATATTTCGTAGTATCGTAGGTAGGTTTTTAATAACTTCTACGAATCCCATAAATGCAAGGTCTTTGTAATGTTTGATAGGTTTTCCTCCTATTTTTTGCATCAAATCTCCTCCCCAGAAACGAAATTCTGCCTTTTCATCTTGTTGGAGTAGAGATTTCATAAGGTTACTTCCATGCAAATCTCCCGATGCCTCCCCAGCGATGATATAATATTTCATATTAATGATATTAAAAATTATAAAAAATATTAGTAGCCACTACCTTGATAACCATAGATTAGAATAATTCTCCTGATTTTGTATGAGATAGTCCTAAATGTTTATATGCTTTCTCTGTTACTTCACGCCCTCTTGGGGTTCTTATAATGAAACCTTCTTGAATCAAATAGGGCTCGTACACTTCTTCAATGGTTTCTGGATTTTCGCCGATGGATGTTGCGAGTGCAGAAATCCCTACGGGTTTTCCTTTGAAATTATCTATCATTACTTGCATTATTTTATTGTCCATATCATCGAGTCCATACTCATCTACATTAAGTGAGTTTAGAGCAAATTTAGTGATGTTGATATCTATTTCGCCATTGCTTTTGATTTCTGCGAAGTCTCTTACTCTTCGGAGCAGAGCATTTGCGATTCTTGGAGTTCCTCTACTTCTGCGGGCTATTTCAATAGAAGCATCTTCGTAGATAGGTACTCCTAGTACCCTAGCACTTCGTTGGATAATTGTGCTGAGTAGTTCTACATTATAATATTCTAATCGACATTGTATTCCGAATCGGGCGAGTAGAGGTTTTGTGAGCATACCACTTCGGGTGGTTGCCCCTACGAGGGTGAATGGGTTCAGTCCAATCTGTACGGAACGGGCATTGGGGCCAGATTCTATCATTATATCAATTTTGAAATCTTCCATTGCCGAGTAGAGATATTCCTCTACGATGGGAGATAGTCTGTGTATTTCGTCAATGAATAATACATCATTTTCTTCCAAATTGGTTAGTAGCCCTGCGAGACTACCAGGTTTGTCGAGTACAGGTCCTGATGTTACCTTGCAATTAACTCCTAATTCATTCGCAATAATATGAGACAGTGTGGTTTTTCCAAGTCCTGGTGGGCCGTGTAATAGAGTATGATCAAGTGCTTTCCCTCTTTTTTTTGCAGCCCTTACGAATACTTCCAAGTTGTCCATAGTTTTTCTTTGTCCTGCAAAGTCGTTAAAAGATTGCGGACGGATTTGCTCTTCTTGGTCTAAGTCGTATTGAGAATAATTTTCTTTGTCGGGACGGAGAATGTCTTTCATTACGAATGTTTTTTTTCGTTGTCAAAGGTAGCAAAAATCCCTTTACCAATAGGTAGATAAAGGGATTTCTTTTTATGATTGATGTTTTATAGATTATAGAGCGACTCTGATGAAAGCTGTAACTTCTGCACCAGCGTTTTCTACATATTTAGCAACTTTAATGTCTCCATCTTTAATGTAGTTTTGGTCAAGAAGAGCCTTTTCTTGGTCTAATGAAGTGTTATCAGAGATAAATCTTTGGATTTTTCCAGGGATGATTTTGTCCCAAATTTGTTCTGGTTTTCCTTCTGCTTTTAGTTCTGCTTTTGCATTTTCTTCAGCTTGTTTGATAACCTCATCTGTCAATTGAGAGTAAGAAACGAACTGAGGAATGTTTTTCAATGGTTTTCCGAGTCTCACGAGTTCTTCGTTATCTTTTTCAATTGCAGCGATTCTCGCTTCTGTTTCTTTTGCTACGAATTCAGGGTCAAAATCCTTATAAGAAAGTACCTCTGGGCTCATAGAAGCAACTTGCATAGATACATTTCTTGCAACTTCGGCAGCGTTATCTACTTTTGCATTAAGAGCAGTGATGGCAGCAATTTTGTTACCAGCGTGGATGTAGTAATTTACGAAATTACCTTTGATTTTTTGGAAAGAACCAACTTCAATTTTCTCACCGATAACACCTGTTTGCTCGATAAGTTTCTCAGCTACAGTGATGCCTTGATAATCAGCTGCTAATAATTCTTCTTTTGTTTCGAAGTTAAGAGCCATTTCAGCAAGGTCAGAAGCCAATTTTACGAAGCTTTCTCCTTTTGCAACGAAGTCAGTTTCACAATTAAGAGAGATGATAGCTCCTACTGTGTTATCAGCATTTACTCTTGCTATTACAGCACCTTCAGCAGATTCTCTGTCAGCTCTGTTTGCTGCTACTTTTTGTCCTTTTTTTCTAAGGATTTCAATAGCTTTATCAAAGTCTCCTTCCGCTTCTACTAAAGCTTTTTTGCAGTCCATCATACCTGCACCTGTCGTGTTTCTTAGTTTGGCAACATCTGCCGCTACTGGTGTATACATAATTTTTTTATTTGTTTAAAGTGATTAAATACTCAAAAATTTGGTCGCAAATATAGTGATTTTTATTTTAAAATTAATAGAAATACAAAATAAATATTTATTTTTGCAGCCATAATGATTATTTAAAAATAAAGATGAAAAGAAAATTAGTTGTATTATTCCTAGTAGCATTGGGGAGTATTGCTGTGGCTCAAAGGTCTAAGAAGGCAAAATTTATAAAAAATAAGTCAAGAAATATTCAATCGGTGACGAGTTATAATACTCACACTTCTGAGTATAAAAATTTGGTGAATAAGAATATAAGTGCAATAAATCATATGTTTGATAATGAGAGTAATAAAAATAAAATATATGTAAGTGTGAATAATGTCTCTCAATGTGATATAGTAGTGGAATTTAAGGGAAAAGGTAGTCATTCGTTGTCAGTATCCCCAAAAAGTAGAAATTTTATAATGTTAGAAAAAGGTAGTTATACCATCTCTTCTGATGTTTGTGGTGCAGAATATTCATCTATGAAAACTTTGGTTAAGGATATGGAAATTAGTCTTACAGATTGATTTAATATGAATAGTAAATAAAAAAAGGAGAAATTTTTCTCCTTTTTTTATTTACTGATTACTCTCACTAATGATTTTATGTAGATAAGTTTTTCCATTAGTTCCTCTCTTGTGTCAGCTAATACATTGATATGCCCCATTTTTCTACCTGGTTTAGTATCTGTTTTCCCATATAGATGGACATAGGTTTTTGGGAGTTTTAATACTTCTTCTAACCCTTCGTAAGTTACTTTTCCCGAAAAGCCATCTTCGCCAACGAGGTTGAGCATTCCTGAAAAACCACAAGCCTCAGTATCTGCCAAAGGTAGATTTTTTAGAGTTCTGTAAAATTGCTCAAATTGAGAGTTGCTATTGCCCTCTTGGCTTTGGTGTCCCGAATTATGCAATCGTGGAGCGGTTTCATTTACCCATACTTTTCCTTTTTTGTCTAAAAAAAGTTCTATTGCAAATAGACCAGCTCCTTTTACATTATTGATAAATTGCTCTGTGATAGTTTTTATTTGATTTTCTGTTTCGGAGGAAATATTAGCAGGACAAATATTGAAGTCTAATAAGTTTAGTTTTGGGTCGGCAACCATTTCGGTAACGGGGAAAGTTTTGATTTCGCCATTTTCATTTTTAGCAACGATTACCGAAAGTTCTTTGTCGATATCTACCAAATCTTCTACAACAGAGGGATTTGCCCAAAAATTAGCATAGTCATTTTCAGATTTTATAATTTGTACTCCTTTTCCATCATATCCTCCAGTATTCATCTTTTGGACGAATGGGATAGGGTATTTTTCTGCTTCGGTAGCCTCCCATACTGCTGTGAAGTCAGGACTTGGGATGTTATTTTGGGCATAAAATTCCTTTTGTAGGATTTTTTGTTGGATAATTTTAATGATACTTGGACTTGGGATAACCTTTACACCACGATTTTCTAATTCCTCTAATGCCTCTACATTGATATGTTCAATTTCGATGGTTACCACATCTTTGTCTATACCAAATTGGAGGACATCATCATAATTATTAAAGTCTCCTTTGGTGTAATGTGAGATATTGGCGCAAGAGCAGTTTGCATTTGGGTCTAATACAAAGAACTCGTCGTCGTATTTTAGGGCTTCTTGGATAAACATTCTTCCGAGTTGCCCACCTCCTAAAATTCCGATTTTCATATTATAAATTTGTTTTATTGATTTAAATAATTTTATAGGTTGTCCCTTCTCTTCCGTCTTTTAGCTCAATTCCTTGTTCCAAAAGTCGGTCTCTAATTTGGTCAGAAAGTTCAAAATTTTTGACTTTTCGTGCCTGGTTTCTCAAATCTATTAGTACTTGCAAGGCAGAGTCTAACTTAGAGTGGTTATTTTCACTAATATTTTTCAGACCTAAAACATCAAATACGAGTGTATTAATTAATGTTTTTAATTCCATTAAATCCTTTTTGGAAATCATCTCGTTTCCTTCTTTTAGTTTGAAGATGAAATTAGTAGCATCAAATAAATGGGCAATCAGAATGGGTGAGTTGAAATCGTCAGTGAGAGCATTGTAGCAGTTTGCTTTAAATTCCTCTACTTGGAATTGACTATTTACTTCGGTATTTTCAGTCTCAAAATCATTGATGATTTTCACGGCTTCCATCAATCTATTGAACCCTTTTTCACTTGCCAAAAGAGCATTATTAGATAAATCCACCACACTTCTGTAATGCGCTTGGAGGAAGAAAAATCTTATCACCGAAGGTGAAAATCCCTTTTCAAAGAAGGAGTTATCCCCAGTGATGAGTTCCATTGGTAGGATGGTGTTTCCTGTGGATTTAGACATTTTCTGTCCATTCATAGTGAGCATATTTGCGTGCATCCAGTATCGTACAGGAGCTATACCATTACAAGCTTTTCCTTGTGCAATTTCGCATTCGTGGTGAGGGAATTTAAGGTCCATACCACCTCCGTGAATATCAAATTGGTCGCCTAAATATTTGGTACTCATAGCAGTACATTCCAAGTGCCAACCAGGGAATCCATCACCCCAAGGAGATGCCCATCTCATAATATGAGCGGGAGACGCTTTTTTCCAGAGTGCGAAATCTTGCGGGTTTTTCTTTTCTCCTTGTCCGTCTAAGTCACGAGTATTGGCAAATAATTCCTCTATATTTCTTTTGGAAAGTTACATCGCCATCGTCGGTGAGGTGTCCTGCATCAGTAATATTACGAACATATCGAACTTTGTATTCCAAAAATTGGAGGGTTCTGTATATGAAATCAAAAGACATAAAAGTCCGTACATTTCCCATATGCACATTGCTATATACCGTAGGGCCACATACATACATACCTACATTTCCTTCTAAAATTGGTATGAAAATTTCTTTCTCTCCACTTAGAGAGTTGTATATTTTTAGTTGTTTTTTCATTTGAATAATTATCATTAATATTATTAAGATAAAAATATTTTTACATATTTATTAGCCTCCGATGGATTTTATTCCTACATAGTGAAGGAATTCTTGTCTTGTAATAGGATTAGTACGGAATAGCCCACTTAGTTCTGCAGTGATGGTAGAGCTTTGAGTGTCTTTTATTCCTCTACAATTCACACAGAGGTGTTTTGCATCTATTATACACGCTACATCGGTTGTTCCCAATGCTTCTTTTAAAGCATCGGTTATTTGCATAGTGAGGCGTTCTTGTACTTGTGGTCTTTTGGCGTAGTAATCTACGATTCTATTTATTTTTGATAATCCAATGACTTCACCGTTGGAGATATAGGCAATATGAGCCTTACCAATGATGGGCAAGAAGTGATGCTCGCAGAAGGAATATACAGTGATATCCTTTTCTACAAGCATTTGGCGGTATTTGTATTTGTTAGAAAATGTAGAAATAGAAGGTTTATTCTCAGGAAGTAGTCCGCCAAAAATTTCATTTACATACATTTTAGCAACTCTTTTTGGAGAATCTTTTAGGGAGTCGTCTGTCATATCCATACCTAAGGTATGCATTATTTCGCCAAAAAGTGTTTCTATTTTTTCAATCTTTTCACTTGGGGATAGTTCAAAGGCATCAAGTCTTAATGGAGTATGCTCTTTCCCTGTGAAAATATCATCATCGTCGTCTGTATTGAACATTTTTAATATAATTTGGGCAAATATAAGGATTTTTCCCTTTTGTTTAAGGATAATATTATTAAAAAAGGCGATACACTTTGGTATAAAGTGTATCGCCTTTTTTTGAAATTATAATAAATTAAAATTTCGCTTTGAAGATTTGCGGATTGATGTTTAGACTAAGCCATACCCAATCTTGATTACCTCGAGCATTAGGAGTTTTTTTGAGGTATTGTAGAGATTCTGTATTGAAGAAGTTTGAGTACCCACCTGTTAGGCTTATATTTTTCATTATATTATAATTGAAAGAGAGGTCCAGCTCGCTACCCAAGTAATTTGATTTTTTTTGATTATTCTGGTATATTTTAGCCCCTGAATTGAA
>QWCL01000450.1_pt1 | contig 16822 bp, 18 predicted proteins | sample 1972551 | NCBI WGS metagenome assembly QWCL01 (sample SAMN09866709, study PRJNA288562) | Human oral metagenome isolate term2_saliva, whole genome shotgun sequencing... | isolation source: mouth | host: Homo sapiens | place: USA: California
CGTAGGCGCTTGGGCACTTTATGCCGCAGTGGCTGGGGCCGCGTATCTTATGCGTGGCCCCAGCCACGAAGCAGATGACAACCTCAGTAAATGAATTCAGCTAGAGCTTGACATGCTGCCTTCTTGGTTTTTCTGCTAGGCTCAACCCCCGAGTAGCCGTATGCTCCATTGGAACCGTCTGTGAGAAGACCAACGTATATGTCATTCAATGGGTCATCAATTTCTGCAAAGAACTTGTCCTTTGCGGTTCTTTCATCGCTTGCACCAACACTCTCAGAGATCGCCTTGAATCGCCGCAATAGCGAAACTGGATTGTTGTAGTAGCTCCTCAGCGTTCGAGACAGAAGGTTGGGGTCATCGGCCCCCGATCCTTTCAGCATCGCAGCCAGTTTGATCGCATCCCCGTCGCTACACAGGTCGGAGTAGTTGCAGTTGTTCGGCAGATCATTGGGAATGGTCAAACCTTGAAGTCCGCTAGCACAACTGCGCTCAGCGTTTGAAGAACAGTGCTGGAGTGCCACTCAGAACCTTCGCTCTGAAATGCCGTTCGCGTTTAACGGTGTACGAGGCAGCAAACAAAAGTTCGCCGACTACGTGCTTGCCCAGACCACGGCAGTCGACCATGACCTTCAGGCGCTTATCGCGCAGTACCGGCTCGCTCACGACAGTAGCGCAAACCAATGCGCCCCGCTTGATGACATCGAGGTTCACACCCCAGATGAATCGATTCTTGCTGAACCGATCGTCAGCAGCGTTGAAAGCGAGTACGCGTGCTTCGTGTCCAAACTTGGTGCCGCCGACTGGGTGCGCCACGGCCACACCTACTACTCCCAGGCCGCAGGAACCACCTGCCCCTTCTGCCAGCAAACCCTGCCCATAGATTTCGAGCAAACTCTCAAAGCTTGCTTCGACAGCGAATACGACCGCAAAGTCCAGGCCCTTGAGACCTTCAGCCGCGCCTACAAGCAAGCAACAGCCCTACTAGAGCGCATGCCGCTTTCGCGCGATCTGGGCCCTATGCCAGAACAAGCCGACCTAAGCACCTACGACGCCCTTGTCACCGCGCTCAAAGACCGGATCAGCAGCAATCTCAACCGGATCGATAACAAGCTCAACGCTCCCAGCACCACCGTGGTGCTTCAGCCCCTGGGCGAGCTGACTGGGCTTGAGAAGCCAAACGGATTACGTCAACTACCCGGATGGATCGTCTGGTTTGAGGTGATGCCCAAGCTGTGGGCTTTAACCATCGGCAGCGTTAAGAAGCAGTTGGCGATGTGGTTGTTGACCTTCACTGGCCATGAGGTCCCCGGCGACAGGATATTCAGGAGATGCGCCATGAACAGCACAGCACCGTAGATGCGTTCGCTCTGGCCGTCCGGGAGCGATTCGAGGCCTGGGATAGTTCGCACATACTTAGTGGATGCGGGAACAAAGGACTTGTTCCACAGCCGGCCGTGGTGTGCACACGTATTACGAACGATGGTGAGTTGCTCAAACCAGGAAGCCAGCGGATGCCTCCTCCTGACGATCTTCCGTTCATTCTTCGACAAAGCACCCAGGTCAATCGTGATGCCGAAAGTCTCAGCAATCTGCGCTTGCGCCTTGTAGGTGAGCCCTTGATAGAGCTTGGAGACATCGCCGAAGTCGAGGACTTCGCTCAGGACCCAGAATGGGTACTGGCCACCATATTGCTTCTTGTAATGGTCGATCGCTGTGTTGTGTGCGCCAGCTCGGTCAACACGCCTGCGAGCAGTACGAAGCCAACCATCGAGGTCAAAACCTGACCGGTAAAACCTGCGCTCTTGATAGCCGAGCGCATTGTCGCGGCACAGGAGGGAGGTCAGACGGCTACGGAGACCGACCTCGATCCTTTCCATCCCATCATGAATGAGAGTGCGTAGTTTCCTGTCCGCTTCGTACAACGCCACGACGTCAGCGAAGTCAGCTCCAGGAACGAAGCCATCCTCAACATGCTCCTCAGTATCCACGCGGCGCAGCGGATACCAGTAAGCGGAGAGCCGGTAGTACAGGACCGCCTCGAGCCATTGACTGGCTAGCTCGTCATCGACGGCCATGCCACGCGAACGCAGCAACTCGATCTGCTCAGGCACACTGGTCGGTGGTTTCAGCGGCCGTGCCTGCTCGTCACGCTTCATCACCAGTGTCTCCGCCCGTGTGCCGCTGAATAAAGATCCAGCCCACTCCCAAAACCGAGGTTCTGAGGCGGGCTGAACGATTAATACTAATATAGCCCAACTCAGATCTTTAGACAAACAACACAGGCATACCTCGTGTCCACCTGAAAACGTGATTCTCTCGAGAATACTGAGGAGAGTCCTCGTTGGTGGACACGATTGTCTCACGGCAAGGTTGCCTGCTGTAGAGCACCAGCTCTCAGATCCCTACAGGGATGACGTCGTCGATGCTGGGCTCAGCCGTGTTGCGGCCGGGTTGGGTGTGCTGGATAGACACGACCACAGCCGCAACTCCCACCGCGCGCTCTCCCTCGTAGCGCAGTGAGACTTGGGATTTGCCGTCCGAGCTGATACCGCTGATGGTGCCCTCCATGCGCGCAGCATCGAGGCGCTTGCAGATCTCATGGGCGATCACCAGCGGCAGCGGCAGATACTCGGGTGTCTCGTCGGTCGCATACCCGTACACCGTGCCCTGATCACCCGCGCCGGTGAGCACGAACGCTCCCTCACCGCCTGTCCGGGTCAGGGCGCGGCGTACAGCGGCCCGGATGGAGACCTTGACGCTGGAGGTGATCTCCCCGGCCACGATGATCCGGCCCTTGGTCGCCATCACCTCCACCGCACAACGAGCCGATAGATCCTCAAACAGAAGGTCATCCAGGACCGTGTCAGCAATCAGGTCACACAACTTGTCCGGGTGACCGATACAGGTGGACTCGCAGGTACGGATACTCGTCATCAGGGCTTGCTCCAATCAACTGGGGTCAATACAGAAGAACCCGCACACCACAGGCGGTGAGCGGGCAAGAATTCAGGACGTACACGGTGTACGCCGCGGGGCGGGGTGGTTAGTCAAGAAGGCGTTCCATCAACTGATCCGCGGGCGTCGCCTCGGAGTAGTCGCGGGTCGCGGTAGCCCGGACGATCTCGTAAATCTCGTACCAGTACACGTTCGCCTGCTTACCAAACGACTGCGACATGGCGACGAACGGGGACGCGATGGCGGCACCGGTGGTGGGGGTTTGCCGAGTAGGCCGAACTTGGAGATCGCCTGCTCGCACTGCACATAACGCGCGAACGCCTGCGCATATGACTCGATCAAGCGTGGGGCGACGAACTGGGAACAACCACGAGCATCCAACCGCCGCCACGTCTCGCGGTAAACCAAATCAGCACCGAGCGGTTTCCCATCACGCTGAACCTCGAAGAGATAATCCGATGGTTCTGGCATTGTTTCACCAGCGAGCACCGCACCGGCACCGATGTCGCCGCCCTCAAAGTCGAACGGCTCATTCAGCGGGTCTTCGAGACGCGTGGCGGGGCGTCCAGCAGCAAGCTTCTCGTTCAACGGATCAGGTTTCGCACCCGCGTGTACGCGGCGCCCGCCTCGGTTCGTTCCATCTTTCGCCATCAGAGCGACCTTTCTCGATTGCTCCCTTCCGTGTGTCCGTGTTGCAATTGAGACGTGGCCCGGGCAAAAACGAAAACAGAACTCTTAGATGCAACCACCACACAGTGGAGCAAGCTGCAAGCACTCATTGACTCCATGCGCCCCAATATCGAAACCGCCGGCCTGTTTTTCGGCAACGATTTCGACCGACCAGAAGCCCACTGGATGCGGGATAAGAACCTGCGCGACATACTAGCCCACCTGCACGAGTGGCAGCGCATGCTGCTTGGCTTCGTCGACGCCAACCGCCACGGTCAGCCTCGGCCGTTTCTTCCGTTTCCTCACACGTGGCGAACCACGCCAGCTTTGAACCAGGAAATCTGGGAGCACTACCAAGATGTGTCGCTAGATGAAATCCAAGCGTTACTCACGGCGAGCCACACTCAGACCGTCGAACTCATTGAGAGTTTCAGCGACGAAGAGCTTTCAGTCAATAGTGAAGTTGGCTTATCTCTGACTAGGTATGGTGAGGGAAAGGGCACTGATGCGTGATATCGTCAAAATCGCTCTGGTCTATGGCGTATGTGTTCTGGTATTCCAGACTGCTTTTCTCAGCGACCTGGTGTGGGTGCTGTTCCCTGTGGTAGTCATTGGACCGATTCTCGTACCTGTAGTCGCATTATTAATCACCCGTAAAATCCAGGTAGCAGACTGGCGGCTAAACTTTTTTGTTCTACCAATTTTACTTTACTGCTTTGGCGTGGTTGCTGACATTATGGCATCTTGGATTTCAACTGGAGGAAGCGTGTTTTCAACCGGAGATCACATTTGGTATCCAGTATCTCCAAATTCCCCTTCGGATGTTAAATGGTATGGACTTTACGGAATCCCAGCTGTTATTTTCATGGCAGGCTACCTGATTCGTTTAGCGATACGAAAACGGGTAGCCTACCATGTTTCTGAACCTAATGATCCGTCAGAAAATATAATTCGCTAGTTTCTCGTAGGCTTTATTTTTTACCTTTGGGGAAACTGAATCAGCTAGCTTTCGTCTTAGAAAACCACCTGGGAATCCTGACATGACTGAAGTGAATGCTGTCAACGCTCAACCAAGAGAACTGGACTCAATATCAGGGAACTGAGCTTGAGACTATCCGCGAAAACCTCGCCGACAGCCACATCAAGCCACTACGAATGAGCAATCAAAAAGCTCCGCGCATTCACCAGAAAGCCGCCAGAACAACCCCATAACCAAGCCGCCCCCCAGTAGCTTCTTACCACGCTGTACACCACAGACAGATACTCGGGAGCCTCTGGTATAGGCGCTCCCGTGCGCCTTTTCGTGACTGTCGGGTTCAACGCACCAGACCTCGTGCCCGCATTCACGCGAGATCCGCCCCGATCAGCGCTATCCTTAGCAATGCAGGGAAACCCTTCTTGTAGAATGAAAACCTATTGGGGCATACAACTCCTGATGCCGTTGCCGTATCAAAATGTGTAGCGAAAAGTTGAAGGGACTGGTCATCAAAAAAATATCTGTGTTTCTTGTATCCGCTCTGGCATATTTTGTCGGCGCGTGGCTTTTCGCCGCCATCTTTATCTTTCAACGGTACGAGGATCGGGATCAGAGATTTTTTGTGATCTTCTTATTGATGCCAATCATGTATGTGTGTTTCACGATTCTTCTTCTGCTTTTCAATAAGCATATCATCGGTATTCAATCTGCCCGCGCGTTGCAACTTTCAGCAGGAGCCTTTATCGGACTCTCAGCTTTTCTCTTTTCACTCGATGGTGTTGGCTCATTAGTTCGTAGCGATTCTTTTTCTCGACTGCTGAGCCAGTTTTCCCTTCCCGCCATCGGCGCTCTTGTTGTTGGTGGTGTAGCGCTTGGGTTTAGCGTTTTTACCCAAGCGCCACACCAAGGAAAAGACCAAATCAATTATCAGTAGATGAATTCAGCTAGCTTTCGGCAAGCTGTCAAACTAATCTCTTCCTTGACGTATCCAGCCAGGAACCATTCTAAAACGGCGCTATCCGAGTCGACATATTCACTTATTTTCTGATATGCCTCAGTGGAATTATTCGCCCCCAAGCTCCAGCCAATCTGCTTGAATCTGTTGGAGTCGTTGCCGTTTTCTAGCGTGTTAGCGATGACAATGGCGTCTCCGTCACAGCAGAGGTCGTCACGGTTACAGTTGTTTCCTACCGATTCCCATTTTCCATCGTCGTTTTTCTTGTCAAGTACTAGCCCCTTCAAGCCAGGATGCTGACGGTAATCGTTGCCTTGACCGACTAGAGCTGTGGCCACCTGATCCAGGTTCGCGCCGGGATTCCACTCAAGTGTTTTCTGAATATTCTCCATGGCAGTAGCTAGGTCTCCAGCCCAGCCAGTCCACGCATCAGGGATAACATTCCAGTTGGAGTATCCAAGTGTTGTTGCCGCCAGATGCGCCAGATCAACTGATTCTCCGGTCTTGTCGGTCATGGATTGCCGCCAAGTGTTATCGATATAGCGATTCAAGGCAGCGATGATCTTCTTGCCTACAGCGTCCTTCTCAAGTACGCTCGCGTCAGCACTCCTGAAACTTTCGGCAGATACGGACCAGTTCACCGCAGATTCACCACCACCGTCACGCAGGTAGGCTTTTGCTAAATAGTTGAGTATGCAACGCCAAGTCGGAACAGCAATCCGCCTTCCCGCACCATGAGAACCCGCAACGTAGTCCTCACCAACTTTGCTATCAGCACGTAATTCCTCAAAGCCATCTTCGACGCGAAAATCCGCGACTACCACGCCAAAGAAACCACCGCCACCAAGGCAGCACGCAAAGCCAAGAACACCGCCGAGCAACTCAAACTCACCCGCGAAGCACGCTCATGGCGACGCAAAGCCGAAGAAGCCGACGACGAATACGCCGCCAACGTAACAGGCCGCGCGGGCCACACCCGGCACACCCCGCGCCCCAACGGACCTACCAGCTCACTCGGGTACACTGGCGGGTGTCAGAGCGGATCTACCCGAAAATGGAGGTCTCCGGGCTAGAAACCCGCACAAACCCAATAGCCGCTTATTACGTTGCGTATCAAATACGGAGTCTAAGGCTTAGATAGGACGCTCATCTGGATACAAGGTATCCGGGTGAGCATTCTTCGTGTTTTCCCTGGTATTCCGGGGTTTCTGGGGTTGCTCGGTGGGCGAAGAGTCGAGGCGCGAGTGAGGCAGTTGTGACTGCTTCACTCCCACCTCGTTCAGTGCCTCACGTCGTGAGGGCCTGGATGTAGCGCTCGCATTGCGTGGCGAGAGCCTGCGTGCTGATGGACATGGCTCCAGCCGCGATGAAGGGCGCGAGGTAGTTCGTGTGGATGAGGTTGCTGGTCGCATAGAAGGGACGCAGCAGCTCGTCCACGGTGAACCCGACTTCACCCTCATGTGTGTACTTGCCTGCGTCAGCGCCGGATGAGACAGCGATGAGCAGATCTTTGCCTCTCAATGCGGTTCCGTTGGAACCGTAGGCCCACCCGTAGGTGAGGACGTCGTCGAGGTACTGCTTGAGCAGAGCCGGGCTTGAGTACCAGTACATGGGGAATTGAAGAACGATCCGGTCAGCAGCGGCGAGCACCTCGTGCTCCGTGGCTACGTCAACGTGGAATTCCGGGTACAGGCTGTACATGTCGCGGACCCGGACGTCGTGTGCAGTCCGAGCGGCCCGGGCGAGTGCTGCGTTGACACGCGAGCCTGCCAGGTTCGGATGGAAGACGAGGACTTCAGTTCGCATCGTCGATCTCGTCCTGGTTTGTGTTGCCGTCCTCTTCGAGCACGGCCTTGAGCTGGTTGAAGGCATTCCATGCACGCGGCCATCCGGCATAGAACGCCACATGCGTGATGACCTCGGTGATCTCCTCGAGGGTCAGCCCGTTGCCCAGTGCCATGCGAAAGTGGGACTGGAGGGGCATGCCGGTCTCACCCGCTCCCAGCAGAGCTGAGATCGTGGCCAGAGAGCGGTCACGCGGGGAGAGCTGCTGTGTTCGAGCCCATACCTGTCCGAAGAGGACGTCGTCGTTGAGCTCAGCGAAGGTGGGGGCCAGTGACCCGAGTTGGTCACGGCCGGCAGTGATTTTCTGCATGAGAGTAGCCTCAGGGAAGTTGGTTGTATTCGGCGTCCGAGACAGGCTCAAGCCATTCGTTGCGGTCCCCGTCCTGCGGGACAGTGATGGAGAGGTGGGCGAACCACGAGTCGCGTGCAGCGCCGTGCCAGTGCTTGACGCCCGGTTCTATGACGACGACGTCGCCCGCATGCAGTTCGCGCGGCGCCTCGCCCTCGGCCTGGTACCAGCCGCGCCCCGAGGTGCACAGGAGGATCTGGCCAACCTGGCCGCTGGTGTGGTGGATGTGCCAGTTGTTGCGGCAGCCCGGTTCAAAGGTGACGTTCGCGATCTGCGCGCCCTGGCTGACTAGCGGCTGCAGGTAGGACTGACCGATGAAGTACTGGGCGTAGGCGTCATTAGTCTCACCGCGAGGGAAGACATCGGTGAAGGTGGCCATGGTGTTCCTTTCGTTGGGGAGCCGTGTCTCCACGAGGGAGTACGGACGTGATAACTTCGATGCTATAAGTTGAAGTTAACTTCAAGTCAAATCGTGTTGTTTCAGGATGTTCCCCACGATGGAGGCGATCATGTCAACTCAGGTGTTCACAGTCAGCGAGGTGTCCGACATCATCGGACTGCCAGCCTCGACACTGCGCTACTACGAGAAGGAGGGCCTCATCCCACCTGTGGAACGCAGAGAGGCCGGGCGGCGACGCTACTCACTGGTACACCTCGAGGCGTTGCGTTTCATTGAATGTATGAAGGCCACCGGCCTGCCCCTCACCGAGATCAAAGAGATCATTGATCTGTCACAGCAGGGGGACTCGACCATCGCGCGCCGCCTCGAGATCATGACCGCTCAGCGGGATGCGATCCGCGAACAGATCGCCCGCCTCGACTACCACCTTGAAGCCCTCGACTACAAGACCTGGTACTACACGACTGCCCTCGAGGCCGGTACCTGCGCAGTGCCGGATGCCATGCTCGCGGCAGGTGAAGTCACCAAACCCGACGCCCTGCGCGTCAACCTCAGCTGACTGCCAACACGCAACCGGTGGCCCGGGATCAGTCCGACTGGTGAACCGCTCGCCAAAAGGTGCAGGCCATCGTCAAAAGGTATGGGTGGTCACAGGTAATACCTCCCCGCCTCGAGTGTGCTCACGACCCCAAGGGTCACCACCGTCGACCTCATCTTCAGCTCCTCCAGCACTGCCGCAACCTACGTGGCAGGCTCCAACCGCAGCGGCAACGCCACCTGGCGCACCAATGACGGCACCCTCCTCGAAGACCTCGGCTAGCCTCTGCCGGGACAGTGACGGCGGTGACCCTTGGGGTCGTAGGCTACTCCCGGCTGTCAGTTACTCGACTCTCAACTCATGCGCCTGTGGCAATCTCGTCCTGTTCACCTCTTTGCACGACGTGGGAGAGTTCCCAGTAGATGAGGTCTGAAATCTCGCGGATCACAGCGGCTCGACGCTGAGGGCTCTCGAAGAACTTCTCGAGGATGTTGTTCTGAGCATCATGGTGGTCGAGGGCAGCATTCGTGACGGCTTCTTCAATGGTGCGCGATTCGCGGAACTGTTCCTTGCTGTTCGCGTTGACCTGTTCTCGGATCGCCTCGTCTTTGACGAGAATGGTCACGACTCCCTGCACCCAAGAGTTGACCGAATCGGGGTCGAAGCTCTCCCCTTCGAACAGATCGTTGATGTTCTTCAGGATCTGTTCCCAGGCCACCATGTTCGGGTCCCGCGTGGTCCCACCGCCGACACCCATAGGCTTGAGTTTGTCGCCTTCGCCGATCAGCGAGATGGAACCCTCGCTACGCCGTGTTTGCTTGATGTGGGTCAACTCGATACTCGACAGGTCAAGTTCCTCGGCGCTCCTGCGACCTGTGAGACGCGGCCTGAGGAGGCGAAGGAACAGTGCGAGTTTTTCGAGATCTGTGTCCTCGTAGTCAACGATCTGGGACAGGAAGTCGTAGAGGCGGACGAAAGATCCCACGTCCTTGCGGAAGAGGTCCAGTTCGTCGATGGTTGCTTTGTCTTGGTCCTCGAGCGCTGCGCAGTAACGATCATTGAAGCGGTCGGCAGCGCTCTTGAGGGGGCCGGTGTGCTTGCCATGTGCCTTTTCGATGATGAAGGCGTGAGCGAAGCGGTCGACCTCGTCTGCGGTGTAGATACCGGCCGTCTCGAGCTTGCGCGCTAGATCGTGCACCAGATCAGGGTCTGTGGTTTGGGTGATCTGGGCCGTGCGGAAGTACGGCAGGAACGAGTTCAGGATTGTCTCGGGATCGTTGACGAAGTCGAGGACGTAGGTGGTGTCTTTGCCTTTGGACGGCAAGGTGCGGTTCAATCGTGACAGTGTCTGGACTGCCTCGATGCCGTCGAGCCTTTTATCGACATACATGGCGCACAGCAGCGGCTGGTCGAAGCCCGTCTGGTACTTGTTCGCTACGATCAGCACCTGGTAGTGGTCACCAGCGAATGCGTTGGGAATGGTGCGGCCACGCAGCCCCGGATTCATGTTGTGCTCGGTATAGGGCTCGGTGACCCCCGGAACTACTTCTTCAACTTGTTCGCTGGTCAGGCTGCCTGAGAAGGCCACCAAGGTGCCCATCTCGTAACCATGAGAGGCGATGTATCGGTCGATCGCGGTCTTGTACTTGAGGGCTGCTGCCCGGCTGGAGGTCACCACCATTGCCTTGGCGTGCCCATCAAGTAGGTGGGACACATTGGTGCGGTAGTGCTCAACGATGATCTGGACCTTCTGGGCGATGTTGGTCGGATGCAGGCTCACCCATCGCATGAGGCCCTTCGTCGCGGTGGCCTCATCCACTTCATCAGTGGGCGCGGTTTTCCCATCGGCTTTCTGTGCGAGCTGGAATGCCGTCTTGTAGGTGGTGTAGTTACGCAAGACGTCAAGGATGAAGCCCTCCTCGATGGCCTGCTGCATCGAATACACATGGAACGCCTGCGGCGTGCCGTCAGCACCGGGTTGACCGAACATTTCGAGGGTCTTGCCCTTGGGGGTGGCTGTGAAGGCATAGAAGGACACGTTTGCGGACGTGGCGCGTGCAGCCATCTCCGCAGCCAACACGTCCTCAACGGACAGCTCTGCGCCCTCGCCGATGGCCTCAACTTCTGCCTGCGAGAGCACCTGGCGCAGCTTTTGCGCACTTGTTCCGGTCTGAGACGAGTGTGCTTCGTCCGCGATGACAGCGAAGTTCTTGTCTGTCATTCCACCCTGCTCAGAGATCGCCTCGAGAACGAAGGGGAACGTCTGCAAGGTGACGATGATGATCAGCTTTCCACTTGCCAGTTCCTTGGCGAGGAGAGCGGATTTGGACGTTTCTGCTGCCTTGCGGACTTCATCGGCATTGATCGTTCCGACCGTCCCGCGAGTGCCTTCGATCGCCTTGATCGCCTTCTGCAATTGGTCGTCAAGGACTGTCCGGTCGGTGACCACGATGACCGAGTCGAAGATCTTGGTATTGGTGTCGTCGTGGAGGTTGGCCAACCCATGAGCCAGCCAGGCGATGGAATTGGTCTTCCCTGATCCTGCCGAGTGCTGGATGAGGTAGCGGTGCCCTGGCCCCTCGACCCGCGTGGCCGACAGAAGTTCGGTGACGGCCTCCCACTGGTGAAATCGCGGGAAGATGACTTGCGTCGACTTCTTGTGCTCCCCGGTGACCGGGTCGATCTTCTCCGACGTTTGAACGTTGATGAAGCGCTCAATGATCTGCAACCAGTTGTCACGTTGGAGCACACGCTCCCAAAGGTATGAGGTCGCCGCACCATCAGGATTGACAGGGTTGCCTGCACCGCCGTCATTACCAAGGTTGAACGGCAGGAAGACTGTGTCAGTCCCCGAGAGTCGCGTGGTCATACGTATCTCGTCCGTGGACACAGCAAAATGGACCAGACAGCGCGATCCCCACTTCAGAAGTGGCTCGCCTTGCGGCTTACGGTCGTGCTTGTACTGATGAACCGCGTCATCGATCGACTGGGTGTTGTCCGTCTTCAGCTCCGCAGTAGCCACAGGGAGGCCATTGACAAAGAAGACCAGATCAATCGCGTCATTGGGATGCTTGGCCGAGTGGTGGACTTGACGCATCACCCGCAGAATGTTGGCCTCGTAGTGCTGCTGGGCGGTGGGATTGAGTGAAGTTGCAGGCTTGAACGCGCACATGGCGAACTTGGCTGGGGTGCGTTTGAAACCGCCACGTAGTACCGCCAAGATTCCACCGCCATGTTCCAGAGGCTGGTCAAGTTCCTTCACGAGGCGAGCGAGAAGAGCCTGTTTGGCGCGCTCCTGCTCAGCAGCAGACATCGACGGCTTGATGACCTTCGCCCACTGCTCCGGCTGTGTGCATCGCAGCCAAGCAAAGACATCCTCAGGCACCAAAGCAAGACTCTGGTCGTAGCCACGATAATGGCGGTCGTAAACCCAACCGCGCGCCTCGAGATAATCGCAGATCTCCTCCTCGAACGCCTTCTCATGCTGCGTCGCCATGACTCATACCTCCAACTCACCGGTCACTGCCGCCGTAATCAATGCACTCCGTCTTTCCTTCAGAAGATCCTGCATTTGTGTAACTTGCTGTACGAAGGATTCATCCTGTTCCAAATCAGCGGACAGTGAAGCAATAATCCTGCGTTGCTCCTCTAACCGAGGGAAGGGGAGCAACAAGTTGGCAAAACGATCCCAGTTGCGGAAATCAACGCTTCTCTGGCGAACGTTCGGTGCTTCAGTCGCCAGGTATCCCGCCAACCCCAAATATCGAAGATATTCTGCGATAAAGGTCAGGTCGTAATCCGGGTTTCGGAGTGAACACACGTGGTAGACCGGCGAACAGTTCCCGTCCTTCTCTGCGATTCCTATAGCTCCGGCGAAGCCATCGAGTCCGTGAAACACAAGGTCGCCCTCGTGAACTGATTGGTAGCCATCCTCAGTTTCGGAGAAGGTATATCCATCTTCACGTCGGAGTTCACGTAGCGTTACTTGGCCATCACGGAAAGCAGTAACGGTCCCTGATCCAGGGGTTGCCTCGTCACTTCTCTTCTTGAGGATCCACTTCAATTTCAGTTTCTCTGCGGCATCGAACGATGAGAAACTTGAGGTTAGTCGAGCCAATCTACGTTCTTCAACGAGGTCTGCGAGTCGCTGTAGCCCAGTTTGCAATGTATCAATTCGTCCAAGCTCAGCATCAAGAAACTCAACAATGCGACGCTGAGACTCCATGTCTGGAACGGGAATCCGTGCAGCCTTGACAGTTTGCTCATCAATGGCTGGGTATGAGACACCAACTGCTGATCTGGACAATTGGTGTGCAAATGTACCGTCTTGGACTGCGTACGCTAGATATTTCGGCAGCAGGCCTTCTTTTGGTCGAAGTACCGCAAATGCAGTTGAAACTATGAGGGGAGTTTCGACTTGTGGAACAAGTGCGGTGGCTTTCAAATTTGGTCGGATTGTGGCGTAGACGACGTCTCCTGGACGCGCAATGCGTCGAGCCCGAGAAGGAGCTTGGCTGAACGTTGTCGTCGTCTCAGGAATCTTTACGTGACCTGTTTGTACGGATGTGACATCGCAGTAAGTAAATTCATAGTTCGAATCAGTGGATGCTGGCAGAGTTTCATCATTAACTGTGCAGACGTATCGCAGAGGTGTAACTGTCATTCCTCGAGCTCCTTGAGTAGCCGTGCCAGTGCCGTCACAGTCGCACTAAGGTCTCGGTCAATCTCCTCCAATGGTCGAGTTGGAGCGGCGGCGTAGAAGTATCGGGTCACAGGGATCTCGTAGCCGATCTTGGTCTTCTTCTTGTCGATCCAGGCATCATCAACGTATGGCAGCACTTCGCTGCGCATGTACGCATCGACGGTGGCTTCATAGCCGCCGATCCCGTCCGTATTGCCCGCGTAGGTGAATGGAACCTTCTCTGTGTCGCGGAGGTTGGAGTCTGCGATCGGCTTTCCCCGTGAAGTCGTGATGATCTGGCCATCCTGGTCGCGTTGGGGTCGTTCAACGGTAATGGTCCAGTAGCCGAATTCCTCAACGGGGAGGATCTTGCAGTAGTCGGACTCCTCGTAGGCGCTGTAGATCTCAAGGATCTGGCGACGGTTGTCTTCCGAGAGTTCGCGTCCCTTGTCGCCGAGCTTCTTACGCATCTTGACGTAGAAGTTGGTGGCGTCGATGAGTTGGACTTTACCCTGTCTCTCTTCGGGCTTGTTGTTGTCCAATACCCAGATGTAGGTTGCAATCCCGGTGTTGTAGAACATGTCGTTCGGCAGAGCGATGATGGCGTCAACGAGGTCTGCCCCGAGCACCCAGCGCCGAATGTTGGAGGGACCTGACTCGGCTGCACCGTTGAACAAGGGCGAGCCGTTCATGACAATGGCTGCGCGTCCGCCACCTTTGCTCTTGGGGCGCATCTTCGCGATGAGGTGGCGCAGGAAGAGCATCTGGCCGTCCGAGACAGCCGGGGTGTTCTTCTTGGGTTCTTTCGCTCCTACATAGAAGCGGGACGCCTCTCCCAGTTCCTTAAGCTCGGCGAGGACCGCAGCTTGGCTCTTCTTCCAGTCGTCGCCATAAGGAGGGTTGGAAAGGCAATAGTCAAAAGTTTGGCCGGGGAACCTGTCATCTGCGAGCGTATCTCCGAGCTGAATGTTGGAGGGATCGTGCCCCTTGATCAGCAGATCGGACTTGCAGACGGCGTAGGACTGGTCGTTTCGCTCTTGCCCGTACATGCGTAGCTGGGCGTCGGGGTTGAGGCCAGGGTGTTCCGGAGTGCCGATGAGGTGTTCTTCTGCGATCGAGAGCATCCCACCTGTTCCCGCGGTGGGATCGTAGATAGAGCGGACCGCGCCGGGAACCGAGAGTGCGTCGTCGTCCCCGGCAAAGACAAGGTCAACCATGAGCCGGATCGCGTCGCGGGGCGTGAAGTACTCACCGGGTGACTCATTGGTGGACTCGTTGAACGTGCGAATCAGATACTCGTAGAGGTCACCCATCTCTGCGTTGGGGACCTTGTTCGGGTGCAGGTCTACGCGCGCAAACTTCTCGATGATGATGAAGAGCAGATCCTTCTCCGCCATCCTGGCAATCTGGTCGCCGAACTTGAACCGCTCGAAGACGTCGAGGTTGTCCGAGAATCCATCGACGTACTGCTTGAAGTTGGCCTCGAGACCTGCAGGGTCGCCGAGCAGCGTCTGAAGCGTCCACGGTGTCGTGTTGTAGAAGGACAACCCGGTCTTGCGTTTGACCTGGGCGCTGAGCAGTTCAGGCTTGTCAGCAAAGGTGCGGACCAGCCCAGCTAAGTCCTCGCGGTGATCTTCGAGGACGCAGTCGAGCCTGCGCAGGATGGTCATCGGAAGGATGACGTCACCGTACTCGTGCGGCTTGTAGTCACCGCGGAGCTGGTCGGCGATGCCCCAAATGAAGGGTCCAAGGTTACTCATGCTGGCATTTCCTGATTTGCTGTTTCTGGCACTATTTCAACGATATCTTCGAGATTGTACTGCAGAGTTTGGCAGATCCGCAGCAGTACGTTGGTGGTGACGTTGCCGTCTTTGCCGAGCTTGGCGATGGTTGCTGGGGATAGTCCTGCGGCTCGGCGGAGGTCTTCGCGGGTCATGTCGCGGTCGATGAGGAGTTTCCACAGCGGTTTGAAGGTGATACGCATGGTTAGTTACCTTCCTCGGTGGTCTCTGTGTTCCAGGTGAAGCCGTAGAGGGCGTCAGGGCCGTCGCCGAGGTGGATGACGCGCGTCGCTTCGACGAGTTCCTCGGCTTGCTGGCCATACGCCTTTGTCGCATCGAATGAGAAGAAGACCTGCTTGGGTTCACCTGCGCCACTCGTTAGTTCCGCCGCACGCATGTATGCACCTAGCAGCGCGCGTACGGGTGCGTGTCCGACGAGTTTGATGATGGCTGAGTGGCCTGGTCTGGTTTTGTGGACCGGGTGTTTTGAGGGTTGTTGGTTGTTATTGGTGGTGTTGTGCCCATTGGCGCGCGTACTGGTTGGGTGAGAGCCAGCCCAGCGCGCTGTGGGGGTGCTTTTCATTGTAGCGGCGCGACCAGGCGGCGATGAGGGTGCGGGCGTGGCCTCGCGCATCGGCCCGCTCCTGCTGCTGTGCATCTTCGTGTCGCCTGATCCTGACGCTCATAGCCGTCGCGGCGCTCACAGCCGCCTGCAGCCCCTTCGGCTCGGCCTCATCGCGCAACCGACTCCCCGAGGACTCGCGCTTCGCCGAATTCACCTACAAGACCGACGGAGAAATCAAGGTTCAGGAGCGCACCGACTCCTTCAACATGCGCATGCCTGCCCTGGGTGCCACCGCGGGACACGTCACGGCAGCCAACTTCCCGGAGGGACGTTTTTCCTTGCCTTCCCCCGACCACCACTTCTGGGTGACCGGCGTCGCCACCGTTGCACCCGAGTCAATCCAGAAGCTCAGCGAGGGCGCCACCGGCAACAGCACCCTGCTGCCCGGCATCTACCCAGGCCTCTACCAGTACGTCCCCAAGGACTGCCACTTCGTCACCATCCCCGCCGACCACGCAAACACTGTCCTCCAGACAAAAGCGAACGATATCTACTCAGACTGGGGGTCGTTCACGATCACCGGCTTTGCGGCCTCCGCGGACTGCAACCTCATCATCGTCACCGGCGAGGGCACCACCGGCTAGCGCCCGCACACGCCCCGATGCTTCGCTGGCGTTACCCCGCCGCATCCCGAAAGGCCGCGCCACACCCCCGAGAACCCAGCCCGGGCCTCGTCCATGAACCACCATGAACGAGGTCCGGGTTTCCCTGTGAGGGCACGCGACGATAAAGAGACGATAAACGCAAGGCCGCCCTATTCTAAGTCACGCCTCGAAGATCCCAGACCCCCTCCCAGAGCGAATTTTTCAGGTTTCATTTGTCCTGACTCTTCCGCGAGATAACGCCACTCCCGAAAGGCACCCACCGAAGGTCCCTCACAATTGGTCTCCCGGGATCTCCGATCCACGCCATACTGATGGGCAACAGCACCCACGAGGAAGGATCCCCGGTGCGTATCGCTCTCTTCTCCACTTGCCTGGCAGACGTCATGTTCCCCCAGGCCGCCCAGGCGACGGTCACCCTGCTCGAGCGCCTCGGCCACGAAGTC
>QWCL01001567.1_pt1 | contig 16762 bp, 10 predicted proteins | sample 1972551 | NCBI WGS metagenome assembly QWCL01 (sample SAMN09866709, study PRJNA288562) | Human oral metagenome isolate term2_saliva, whole genome shotgun sequencing... | isolation source: mouth | host: Homo sapiens | place: USA: California
CCAAGAAGCCGTTGCCGCGCTGGGTTCGCAATACGAAACCCTGCAAGGCCGTCTGAAAAACATCGCAGACATCGAACGCATCGCCGCCCGCATCGCCGTCGGCAACGCCCGTCCGCGCGACCTCGCCGCCCTGCGCGACAGCCTGTTTGCCCTATCCGAAATCGAATTGTCCGCCGAGGGCAGCAGCCTGTTGGAAACCCTCAAAGCCGTTTTCCCGGAAACCCTGCCCGTCGCCGAAACCCTTAAAGCCGCCGTGATGCCCGAACCCGCCGTCTGGCTCAAAGACGGCGGCGTCATCAACCAAGGCTATTCCACAGAACTCGACGAGTTGCGCCACATCCAAAACCACGGCGACGAATTCCTACTCGACCTCGAAGCGCGCGAACGCGAACGCACCGGCCTCTCCACCCTCAAAGTCGAGTTCAACCGCGTCCACGGCTTCTACATCGAGCTATCCAAAGTCCAAGCCGAACAAGCCCCCGCCGACTACCAGCGCCGCCAGACCCTGAAAAACGCCGAACGCTTCATCACCCCCGAACTCAAAACCTTCGAAGACAAAGTCCTGACCGCGCAAGAACAAGCATTGGCATTGGAAAAACGCCTGTTTGAAGCCCTCCTCAAAGACATTCAGACGACCCTGCCCCAGCTTCAAAAAGCCGCCAAAGCCGCCGCTGCGCTGGACGTACTCTCCACCTTCGCCGCCACCTCCGCCGAACGCGGCTTCGTCTGCCCCGAGTTCGCCGACTACCCCGTCATCCATATCGAAAACGGCCGCCATCCCGTCGTCGAGCAACAAGTGCGCCACTTCACCGCCAACCACACCCGCCTCGACCACAAACACCGCCTCATGCTCCTGACCGGCCCCAACATGGGCGGCAAATCCACCTACATGCGCCAAGTCGCCCACATCGTCCTCATGGCGCACACCGGCAGCTTCGTCCCCGCCGACGCCGCCCAAATCGGACCCATCGACCAAATCTTCACCCGCATCGGCGCCTCCGACGACCTCGCCTCCAACCGCTCCACCTTCATGGTCGAAATGAGCGAAACCGCCTACATCCTCCACCACGCCACCGACCAATCCCTCGTCCTCATGGACGAAGTCGGACGCGGCACCTCCACCTTCGACGGCCTCGCCCTCGCGCACGCCATCGCCGAACAGCCTCTTCGCCACCCACTATTTCGAGCTGACCAAACTGCCCGAAGCCCACGCAACAGCAGTCAACATGCACCTCTCCGCGCTTGAGCAAGGACAAGACATCGTCTTCCTCCACCACATCGAACCCGGCCCCGCCAGCAAAAGCTACGGCATCGCCGTCGCCAAACTCGCCGGCCTGCCCAACCGCGCTTTGAAAGCAGCTCAAAAGCACTTAAACGATTTGGAAAACCAAGCCGCCGCCAACCGTCCGCAGTTGGATATTTTCAGCGCCATGCCGTCTGAAAATGGGGCAGATGAGGAAGGGAAAGAACAAGAAGTTGAGCCTGTCGATAATTTGCAGACCAATGAATTGGCTGAAGCTTTGGCGCAAATTCAGCCCGACAACCTCACGCCGCGCGAAGCCTTGGATGCCTTGTATCGCTTGAAAGAAATTTGCAATAAGGCGTCGTAAATAACTCAAAGGCCGTCTGAAACAGGAGAAACATATAATGAGTTTTGCTGACATTACCGTGGTTGGTATTACCGGTGCAGATTCTTATACCGAGGGCACGATGTATGCCATTATCCGCAGCTGTGCCGAATTGCCCGGCAGCCGTGGATTGCTGATCAGCCCGAGCTGTCCGCAAGGTTTGCCGGAAAATATCCTGCATCAGCCTTGCCGGAAATTCGGTTATCTGGAATACAATCTGTTTATTTTGTACCAACTGATGTATTACATCGAAACCGATTATTGTTTGATTGTTCAAAATGACGGCTGGGTGTTAAACGGTCAAAACTGGCAGGATGCCTATCGGGAATATGACTATATCGGCGCACCTTTGCCGATTTTGTTGGAAACCGAAGCTGACGGGCAGTTTTTCCTGAAGGGAACCGACCAATATTTGGCCAAACAACATCTGATTCAGACTTCTCCGAATTTGGACGAGCCGCAGAACGGCGGTTTCAGCCTGCGCAGCAGGCGGCTTTTAACCATGCCGCGACAGCTGGGCTTAAATGTAGAAATCCGGCCGCCTTTGCCGCCGGAAGACGGAAAAATTGCCGGTATGGAATGGCTGGTGCGTCTGCACCACGAGGATATGTTTTTGACGGCGCAACACCGTTATAGATTGCAGGACTTGGGTTTGAAATTCGCGCCTCCGAATATTGCGACGCAATTTTATTCAGAAGTACCGTTTATCAATCAAATGAGGAATGTCCCTTTAGAGCGCGTCTTTGGGGCGCATTGGATGGGCAATGTGGTCTTGACCGGCTGCAACCGTGTCCGGTTTGCCCAATTGAATGAGGATAAATTGGAAACATACTCCCGTTTTTTTAGAAATTTGGGTTATGAATGGGAATAAATTAAGGCCGTCTGAAAGTTCAGACGGCCTTTTTTAATGGCTGTTAATGTTGATGGTGGTGGGCATGGCGTGCAGCCGCGCGTTTGGTACCGACAGGCACGACCAGCGTTGCGTAAGTATTGTCTTTCTGACATACGCTTTTATCGCCGTAATCGGTCTCGTTCACGACTTTGATTTTCCACAAACCGTCAATCAGCGTAATCACATTGACCACGCCGTTTTTATCGGTTTTGCCGGAGAAGCCTTGAGGCTCGCGATGGTCATGGGTTGATTCCAAGTCCATTTCGGCCAAAGTGTCGGAGCTGGCGGTAACGGTGGCTTTAACCAAAGGCTCGCCTTTGTACAGGACTTTGACCGGCAAAATACCGCCGGCTTTGACTGCGTTCGGATTTTTCAGCGGAACCAGTTCTAGCTCTTGGCCGATAGGGCGGGTCAATACCGCTTCATCGACTGCGCCGTTGCCCACATGGACGAAACTTTTGCCGAACATTTGCGATTGTTCGCAATAGGTGGCACCGGCCAGCTGCTTCAAGGTTTGCTGTTTCCAGCCGTCTTGGTTTTTCGACCAGAAAGTCGGTTGGTAGGTCGCGCTGACCCAGTAGGAGCCTGCGGGCAGGGCGGCTTTGGAAACGTATTGATAGTTTTCGCCCTTATTCACCAAATCAACGGTTTTCTTTGAGCTGTCGGTCAATTGCAGCGGTTTGAAAATATGCACGCGGTCGTCGGCGATTTTTTCGACATTGGGGAAGTCGTGGCTGTAACCCAAATCCGCATGCAGGATTTTGCCGGCAGGCTGATGTGTCGGTGCGGCCACCCAAACATCGTGCGCCTGTGCCGCTGCGCCCAATCCCAGCAATCCTAAAAGCATCCACTGTTTCATAGTTTCTACACTCCATTTTGTTGTTGAATGAAAGGCCTTGTATTTTGGCGAGTAGAAACATTACTCTTATTTGCATTTTTTGTAAATAAAAAGGATTATATTTTTTTAATTATAAATAATTATTTATATTGGGTTTCAGACGGCCTGACGTATTGGGTAATGCAGTTTTCAACGTATGTTTATCCTGTATAAATAGTGGCTTTAATCTTTATCTAATTAATTTATATACAATTTATTGTGATGTTTATCTGAGTGGGCATTTTTTCCCGACTTCAGCCCGGATTGTATATAACCAAAACTGATAAACGCGAAAGCAAACATTATTTCCAGTTTGCATCCAATCCCGATAAAGTGCTCCCATATTTTCAACAGGAGCCGACCATGAATATTCGTACGCTTTCTTTTGCTGCATTGACCGCCGCGCTGGCGTTGAGTGCCTGCTCTCCCAAAAACGAACAGTCTGCCGACAATGCCGCTTCCGCAGGCAAGGGCGGTAATGTGAAGTTGTTGAACGTCTCTTATGATGTCGCTCGCGATTTTTATAAAGAATACAATCCTTTGTTTGTCAAAGAATATGCTGCTAAAAACGGCGGCGCAACGGTTGAAATCCAACAGTCGCACGGAGGCTCCAGCAAGCAGGCTTTGGCCGTGGCTAACGGTTTGGCCGCTGATGTAGTGACCATGAACCAGACTTCCGATATTGAGCTTCTGGTGAAAAAAGGTTTGGTCAAAGCCGATTGGAACACGCGCCTGCCGGACAATGCCGTGCCTTATACCAGCAACGTTGTTTTCTTGGTACGCAAAGGTAATCCGAAACATATTCAGGACTGGGGCGATTTGGCCAAAGACGGCGTGCAAATCGTTTTGGCCAATCCGAAAACCACCGGCAACGGCCGCTACGCCTTTTTGGGCGCGTACGGTTATGGTTTGAAAGTGAATAACGGCGATGAAGGCAAAACCAAAGATTTTGTGGCCGCATTGCTGAAAAACACGCCTGTATTTGAAAACGGTGGCCGCGCGGCAACGACGACCTTCAGCCAACGCCATATCGGCGATGTCTTGGTTACCTTTGAAAATGAGGCCAACTACGTCAGCAAAAAGCTGACCCAAGACCAATTTGAAATTGTCTACCCAAGCTACACCATTCTTTCCGAAGCGCCGGTTGCCGTTGTGGACAGCGTGGTCGACAAAAAAGGCACACGCGCCGCTGCCGAAGCCTATCTGCAAAACCTCTGGAGCGAACCGGCCCAAGAGTTAGCCGCCAATCTTTACCTGCGTCCGCGCAATGCGGAAGTATTGGTGAAACACAAAGCCGATTTCCCTGAGATTGAGACGTTTAATCCGAATGAGAAATTCGGCCCGTGGGAAGAAATCATGAAAAAATTCTTTGCCGACGGCGGATTGTTTGACCAACTTTCCAGTAAAAAATAAGGCTTGAATATAGAGGCCGTCTGAAACTTCAGACGGCCTTTTGCTACAATAAGCCTTTTTCTTATCCATCTTTTCCCATGTCTCAACGCAAAATCATCCATATCGATATGGACGCATTCTACGCTTCGGTAGAACTGCGCGAGCAGCCGCACCTGAAAGGGCTGCCCGTCGTTGTGGCGTGGGACGGTACGCGGTCGGTCATTTGTGCCGCTTCTTATGAGGCGCGCAAATTCGGTTTGCACTCGGCCATGTCGGTGGCGACGGTTTGACCGCCTCCGCAGGCATCGCGCCCAATAAGTTTTTGGCCAAAATCGCTTCCGACTGGCGCAAGCCGAACGGGCAGTTTGTGTTGCCGCCGCAAAAAATCATGGCGTTTTTGGAGAGCTTGCCGTTGGGTAAGATTCCCGGTGTCGGCAAAGTTACGCTGAAAAAGATGAATACCCTCGGCATGCAGACCGCCGGCGATTTGCGCCGTTTTGAGCGCGGCGAACTTTTAAACCATTTCGGCCGCTACGGCTACCGACTTTACGATTTGGCACGCGGTATCGACGAGCGGCCGGTCAAAGCCGAGCGCGAACGCCTGCAAATCTCAACCGAAATCACCTTACCCGAAGATTTGTCTCTGGCGCAGGCTTCAAGCCATTTGCCGCACCTTGCCGAAGACCTCTGGCGGCAAATCGAACGCAAAAACGTCGAAGCCAAAGGCGTTACCCTCAAACTCAAAACTCACGATTTCCGCATTATTACGCGTTCGCTGACGTATTCTTCCGTCCTTCCCGACAGCGCCTCGCTGCTTCAGGCGGCGCATACTTTGCTGCAACGCATACCGTCGCAACGCGAAGACGCCTTCCGCCTGATTGGTATCGGCGTGAGCCATTTGCTGCCGAAAAACCAGCAGCAGACGCTTTGGTTATAAAGAAATAGAAAAGCATTCTTTCCGTTTGAAGATAGGGCGCAGGACAATATCGTTCCATAACCATATCGGCAGCCGTTTCAATAGGCCGTCTGAAAATTATTAGGAACAACCAGCCATGTCTTTATTCCGCCCACAATTCTGGAAAATCCCCGAAATCAGCGATGACGAACGCCGTCGCCTGCCTGAGTTGGCAGCTGCTTTGGAGCACCGTTTGCAAGACATTGCCGCGCGCTATCCGCAAGCCGTGTTCGCATCCAGCCTTGCGGTTGAAGATATGGTTATTACCGATGCCGTGTGCCGTCTGAAACTGCCCATCCGTATCATCACGCTCAATACGGGCAAACTCAATCCCGAAACCGTTGCGCTGATTTCCGAAACCAATGCGCGTTATCAAACCGAATTGGAAGTATTTTATCCCAACCAGCAAACCACCGATGAATTTGAAGCGGAGTTTGGTACAACCGCGATGTACGACAGCGTCGAGTTGCGCCGCCGTTGCTGCCATATCCGCAAAATCGAACCGCTCAACCGCGCTTTGCACAACGCCCCCGCATGGCTAACCGGACAGCGCCGCAGCCAGTCAGAAACGCGCAGCGAATTGAATTTTGAAGAGTTAGATACGGGCCGCAACATCGCCAAATTCAATCCTATTTTCGATTGGGAAGAGCAGGACGTTTGGGCATATGCGCACGAGCACCAAGTTCCGCTCAATGCGCTGTATCATCAAGGCTATCCCAGTATTGGGTGTGAACCCTGCACGCGTCCGGTCAAGCTGGGCGAGAATATCCGCGCCGGGCGATGGTGGTGGGAAAGCAAAGACAGTAAGGAATGCGGTTTGCACAAATAAACAAAGGCCGTCTGAAAACGTTTCAGACGGCCTCTTTGACGGTTTAACAAAATGATTTATCAAGAATTTGTTTTTCGTTCAACAAAAGTGGAAAGCAGGGCGGTATCGATGTCCCATTTCCAGATGCCTTGATCCGAGCCGTCCATGCCGCGCAGGAAGAGGTAGCGGATGGCGATTTTGGACAACGGCTTGCCGCGCAGGGCATAGTAGCGCGCAATGGCAACGGCGTAGATCAGGGCTTGCAGGTAGTAGTGATGATGCGCCACGGCTTCGTTCATCGCCTGTTGCGTGTAGGCGCTTGCATCGTTGCCCAAATGGTTGGATTTGTAGTCGATTAAAACGACATTGCCGTCTGAATCTTGGCAAACCATATCGATAAAGCCGTTCAAATAGCCTTGCAAATCATGGAAATCAAGCAGTTGCGCGGCTTGGACGCATTCGGGCGGCAGGTTTGCTTCGCTTGAGGCAAACCAACGGCGCAAGTCGTCCAGTTTGAAATCGTTCATGTACAGGGTAAACCCCATTTCGGGCAGGCGTCGGGTCGGCGGAATCTGCGACAGGCTCTCGCCGATTAAAGGCGTCAGGCGGCAGGTGTCGAGCATGGCGCTTACCGTCAGAAGCCATTTGTCTTCAAAGCTGTGGCGTTGCAGAACTTCGGCAATCATTTCGGATTGGCTCTCGGCAGAGGCGGCGAAGTCGAGTTTTTCCAACATTTCATGCAAACATACGCCGGCATTGGTGCCGCGGGGGAAATGGTGGATATCGAGGCCGTCTGAAAGCGGGGACGACAGGTTTTCAGACGGCATGGCACGGTCTGCGCTTTCTGCCGGGTCGATAGCAGGTTGCAAAGGCTCGTGTTGTTCGTCGGTTGACTTGGTGTGCCGGCTCAAACCGGTAAAGCTGGTGTGGCGGATAAAGTCAAAATTGCGGCGTTTAATGCTATGTGCGCTCAAGGCTTGGTCTTGCTGGCGGCTGTATTGGTAGACGGTTTCCGGCGGGGCTTCTTCCGTGAAGGTAAACTCTGTATTTTCAGGCGCGTTTTTGATAAAGCGTTGCCAGTTGGTTTTGAGCATTTCTACAACGTCTGTCGCACTTTTATAGCTTTGGCTGACGCTTTCGCGGCCGGCATCCGGCAAACCTTCGAGCAGATAGGCAAAAGGATTGTTTGGCGTACAGTTCTTGTTGGCGGCGGCGTAGATGTTGAGCTGTTCTTCGGCGCGGGTAAGGGCGACATAAAGCAGACGTAAATCTTCTGCCGTCTTTTCGTCGGCAAGGTGGCTTAATTCTGCTTCCGAGGTTTGCGATGTTGCCAGCAGCTCGGTTTCATGGTTTTCAGTATGTAGGATTTTCCAGTTTTCTTTGGAATTGTCTTTGGTATCCCACGCGAAGGGGCAGTACACCAAAGGATATTGCAAACCTTTCGACGCGTGCATGGTAACGATTTTGACCAATTTTTCGTCGCTTTCAAGACGGATGGTTTGCGCGTCTGACGGGAAATGGCCGCTGCGCGCACGGCTGATTTGTTCGTTTAACCATTTATGCAGGGCGGCAGGGTTACGGCTTTGGCTGTCTTCTTCGGCCAAAAGCTCCAGAATTTGGTAGTAGTTGGTCAGGCTGCGCTCGTTGCCACCTTTGAGCAGGCGTGTTTCGATATCATGTAGGGCGGCAAACTGCTGCACGGCGGCAAAAATGCCGCCTTTCCGCCATTTTTCCATGGCCTCGGCAGACGACTCCAGCCATTTGAGCAGCTGGTGTTCGTTGTGGTTGAGTTCGTAAATCTCTTTGGCGGTATAGCCGAACAAAACGCCGGTCAAGACAAAGCGCAGCCAGTCGGTTTGCCTTGGGTTGAGCCAAAAGCCGATCAGCGCGGACAGCGAGTCGGCCTCGGCGGAATCGAAAACGGACTGGCGCGACAGCAATACGCTTTGGATACGGCGCTGTTTCAGTTTACCGGCAATCATCGCCGCTTCGTTGTTGGTGCGCACCAAGACGGCAATATCGCCGGATTCCAACGCGCGGCCTTTGAAGTTCAGACGGCCTTCGGCTGCTTCATTGAGCGCAAAGGCAATTTCATCGGCGCAATATTCGGCGGCACGGCCGCGCAAAATCTCTTTGCCGGTTCGGTCGTCCGTATTGAGCCAGCGCACTTGGATGGCGGGGCGGTGTGGCGACAGCCGGCTTTCGGCGCGGCTGGCGGAGACATCGCTGTAATCGATGTTTTCCAATACGAATGGATGTTTTTTTTGTTTGAACAAGGCGCTGATGCCGTTAATCAGCTTGGCATGGCTGCGGTAGTTGACAGCGAGGGTGTAATGCCTGTCCGCATCTTGCGCGGCTTGCAGATAGGCGTAAATGTCCGCACCGCGAAAGCTGTAAATTGCCTGTTTGGGGTCGCCAACGAGAAACAGCGGGCAGCCTTGTTCGATAAAAATTTGGCGGAAAATTTCGTATTGCAGCGGGTCGGTATCTTGGAATTCGTCAATCAGCGCGATTTCCCAGTTTGCCGCCGCCGCTTTTGCCAACGCGTTGCCGTGTTCATTGGTGGTCAATGCCTGATGGACGTCCAGCAGCAAATCGTCAAACACGCGCTCGCGGCGTGATTTTTTTTGTTCGGCAATGGATTGGTTGATGTAGGAAAGGAGGTCGAGTTGCAGGCAGATGAAGACCGCTTCTTCCGCGCTTTCCATTGCTTGCAAATCACGACCGAGATTGGCCAAGGCTTGCAGCTGAATAATTTCCGGCGCATCGGCATCTGCTTTATATTCTTTTTTCAGTTTGCTGTTGAGCGTGTCGATACTGAAGAGGCTTAATTTCCCTAGCGTTTGTTTGCTCAGGCGGGGCAAACGGTTGGATTCGGCGTTTGTTTTTAAATCGGTAAAAACATTTTCAAAGGTATTTCTTCTGTAGGTCTGGCCGTTAAGTTTGGGCAAGATTACCCAAAACGCTTTTTCCAAGTCTTCCAACTGGCCGCAAACTTTTTGCCATGTTTCTTGAAGGTTGGCTTGGGCTTCTTTCAAATCGCCTTCAGGCCGTCTGAATTTCAGATAGGGGCGGCCGGTATAGCTTTTGATTTCAGCAAGCATTTCTTCGGGCGTGCATTTCCTGTCAAAAACCAATTGTGCCAATGTGGCATCGGTTGCCACTTTCTGCCGCCAAAAGTCTTGTGCAGGAATCAGCAGCCTCTCGCGCGAGTCGTCCGACAGTTTGAGGCGGAGAATCAGGCGATGGCAGCTTTCCTGTCCGTCTTGCTCGCCTAAAGCCAAAGGAATCAAGCGATTGAGAAAGTCATCGGGAGATTTTTTTTCTTTTTCGTAATATTTGTTCAGGCTGTCTGAAATATGTTCCGGCTTACCGCCCAAAGTTTGAATTTCGTTCAAAACCTGCAACACTTCGTCCAAACGCGCGCGCAAACGGGTTTTCAGTTCTGCCGTCGCCGCTTTGGTAAAGGTAACGACCAGAATTTTTTCGATGCCTTTTTTTTCTAAAACAATCAGTCGGGTAAAGAGCGCAGCAATGCCGTAGGTTTTACCCGTACCGGCAGAAGCTTCGATGAGGTTGGTGCCGTCGATGGAAAGTGTGAGCGCGTCAAAAGGAAGGGCGGAAGACATGGTTGGAACGGAATAATATTAGCAAGGTATTATCATAACAGAGATAGTGTGTTGTTTTGCATTGATGATAAAAATGCCGTCTGAAAACTTTCTGTTTTCAGACGGCATGTCTTAATGGCTATTAAATGACTTTAATAGCGCATCTTAGTAGCGCAAACGGCGTTTGGCGTAGCTTGGTTGGCGAGGACGGTAGGTATAACGGTTCGCCGCAGGAGCTTTACTGTCGTCATAGTAGTACGCAACATTATTACCGTTGATGGTCGTATTGTTGACGCTCAAACCGGTTGGAGAGCCGGTAGTAATAACAACATTGTCGCTTTGGATGGTGTTTGCCGTATTGGTTACGTTGGCTTCGTTTTTACCTTTAGCGTTGATGCCGCCGTCAGGTTTGCCTGAAGCATAGCTGCCGTTGACATTGACGGTCAGATTTTTTTCGTTAACGCTGCTGATCGCGCCGGAAGTATTGACTTTATTGCCTTCTACTTCAACGGAGTTATTGGATACCAGGTTGGTACCGTGCAGGTTGACATCACCGTTGTTGGCATTGATTTTAATATCGTTGCCGGCCGCTACATTTGCGCCTGTGGCGGTAGAAGAAGCGTTATCGGTTTTGTTGACACCGACAGAGCCATTGACGTGAGGAACGGCAACACCGGTTTCAACATTGATTGTCGCACCAGCGCCGATACCGACATTAACGGCTGTACCTTGGTTGGAGGCAGTATTGGCTGACTCGGTGAAGGTTACGCCGTTGCCTGCGGTAATGTTGACGTTGTTGTTGGCAGTAATGTTGGATGCGATTTCAGCAGAGTCTTTGGCGTTGATGACAACATTGGTTGCATTCATATCGCCTTTGACGGAGGTAGATTCTTTTTTGTTTTCATCAGCGTAGTTGACGTTCAGGTTGGCATTCACATCTACGTTTGAACCGTCTTTGGTGTACGCGCCGATAGTCAAAGAAGCGCCGCCTTGTTTGCTGCTGCTGTTGCTGGTGTTGTGGGCGGCAGTGTTGTGGTATGAACCTGCATCAATGTTGATCGCACCGGTAACATCATATTTTGTACCTTCATCAGACACTTTGTCATTTGCCAAAACGATGGCATTGCCTGCGTTGATGGTGGTTACGGTTGCAGTGGATTCATTGTGGGTCGAAGAATTACCTTGACCTTGTGCAGTGATTTCACCGCCGATGCCTTTGTTGGTGCTGATGCCGGCAGAAACGACCAAACCGCCGCCGTTTTGTTTCACATCGGATTTTGCACCGCTGTGTGCCGCTGCATGGGTAACGTTTTTGGCAGATTCAACCACATTGCCGGTCGCATTAATCATGGTACCTTCTTGATTAATATTGCCGTTGGCAGTGATGGTGGTGTTGCCGCCGGTGTTGATGTTGGATACATGAGATGTATTCGTTACGGTAGTTGCATCTGTTTTGGTGCTGGTAATGCCGACAGATACGCCGACGCCTGCAACGTTATTTTTTTCGTATGCAGTAGCGGATACGCCCAAATCGGTTACGCGGCCGGATTCGGTTACAGTGTTGCTGCCTTTGGAGGCAACAACATTGACGTCATTGGCTGCGGAAATGTTGACGGATTCTTCGCCGTTGACTTGGCTGCCGCTGACGGTAATGTTTGAGTTGGATGACAACTGGGTGTTTTTACCGGTCAAAATGCTGCCGTTCAGGCCGACAGAATGGGTGTCGGTGTGGGTATCGGTGAATTTGATACCGGCTTTGGCAGTCACGCTGCCGTTTTCTTTATTGGTTTCAGTACCGGAGTAGCCTTTGATGGAATACTCGTTGACCTGTTTGTTTTCTACCGCTTTGGCAGCATCGATGGTCAAATCGCCTGCGGAAGCCAGTTGCAGTTTTTGTGCCGCAAACAATGCAGAACCGATCACATTGATGTCTTTGTTGGAAACAACGGTCAGGTCGGCATTGGAAACCAAGGTAGAACCGGTTACTTTTTCAATGCTGCTGTTGCTGCTGGTTTTAGAGGTCGTGATATTGAAAATCGTACCTTTACGCGCGCTTTGTGCGGAAGTATCGGTGCTGGTGGCGTTTTTAATATCAACATTGCCTGCTTTGGAGCTGACGAATGTACCGGCTTGGCCTTCAACGGTACTGCCGTAAACGTTGACGCCGTTTTTTGCACCCAAGACTACGTTTGAGTTGGCAGTAATGCTGCTGCCGTGCAGGTTTTCGGTACGGTTGTTTTGAACTTGGCTTTCACCGCCGAACAGGCCGCCCCAGTATTTTTTCTGGTCGTCGAGGCTGTTGGTGTTGATGGTGGTTTGAGTGCCCAAGTTGATCTTGTTGACATCGGTAACGATATTGCCGTTTGCCGCAATGCTTGCGCCGTAAGTGCTCAAATCGCCTTCGGAAATCAAACCGATATCACCGGCTGCGGAGATTTTAGTTTGATGGGCGGTAGAGTTTTTTGAAGATTTTGTAGCGATGCCGGTTTTCAGCGCGGCAGTTTCATTTTTGAAGCTGACATAAGTCGAGCTGCTGTCGGTTTCGCTGTTGCTGCTCAATACGATGCCTTGTTGGGCGGCAATGCGAGCATCAGCAGCCGAGTTCAGTTCGGTCGCATCCAATTGGACTTTGCCTGTGGTGGCAATATTGACAGAACCGGCATTGATTTTGGTTTGATGCAGGCTTTCGTCAGTAGAGGAGCTCAGGTTGTTGTTGTACCAAAGGCCTTTGCTTTGAGTGTGGTCGGATTCTGTACGGTTGGTTGTTTTTACCGCGTTAGAATTGATGTTGCCTGTGGCAGATGCAGTCAGTGCGCCGGCATTGATGTTGGCCGCGCTCAGGTTGAGGCTGCCGCTATTGTTCAAAGTCAGTGACTCGGATGCATTGATATTGCTGGCGGTAAAGGTTTCCGTTTTGTTGCGGTCCGAACGGAAGTGCTGAACATTTTTCGCCTCTTTGCCACTAGAAGATTTGTTGGCTGAATGGCTGGTAACCGTGCCTTTGATGTCGGTATCACGGGCAAACAGTTCCATTTGTGCACCGGTCAGATTGGCGGACTGAATGCTCAGGTTGCCTTTGCTGTCGATATTCAGGTAGCGGGTACCGGTAATGGCGGCATTTTGAATGTTTTGTTTGGCGCGTTTGTCGGTCGCGTGGATACGGATAGTACCGGCGCGCATACTGCCGAAGATATGACCGTCAAGCACCGGCGCATTTGAAGCAGCGTCCAATGCTTCGATTTGTGCGGTTTTGTAGTCGAAGTTGCTTTTGCCTGAAGAAACGTTGATGGCATCGGCGGCATTAACGTTGGCTGATTTGCCGACTACAACTTGCGGCGCGAGCAGGTCAACTACACGGTTGCCGCTCAAATTGCCGTTTACTTGTAGTTGTTTGCCATTGTCACTGATATTGAAAGATTTCAACGCGCCGTCTGAAACGGTTGGCGTACCGACAACCAAGGATGCGCGGTTGGCATTCAGGATGCTGCCGCCGTTGTGGGTAATGCCGTTAGGGTTTGCCAAGACATAGTCTGCGGCAATACCGAAGATCTCTTGCTGACCCAAGATCAGGGAAGGATTTTTGCTGACCACTTCATTCAAGATCACAGATGCGGCCTGACCTTGGAAGTTTTTATTGGCAGACAGGTTTCCGGCCAGTTGGGATTTACCGGCAGACAGGGCGTTATTCAAAACGGCGCCGTGTTGGGAAACGTTGTACTTGTTATATTGGTTGTGAGAAAGACCTTGGGCCGTCGGTGCGGCAATGTTGACGATGTCAACATTGTGTTGCTGCTGTACCGAAGTTTGACCAATAGCTTCGATATTGGCGGCTACCGCTGCATTTCCCAGGAATGCAAAGCACACGGCGACAGTTACTTTGCCGGAAGCTGAGAGCTTAGGCTGATATAAAGTGTCGATTTTCATGGATTTTAATCCTTATTTATCGTGATGGAGATTGAATCAGAAATCCCATATCGGGTATTGGATTTCTGTTGAGGAAATTTTTGAATGTATTAACATTGTTATGAATTTTTTTACAATCATACCACCAGTATGGCCTTGTGTGCACTATTTCAAATGCAAATAAAAACCGCCCATCTCATTGATATTAATGGAAAATTAATAATATTAAGATGGGCGGTTTATATATTGGATAAAAGGATATATATTTACATAACTTTAAAATGGAATGCGTAAAGAAACAGTCACATGATCCTGTTTTTCGCTGTTTGATTGGTTGGGCATGCGCGCAAAACCTTTGCCGTAGTCGGCAGAAAGCTGCCATTTGTCCGCCTTGCCCAAATTCAAACCTGCCACTAAGCCCATGGCGCGTTGCGAACCTTCGTGATGATTTTTGGCAACGCCGATGTCTGCGCCCAGATAAGGTTCGATATAGATGCCGTGGGGCGTATTGCGGCGGAAATAAACGGTATTGCTTAACAGGACTGCGCTGCTTGCGCTCAAAGAAGTCGAACGGAAACCGCGTACATTTTGGTAGCCGACGATGTCCATTTCTTTGGCGGCAAACAAATCATGTGGGCTATATTGGGCATCGACTTGGTGATGGTTGCGCACGATCCATTTACCCAATGGACGGTTTTGAATCAAATTGCTTTGCAAGGATACAGAGGTATAGCGCTTGTCGAACGGCGTATGTTCGGTATTTTTCACAAACCCTTGTTCTACGCCGATATTGTTGAGCCAAATGCCGTTTGGCAGGATGGCTGTATGCGACAGGCCGACTTGTGCCGAATAGATTTCCGGGCTTTGCAATTCCAGTTTGCTGTCGGCAAATTTTGCAGTCTGTTTCACATAGTCGATGCCGGCATAGGCGGAGGCAATGTGTTTTTGACTGCGTGAGAATACGCGGTCTGCTTTGATTCCTGCCGCTTTGGATCTGGAGCGGTAGGCATAACGCGTCACGCTGGGCACTAAGATGCTTTGCGATTGCGACGCGGCAGCGTAAGTGCTGAATGTCCATGCGCCATAAGGAACTTGGTAGAACAGGCTGCCGCCGCGACTGTAATGGCTGTCGTGGTTGTTTAGATTGGTGTAGCCGTTTAGATATAGGGAGTCGCTCAATCCCAACGGGCTGCCAATATTCAGGCTGCCGCGCAGCGTCGTGGTATTGGGTTTGCTGCCTTTATTGTCGACGGTGACGCTGCCGCCCCAATGTTTTTGGGCATCGTTGTTGAGTTGGATGGAGGCGGTACCGTCATCATGCGGATACACATCGATGCTGACGTTGTTGCCGGCAACATGGTTTGCCTGTTCGATACCTTGGTCGAGGTATTGAATGTTCAGCGGTTTGCCTTGATGATTGGGGAAGAGGGTGTCGACGTTGACTGTATGGGAGCTGCCGGTAATCTCACGGATTTTGCCTTCGATGACTGCCAATTTCAGGACGCGTTCAGGCGTGGTTTCAAATTTGATTTGCGTATGCGGATAGCCTTGAGCGATATATTCGGCAACGATATCCCGGTTCAGTTGGTTGATGCTGTTTTGATTGATGCATTTGGGTAACTTGGCTTCAATCTTTTGGGAATCGATGAGGGTAATACCGGAAAGCTCGATACCCGTGTAATCCAAGCATTCGGTGTTGTTTTCAGACGGCACCTCTTGTGCAACCGCGTCATTATCTTGCTTTTTCTGCAAATCCCATGCCGACTGCTCGCGTTTTTGGATTTCGACCGAATGAATTTGATCGAGATTGTCGCGGAAGTCTTTGTCGAATTGGTTGGGTACGTTTTTATCGATTTGATCAAGCGGATTCGGCGTATTGGCCGCATAGGCGTTTAGCGCGGAGAGAATCAATACGGGCAGGGGAAGAAGGCGGGATTTATACATGGTGTCGTAATTTTATAGGGATAATAATTGGGTTTATTTTATCGAAAATAGCTGCTTGGGGCGTATCAGTTTTTATTGTTGTCTGCAATCAGGGTTTATTAAGCAATAATGGGATAAATTTCTATGATAATACCATAAAAATGTTAAGGGAATTTAAATAACAAAAACCTGCCTTTGAAAAGGCAGGTTTTTTCAGACGGCCTGTGAGCCGTTAAAGATTTTGCAAACGCTCGACAGAAGGCGCGTAGTAGTAAGCACCTGATACGGCTTTAGACAAATATTTCAGCAGTAAGTCGGTTTTGCCGTCTGCATCGCCGAACATATTGAGCAGTTGTACTTCAATATTGTGCAGCGTGTTGCAATAGGAAGTGAACATCAAACCATGTTCGCCGCTGATTTTGCCGAAGGGCAGGCTGCGGCGGACAATTTTCAAGTCAACGCCGTTTTCTTTGACATTGACGCGGCCGAGATGGGAGTCGGGCAGGCGCACGTCTTCGCTGAATTCATCATTGGTTTCTTTGCTGCGGCCTACGCTGGCTTCTTGTTCGGCAGTAGGGACGGCATCCCATTTTTTCAAATCGTGCAGGTATTTTTGCAGCAAAACATAGCTGCCGCCGGCATCCGGTTTGCCTTCGGGAATAATGGCGACATTGCGCACATTGTCATCGCCCTGCGGATTTTCCGTACCATCGACAAAACCGTCCAAGCCGCGGTCTTCATACAGGCGCAGGCCGTGTTCTTCAGTGGATACGCGG
>QWCL01000423.1_pt1 | contig 16734 bp, 9 predicted proteins | sample 1972551 | NCBI WGS metagenome assembly QWCL01 (sample SAMN09866709, study PRJNA288562) | Human oral metagenome isolate term2_saliva, whole genome shotgun sequencing... | isolation source: mouth | host: Homo sapiens | place: USA: California
TATCCAAGCGAATAGCCGTGGACCTGCGAAATACGCAGACTACCACTTTACCAATAGCATGTTCCATTTCTGGTACCGCTATGTGTATAAATACTGGGGTGAAATCGTGCGTGGCAACGGTGCAGACGTGTACCAAACCTACGTAAAGCCACAACTGAAAGACTTTGTGGAAGCCTCTTGTATTGCAATTTAATCAGACAATTTAAAATACGATTACCTGTATAGTTACTTGTAATATCAGATTACGTTATTCCTAACGTGTATATCAGTAATCGTAATTTGCGTACTATTACCCAATGGTAGTACTAACCCCTAGAAAAGACACCATATTTCCTCTGTGGTGTCTTTTTTGTATTATTTTCAGCAATTACCTATTTAGGTGTATAGTTATGTCTTTTAATGGATAGAAATTAATACTACATTGTCATAGAATATGGAAGAATTCTAAAGAATTGCCAATTTGTCAAAATCCCCGTTCCGCGTTATTGTGTAGATAAGCGCTATGCCATGGCAGGAAAGGGGATTTATGTTATACACAAACGAAGAACCGTTAGTACAACGAACCTGTATTAAAACTGCAAGTAAGGAACTAGAATCTGAAACGATACCGCCTAAGGAACCAGAGTACAAGGTACCAGAGGAGTTGAAATTACAGACTCTTATCTGTGGTCATCAGGTATTAACGTCCTTATCGGATAAGAGTCTCGTGTCGATTTGTCAAAATCCGAATATGCGGATTCAGACGGTTGGTTACCAGCCTTGGTCCGCCGATGAGCTGCGACATGATGCGGCTCAAATCGAGCTTTGTCACAGGTATCGGCCACTCATCTTACACTATACGAATAAGACGGGGAACCGCGAGTTCCGTGAAGACCTAGAGAGTTATCTATGGGCCATCCTTTTAGAATCGATTTATAGCTTTGATCTAAAAGGTTCCGTACCGTTCCCTGGCTTTGTGAAAGCCGGTGTTAGATATGGTTACATGCGGTATTGGAAGCGGGAGCGATTGCGTAATCATCGTGAGATTCATATACCAGACCGCATCACCGATGATGGCGAGGTAGCTATTGGTATGGATATCTTCTCATCGGGAGAAAATATAGCAGACATGATCATGACGGCTGATGAGGAACAACGATTACGGGCTCGTCTCGTATGGGCTCTAGGCAGATTATCTCCAGATCAACAAGATCTATTGCACCGCGTGTACGGTGATTGTAAAAGCCTCGTATCCGTCAGCGAAGAACTGAATTGCAGCCGCCAAGCTATCCAACGGCGTCATGAACGAGCCCTGCGAAAGCTGCGTAGATACTTGACGACAGACTTTAAGAAACTACGAGTACACTAGATACGAATGCAATAAGCCTATACATTCATTAGAGATATACATGTTTTAGATATGTCCACGTATTAGAGTTATGTACTAATTAGCGTTATACATGTATGAGATTCTTAGAACTCTGAATCGATTAGACTATGTAGTGTAAACATATGATTGTTAGTCTGTTAGAGTCAAGTTTGTATCAGGATGATATGTGTTAATCTAATTTAATTTCTTATTTATATTCTGATTCTTGTATAATTACGTTAATCGTGATTAACAGATATACATAAAATATGCAATTCTCAATGTAAATGAGAAAATAATGACACATATAGGTAGATATTACTTTTACAAGATCATAAAGTCTTTAATTTTACATAAATTTCTATAGTTTTGTGTATATATTTACAAATTATACAGTGTGATATACAATTAAACCAACAGCAGATTAAAGCATGCGAATCTGCTTTCACAGAACACGTGTTCATTGTATTGTTGAAAGGAATGTTCCTAAGTTGAGGGGAGAGAATTCCTATGATGACATGTAATGAAGTACCAGTAGCGGTGGCCACTTGGCTATCTAAGGGAGAGAATTTGGATTTGATCTATACGAATCCGAAGAATCATATTGTTTGTTTCATTCCTACCTATGAACCTGGCGGCGGTGACAGCACGATGTGCTATTTCGTAGATGGCCGTCAAGAATTGGTCCATCTGCCAATTCGTACCATCCTGCGAGAGCTGGCCTTACAAGAAGGATTGAGGCCGAATTACATCATGACCAGCGACGGTCGTCGCAGCAGCTATACGGCGCCTAAGACCTATGGCCCGCACCTGACCTTTGGACATATTAAATGTCGACGCCCTATCGGCAAGGACGTGGTGTACGGACTCTTTAACGTGGCGATACCTTATCAGTACATCGTCACCGATGGTCCTGATCCAGATACGAGCTACATTCACGTGGGCGACTTTAAACCTATCTTGGTGTACCAAGCCCCACACCACGTGAAACACAAGCTGAATGAAGCCATGCTAGAACACTGCAACTACGTGCGCAAAATGCTGGCCCGCATCAAACTCAGCCAAAACCCACAAGTTGTGGCCGAACTATTTATCGCCTGGAGAGACCTAACAAGATAAAACTGTTAGGAGGAGAGAAGAATAAGTAGGGGAGATGAAGTAATAGGGGGAGAGACAGAGAGGAGGACTATAGGGAGAAAATAACATACGGGAGACACAAATAAAAGGTTATCATTAAGACACTACAAATAATGTTTTACTTTTAATAAGAGGTTGTAGCAAGAATGCGGTAAGACCGTACTCTGTTACAACCTCTTATTTTGTTTGTATAATGTAGTCTCATAAATTTATAGATATTATCTACACTGCAACTAAAAGTTGTAATTATAAATGTATCAGGTCAATAGGAGAAGCAAGCTATTAAAGATGATGTAGAACGATTAATTAAGTGGTTAGTACAGATTGAGAATATAAAAGAATGCGTTTATGGTATGTAAAGTTGGGATTGTATTTTAGAATTTTTATAGGTAATTAAAAGATATTAATAAGTATGCAAATGTTATATTTTTGAATGAGACTCGTTATAACGGATTTTGTGTGTAAATAGTGCTGGTAGTATTAATCTAGATACAAAACAACTATATAGTCCGTCTATCTATCTTTGATCGTTGTACTAGTACGATACGTACTTGAATAAGTTTAATTTTTAATATTATCATATCAATAATTAAGTGTAAGACCTTTATAAAATAATTGGATTTTATATAATATGAGGCTATTGTTTTTTACTAGGTGAAATTGATGTCTATAAATTATAATTTCTTGTCATGTATATTAAGTATTTTTTATTACTATACTTTAAATTAAATAAGTATTATAAGCTCTATTAATAATAATGAGAAAAAAGATTTAATTATTTTTCCATATGTGATAACATGAGTTTAAAGTGAAGTTTTGTCTGAGCGGTTGAGAACGTTAGTTTTATTGTTGGTAGATTTGATATTATTTGATCTAAGTGTTCTATTAAAGTGGAGGTTGTAAAATGTTATCTTTTGAGGCTGTAAAAGATGAATTTAATTCATTAGGTGTTGAGTTTACGGAATGTGATTATGATGAAGATAAAGTAATAATCACTTCTTTTCGTTTAAAGGAAAGTCAAGTTGAAGTAGAGCTTGCTATTCGATTTGAAGAAGAAGCATCTATTTGCAATGTTTATATGATGCAGTTGGCGAAAGTAGAGTATGAAAGTAAGCAATATTATCAAATGTTGGCATTATGTAACAGGTTTAATATTGCTACTAATTATGTTCAAATGTATGTAAAAGAGGATGGAACAGTTTGGGCTCAAACTACTTTCGATATGGAAAAATTTGATCCTATTGAGCTTAGATTTAGTATAGTAACCATTTCAAATATATTAGATACTCAATATATTAGTGATATTATGAAGATTAGATGGGCTTAACTCAATAAATTTGATTATTATTTAATATAGTATTTCTTAAACTTGAGGAGAAGTTATTATGTCCGCAATTAATCAAATGAAGAAAGAATTAGATGCTATTAATTTCTTTTATGATGAGAGAGAATTGAATGGAGCAGAAACATTAATTATTCCTTTTCCACTGGAGACTTTTAATATAACTGTAACTGTAGGTATATTTATTAGGGAAGAGAAGAAGATTTTTGATGTATTTTTTATGAATATCATACAAGGTGATATGAATAGTAGCAAAAAATCACGTATCCTAGAAATTTGTAATGATTTTAATATACAGAGTGATTATGAAAAAATGTATATTCAAGAGAATAATTCTTTAGTTATTCGTCACGCAGGATCTTTAGAGGGATTTAATGCCTACTGGGTATTGGGTAATATATTACGTACAATAGATCGGTTAAATAACAGTTATTTAGAACAAATATTAGACGCTAGATGATACTAAATTTTAATATGTAAATAAAACCCGAGTGTATATATTTTCACTCGGGTTTTATTTTGGTTAGAAGATTTATATATGCCTTGTATTAAAAATCACAGTTATTGACGGAATAATTAGTCCTATCATATAATTAAAGTGAATTATTCATGAAAACTTCATAAATTATTATTAGTTGTACATCTATAGATATTTGAGGTGCAAAATGGAGACAAATAATTTTTCTAGGCTTAAATATATAGATTCTGATTTGTATAAGCTAGCTACTGAGTCCGAAAAGTATTTATATTCAGATCATCAGAGTGTACTTTTTAAATTACGTTTATTTGGGGAATATTTTGTAAAATATATCTATAATGATTTAAGATTACCTAATAATCCTAGAATTAGTTTTTGTGATAGATTACAGCAGCCAGATTTTTGTAAAGCTGTGCCTACGGATATTAGTGACAAATTAAATGTGCTTCGTGTGTATGGTAATAAAGCTGCGCACCAAGTTTTAGATCATGGACAAGATTCAGTGAATCATTGTTTAAAAGAAGCTTATCTTTTGGGAAAATGGCTTTACTTTAAAATGGATCCTAATGCACTCGAATATCCAGAGTTTATTTTGCCTGAGAAGGTTACGACTGCACCTATAATAGAATCTATCAATTTAGATGCTGAATTAAAATCGGTATTTGATGATCCAGATGGAACTCTTGCTAAACAAAATAAGTTATATCAAGATATTGATTCCGAAACACGTTATGAAATTACGGAAGAAAGAGCAAAAGAATATACAAGTGTAATTGAGAAGCATCAAATTGAATTATATCCGGAGGAAACTCGTAAGCATTACCGATTATTAGATGAATATATAGGGTATGAACTAACCTCTGGACAAAAGAAATTAGTTGAAGAGTTGGAGTCTTTTATAAATAATGATTCACAACATATTTTTCTTTTAAAAGGTTATGCTGGTACAGGAAAAACATTCATTTTAAAAGGGCTTGTAAATTATTTACGTAGCATTGGTCGTAGTTCGAGCTTATCTGCACCAACGGGGAAAGCGGCACTTGTATTACGAGAAAAGACCGGTAAAGTAGCAACTACAGTTCATTCTATGGTGTATTCTCTTGATCAATTAGAAGAATATGGAGAGAATAAAGAATCAGAAACATTTAAACTTATTTTCCAATTGAAAGATAATGAGAATCCTACAGATCATGTGTATTTGATTGATGAAAGTTCTTTATTATCTAATGCTGTCAATGATAATGAGTTTATTAGGTTCGGTAGTGGTCGATTACTAGATGATTTAATGCATTTTATTAATTTAGATAGCAATGACCATAAGAAAAAAGTTATTTTTATTGGTGATGATGCACAATTAGCACCAGTTAAGATGGATTACTCACCTGCTTTAGCAAAAGAATATTTTGTTGATATATATGGTTCAGATTGTCCTATACAAGAATTCAAACTGACTGAGGTAGTTCGTCAAAAGGCATCTAGTCTTATTTTAAAGAATGCACTAAGAATTCGAGACGATTTATCTCAAGATATATTTAATCAATTGAGTATTGAGCAAGATGATTCTGAGGTTATCTCTCTTCAAACTAATCAATTTTTAAATGCGTATATGATGAATTGTGATAATAGGATAGATGAAGATAGTATTGTTATTGCTTCAAAAAATGATACCGTCTGTACTTATAATAAGCTAATTCGTGAGGCACTATTCCCTGAAGAGGAAGAAGTAGTTCCAGGGGATCGCATCATGTTTACTAAAAATACTTTTATTGAGGGTAAACGTGTATATAATGGAGAGTTTGCTACGATTGTATCTGTAGGTGAAGTAGAGAAACGTGTAATTTCTTTGAACAAAGATACACAGATTCCCTTGAATTTCAGAAGTGTAGAAATTGAGTTTATTAATGAAGCCGGTATTCGTACTGTAGCCTGGACATTATTAATTGAGGATTTATTAGCATCACCTAATAGCACTCTTACTACAGATGAACAAAAAGCTTTGTATCGTGATTTTTGCATTCGTAATGGGAATGCATTAACAGCATTGTCTAAGAAAATAAAAGAAGATACGGAAGATTCAAATGGAAAGAGTAATAGAATCAAGTATATTAATAGCAATGAGCGATTACAAATTATGAAAGATGATCGTTATTTTAATGCGGTACAAGCTAAATATGGATATGCAATTACATGTCATAAGGCACAAGGCAGTGAGTGGAAAACAGTATTCCTAGACCCTCATTATTATCAGAATATATTGTCTGCTAATGGATTTAGGTGGTTATACACAGGACTTACTCGAGCGTCAGATAAGTTGTATTTAATTAATTGGTCTGATATTACAGTTGATTCATCTATTAAATTAGATGAATTAAATGTAGATGATGTTCGTAAAGAGCTAGAGGCTAAATTAAGAAAGCAATGTGATGTAGGATTACATTTAGGCTTTGAGATTGATTCATTATCCGGTATTTCTCGAGGAATTTGTGAAGCCATTGTACGAGTATTACCAGAGGAGAGCTGTATTGTTAGTTCTGTTGTACCACATGATTATCATGATATCTATACAATTTATATTGGTGGAAGTATAGAAAAATATAGAGTTTATTATAATGGTAAGCGAATTATTTCAAGAATATTGCCTGATAGTAATAATAATACAAATCATTTAGAATCTGGATTAAATACTTTAGTTGGGACTCTAATTTCTTGTGATAGTACTCAGCATAATGCGGAAATTGATACTCAGACAATTATTCAAAATGCTAGATTCCAAGCTGGATATGAAGAGTTCTTACAAAGTTATAGTCAAGCACTAGCAGAAAAATTAAGTGCTTTAGATATTAAAATTGGAAAAATAGAATGCAAACCTTTTTGTGTTCGTTATACTTTTGTTCGTGGTAATGGAAGTATAACATTAGATATCTACTACAATGGGAAGAAAAGATTTAGTAGTACTAAGTTTATTGAAAAATTATGTAATGATTCAGGACTATCAGCTGATATTAAGACCATTTTAGAAAATGGGGTGTCTAAATGAATGAAGAGAAGGTTATAACAAGTAGTGATGTTTTTACATTACGCCGTTCTGGAGATATAGATCAAGCTTATAAAATGGCCCAAACTTTAATGGAGAATCCCAATCGTAGTGAATGGGATATTCGTGCATTTGCTTGGTGCACTATTGATCTTATTAAACGTGCTAAACAAAATAATCAGTTGGAAGATGTTGAAAAATATATAACTGAATTGAAAAAATTGGAGATTGATGAATCAGATGAAATCCTATTTAAACATATACAATATCTTTTAGGTGAGGGGAGTCCAGTACTAAAGGAATTAGCAGTTATTAAAGCGCTTAAGGAATCCGGAAAGCTAAAAGAATCGGCACAAAAGGCAAAAACATTATATGATAAATTTCCTCAAGAGGTTTCAGTTAAACGTGCATATGGCTGGGCCTTGTATAGATTATTATTTGTAAAGGCAAAAGAAGAAACTATTAATTTCAGATATATTCAATTTTATTTAGATGAAATATTTTCTTTAGGGATTTCTAATGAAGCCCTTTTTATGCGCTGTGTTTGGGGAAGTATAGTATCTATTGAAGATATAGAAAAACAGATTAATCTATATCAATATGCTTTGGATACTGATTTTTCCTGCTTTGAGAGAGCTGATTATGAACCTAAATCCTATAAGGGGAAAGATGAGAAGTATCATGAATGGCCATCGCTTATTATACGAATATTAAAAAAATCACTAGATAGCCTTGATAAAAAAGTTAACAAAGAAACTATTATAGCACTTTGTAATTTAGCAGAAGAAAAAATGAGTTACTTAGATGAAAATCAGATTTTCTTGAAATGGTCTGTTGCAAAGTCGTATATGCTAGTAAATGAGCTAAGTAAAGCTCAATATTTTATCCTTGATTTATTACAAATTAAGCCAAAAGAGTTCTGGCTATGGAATGGTTTAGCAGAAACGATAGTTGATGATTCTAAGCTTAGATTAGCTTGCTATTATAAATCCCTACTATGTCAACGTGACTTAAAGTTTAATGGACGAGGTAAAATTGGTGTTATAAAAGAGCTAATTAAATTAGAAGATTATGATATGGCAAGTGCAGAGATTCAAGAGTTAGTTGAATATAAAATAAATCATGAGCAGAAATTAGATGATGTATTAAAAGGTTATCTTGAAGCAGCTTGGTATATTTCTGACAGTAATAAAAATAGTACTATCTTTTACAATGAGAATAGTAAGCCTGCATTAGAACTATTATATAAAGATATTCCTTGGTATGAAGGCATTATTGGGAACTCTTATACAAATGATTTTGGGGAATTGGTTAGCCTGAACATCGTTAAAACAAAATCTGATAATCCTGTAGAGATAAGAGTAAAAAGAGCAATTTTAAACGGAATTTCTGATAAAAAAGGAACTCCTATACGTGCAAAAATTAAGTGGAGTAGTCATAACAGGGGGGAGGTGCTCATTATTGAGCAGATTGATTCTGATGTGGCACTATTAAGTAAAAGTGGTCTTGTTAATCATATTATAGAGCACACTCACCAAGCATATGTTGTTGTTAGTGGTGATGTATCTGTTGTCTGTACATATGATGATGATAACCCCCTAAAAGTGATGGATGTGATATCTGTTATTTATAGTACTTATGAACGAAAAGATGGCTCTATAGGCACGAATGTTATATCATGGCATAAAGTTGATCAAGAGCCACCTAGTTCTCTTGTAATGACTTTTGAAAATATTGTAAATGTAGTTGGTGCAGTTGCGTTTACTTATGAAACAAATGTATTTATTAATGACCGATTTGTAGAACAGTATAAATTAATTAGTGGGGATGTTGTTAGTGGTACAGCGATACGCTCGTTTAATCCAAAGAAAAGAGAATGGGGTTGGCGCGCAATAGAAATCCAATCTGTAGAACAGGATGGGTATAAAAAATATTCTGAATATGCGCATTGAGACTTTTGTTAATATTTTAATTAATGACCTACCCATATGATTTCATATGGGTAGGTCTAATTACTTTTTTCTCATTTGCTCATTTAATATTTATTGCTATCTTTAACGGAATAGGCCTATTGGTATACCACTCAAATATTGGCTCATGTAGTCATAAAATGGAGTATGAGTGATGAAGAGCAAAGAAAGATAAATTTGAAGAATGACGATAGGGTGGCTGTAATGATAGTAATATTTAAGTATTATTATTTCATAAAGAGAGTTTGTTTTATGTAGTGTTATGCATTGGGAGGATTTATGAAGTTTTTAACTTTAAGTACCACAGGTATATTTAATGCTATTCGACCATCGTTGTTTCCACCGATAGAAGGAAAGGAAACAACGACATTCTTGCTTGCGTTGGATTATTATGTGTCAGATGGAACTTTCTCGTCTGATGAAGAAGAGGATGTTGAGACGGCTCGAAAAAGTTATGATTTAGAGCGCAAACGTATTCGGGCTTTTGTAAAAGCACTTTGCAATGAATGGGGAAAGCCTATAGAGGAGTTGCGAACAGAAGTTATCAATTGTTTGCCAGAATTTATTCGTGATGGTACCTATAATGGTGAGCCGTTGTTGTCTGAACGTCGTGGGGGATACTATACAGTATATCCTATGTATAAAAGCCATCGAGGTCGTGAACTGCTATTCCCAACACATGAATCCTCTAAAGAGGAGACACAGTATATATTCGATCATATGCTAAGATATTTTTTAAATGCTTACTTTTCACCGAATGATTTTTTTGGCTATTATGACGGTGCATTTCATCTTGATACACCTGTATCTGTTACAACAGTACAACAAACTTTGGAAGATCTTGACCGTGAAGCAGTGCCGTCACCGCTGTCGGTTTCCTCAATCCCCAATACCTATACCATGGACGAACATGGGGGAATTAACTCAGAGTTCCTATTCATAGCTGATGCCTTTGGTGCTTACATGGTACAAGCTATGGAAGGTGATACAGAAAGTGAACAGTTAGCAGCTTTAACAGAGGATGCATTTATATGTGAGATGTGTTGTAGTTTACATAAGTGTTTTATGCTTGGCCGGAGCTGCTTTAGCATATCCATTTATGATGAATGTAATATTTGGATAGATAAACTATTAGATGCTTATGGTGTACATGATTATTCGCAGATTCTTAGTATTTATAATGATGAATTTCCATCTTATGATGATGGGGTAATCGGCTATGAGAAGCAATACCTTTTAGGACCTTTGCTAGATAACCTTGTAAAAGACCTTACACGAGAAAAGCTGTTAGTTCAGTTATCTCCAAAAGATGAGCAACGTAAGGACTATCTTAACTTTATACTCACTCATGATGAGGCAGTTCAGTCTATTTTTGAGGAGATATCTGAAAATCGTTTGGATGGACGAGATATCTATAAACAGCAAGATTTAGCAAAAGTACTAACTCTAGACGTGCGTCTGTGCTGTACCTTTTATTGTATGATTGACGCATGCCGACATGCTTTTAATAGACGTATGTATGCCTCTATCCTACCGATTATAGATAAGTTAGATATTCAACTTGCAAAGATACAAATTTCCGCAACAGATACTTGGCAAGTTGAGTATTTGGTGAAAGTATCTCGCATATCTCAGTGGTATCGAGCACTAGCTTATGCTTGTCTAGGCGATGAAAGAATAGAGCCAATACTACAAGATTTAATGGTTATGCAACGGCAAGATCCAGTTTTGTATAAAGAACAGATGGATTCTATTTTTGAGAATTTAGACGATCCAGAACATGCTTTTAATATAGAAGATTTACGCTACGCTTTGCTACATTATTACATAGAAACCAATAATCAACTTGGCTATGAACGTTATATTAAAGAACTGTATCCACCAATATTAGGAATAGATTCAGACTACAAAGTACAAAAGAATATACTGTTATACGGTGAAGATGGTAAATATTGTGAAAATTATTCTAATAGGGATTTCTATTTATGGTTGAAAGCGTTGTGGATGTTCTACTTAGATGATATTGATAAAGAATTTTGGAATGAAATGGCAGATCAATGGGAACAACAGGACTATATACCTATTTTCTATGGTATAAATGACTATGAGCTATGTGCTAACTATATGATTAAGCTAGCTGTTCACTTTGGAGATATCCAACGAGCTGAGAAATATAAAAAAGAATTTGATATGGCTATTCCTAATAAGAAAAAAACTATTGAGGATGCATCTAGTGGGTATAAATGGCCTTTCTTCGACTGCTATTTAATAGCTCAAGTTAATGAGTCGTTAGGAAATATAGAAATAGCAAAAGAACACTATCACAAAGCCCTGTCCCTGGCTACTTTCGGCGAAGCACGCTGGGAACAATACGAAGAACAACATGGTGGCATATGGAAGACCTATAAAGACTTTGGCTACAGTGGCCCTGATCTAAAATTTGAAGACTGGATTAAAGATAGTACCGTGACCTATAAAACCATAGAAGAATACAAAACAGCATTAGACAAGTATGTATTTTATATGTATAAGTAGATCTATGTAGAGATCGTATAGAACTCACATGAAAATTGTATAACAATCGCATAAAAATCATATAAGCATAAAAAACAAGCCGCCTAACACAACGTTGGGCGGCCATACTTTATTTTATGCTCATTTTAGAAAAGGGTTTTATATTTATAATTATTTGTTTAACTGTATGTAGTATAGTGTTGATACATAATGTGTTATGTTTTGTACTGTTGGGATCATAAGATTCGATTAATTCTTGTTTGATATCTACAGATATGTGGATTAGGGAGATTTAACATGAAATCAAAATTGAGATTGTTTGTGTGTATGTGTTTTAGTTTTATGTGTTTATTTTCTGCCTTAACAGTTGAAGCAGCTCAAATGCCATTAGACTTAGTTATTCGTACGTCTCAAAAGGTAGCCGGTGATTGGTATGATGCTAGTGGCAATAAGGTATTGAGTATTTCTAACGGATATATTAATGGTTGCCGTATCGTTGATGGTGCTGATTTTGTAGGTGGCTATCCTGGTGCAGGGGTTTTTATTATTCAAGAGGCTCAAGGTAGAAAAGCTATTCATTTGCAATGGTTAGGGAATGGTGAGCATAAGACCTTAATCATGAATAAAAAAGATCAATTAACCAATCAACTACAAAAAGAGCATTATGAATCTGTTAATGGCGTTTATTTAGGTATGAATCGACAAGCAGTTATTGATTTACTAGGCACACCAAGTTCCATTGAAAAAATGTATAGTCGTGAAACATTAATATATACTAATCTAGGCCTTAAGATAGTGACTGAGCATAATATGGTTACCGTTATTACTCTTACTGGTAAAGGTGCTCGTTTTGCAAAATCTGGATTGAGTATCGATTCATCAATGTTAGATTATTACAACTTCTATCAATTTAATAGAATCCCGTCTGAACTTTCAAAAGATAAATACCAAGGACCATTCTCTATCGGTCATGGTGAATACATATTCTTTGGAGGTAAAGAGGTTTCATTGACCGTTTATAACACATAATGATGTAAGTTACAATTAACTAAAGGCTCTACCTTATTTTGAGGTAGAGCCTTTTTCAATGCTATATTCGCACTATTTTTTAATGTTACAATAGGTATATATTACGTATCGTTCTTAGTGTATACATAGTTTTATAGTAAAAGGGTGTTGTATGTATAATGTAACAATTACGACGACAGGCATATTCGATGAAATTAGACCATCATTGTTCCCTCTTGTAGAGGGCAAGGAAGGGATTACGTTTATAAATGCTTTGGAGTATAGTACGGATGATATTTTGCCTTTTGAAGAGGGCGATGATATTACAGATAATGGTCCTGAGATTGAGTTAGAGCATGAACGAATTCGCTCCTTTGTAGCGGCTCTTTGTGTAGAACATGGTAAACCATATAACGAATTACGAGATGAGTTTGTAAAGGCTTTGCCTGAGTTTATGCTAGATGGTACCTATAAAGGTGAAGAGCTACTTTCAACAAAGAGAAGAGGGAGTTACAATGTCCATGCCTTGTACAAGAGCGAGCGTGGACGGGATTTACTATTCCAACACAATTATAGGGATACAAATGGGCTTCTTTACTTATCTGACCATATGGTGGGATATTTAATAGAGTCTTTATATGGTAGGAGCGGCATTTTTGGAATGGCAGCAGGAGCACAGCGTATTACCACTCCTTTGCGGTGTTATACCATTCATCAAGCAATAAATCGCGTTGATAGATATTATTTACCTGAGTTGATTGCAGTTCAAGCCTTAGATAATACATATTCTATGGATGAATCGAACTGGTCTGAGTTTCTGCTGATTGCTGATGCACTAGGGGCTTATATGGTACAGGCCATGCATGGTCAGACAGAATCTGAACAGCTAGATACATTGTCCAAAAATCCATTTTTCCGCAAAGTTTGTGAACCTGTTCATCGATTTTATAGGAATTTGACCAATGATGCCATCATTTCTGTATATGATGAAAGCAACGATTGGACTGATTGCTTGTTACATGATTATATATATAATCTATATGATAGATTCAGTGAGGGGATAGACTATTGGGAGGAAGGAAATGAAGGTGTACTTGGTTACGTAAGGCATCGTATACTGAGTCCTTTGGCGGATGATCTTATTAGAGAACTATCTCAAGAAAAGCTACGCGTCGATTTATATCCTGGCTTAGATAAATCTACAGAGTATTTTAATTTTTTGGTACCCTATAGGAGCAATGCAAAGAAAATGCTTATACACATAGGCGTTAAGGAAGATGATGATTGCCCTGATGATATAACTAATGCTGAGAATATCGGTGTAGATTTATTGTCTCATAAAGGTATTCAGTTAACGGTATTAGAACGTATATATTGCCTTCTAGATGGTTGTTATGAGGCTGTTCGAAGATACCAGAATTATGAAGTACTAGTTTCTATCGTCGATGCTTTGGATGCAGCTATCGGTGAGGTAGATATCGAATCTCCTGACTCTTGGCAGGCTGAGTATGTGCAGCGGGTATCTCGCCTATCTAAATGGTATCGCATGTTAGGTCATGCTTTCACAGGAAATAATGCCTATGGAAATCTATTGGAAGAACTCATTGCCGCACAGGAACAAACGCCGTTGGTTCATGAGCCGTATTTCAATAACTATATTTGTGATGTAAGCTGTCAGGACAATGTCTTTAATCTTGAATGCTTGCAGTACTTATTATTGCATCATGATATTGAAATAGGTGATTGTGAAAGCTTTGATCAGCATATTCAGTCTATTGATCATCCGTATTTCAAGATGCCTTTTAAGGCATATGGGCAAATACACAACTTGCTAGACATAGAAACTAAACTCAATAGTAATGATATTGTATATTTCTTAGTTCTTTTGAAATCCATTCATCGTTTCTACCTAGATCAATTAGACCGAAATCTATGGAATGAATTGCTCCGATTATGGTCTATGTATGGTAAACGAAATTTCCAAGACTATTACGCAGAATGCTTATGTGCTAAGTATATGGCTGTGCTTGCTATGTACATGGGAGATAGAGCGGTGGCAGAACGAATCAAGCAGGATTTACACATCAGCTTTGAGAGGGCAAGACATTGGCGTGAGCCTGTACCAAGTGATTATAGTTGGTCCACTTTTGCTTTCTATACGATGGCTCAAATCGACGAAGCCCTTGGTCATCTAGATTCAGCGCAAGAGTACTATGATAAGGCCTATGTTACACAAGCCTATACACAAGCTTGTTGGGCTTACTATGAAAGTAAATGTAACAGCCTCTGGAACGGAACTCAGTCATCAATAACTGAAACAAAACTTACTGCAACTAATATCCAACCTATAGTAGCTGTGACGAAGCCTGATTTTGAGTCTGTTATACAAGAAAATAAAGGGGCATTCTCCACTATTGGTGAATATAAAGAATTTTTCCATACACATATGATTTATCTATATATGTAAGTATATGTAAGTATATGTAAGTATATGTAAGGTAATAAAAAGACGCTCTTTTAGGGGAGCGTCTTTTTATTGTTAAAATGAATAAATAATGAAAGTTTATCAAAGTTAATCATTGAAATAAAAATAAGCTAAGCTTATAATTGTAGTATATTGTGAAAATTTAGGTTACTATTGGTATTTATATGTGTATAGTTCGTTAGACCATACTATAAGGGATTGTATGGCTAATGTTTTACTATGAATTCAGGGGAGTAATTATGAATAAGAAGTTGTTAGTATTAGCAGGTATTTTGTCTGTATTGTGTGTAAATGGTTTAACTGTTTATGCAGATTCTACTGTTTCCACGAATAGTGAGAATTTGTTAGTTAATAGGAGTACGAATACGGATGGTTCTACGAATTATGAAATTTCGATGACGAATTATCCTACATACCAAGGGACGTTTATAGGTTCTGGTGGTGATATTAACCATGGTATTCGCATCGAATCTGATGGTATATCTATTAGTGATACGGTAGAAGAGAATGCTGGCCATCCTGATGATCGTCATTCGCGCATTGGTGCGGGTTACTTTGATATGTATAACGGCACTCATGAGCTCGTTTGGTTAGAGGATTATGGTTTGGCCATCCTCGATCGAAAAGAAAATAAATACATGGCTCAGATGGAGCCTAAAACTTTTACCATGAGCAATGTACAAAGTGGTGATAAGTCTGAGCTCAGTACAGATGGCACGAAGATTGTGCACTATGATAATGAGAACAGCACTGAATACAATACGAATTATGGGTATAACGGAGTGACCATCACGACTACCGATGGGGACCATGATAATGAGAAAACGGTGTCTCTCACTAACAAAGGCCTAGATAATGGGAATAATAAAATCGTGAATGTGTCCAAGGGCGAGGTTTCCAAAACGTCTACTGACGCTATCAACGGCAGTCAGTTGCACGAGGTGAAAACGCAGGTGGACAATAATACGAATCGCATTTCTACGCTCGAAAATAACACGGCTAACATTGGTGACAAGGTGCTCCATAACGCCAAGTCCTATACGGATCGTCAGGTGTCCAAGGTTGGCGCTGCCTCTGCGGCACTAGCGGGCCTCCATTATCTCGACTACAATCCAAACGATAAATGGTCCTTTGCCACTAGCTTGGGCCACTATAAACACTCGACGGCTGGCGCTATCGGTGCGTCCTATCAGCCAAACGAAAACTCCATGGTTCACGCTGGCGTTACCGTTGGTGGTGAAAGCATGTTTAACATCGGTGCTTCTTTCAAAGTGGGCGAACAAGATTCGACACTCAAAACAAGCCGCTTTGAAATGGCAAAACAAATCAAAGACCTACAAGCTGACAATGCATCACTGCGCGCAGACAACGAAGAACTACGGGCTGAAGTAAACGAAATTAAAGCAGCGTTACAAAAA
>QWCL01000535.1_pt1 | contig 16601 bp, 17 predicted proteins | sample 1972551 | NCBI WGS metagenome assembly QWCL01 (sample SAMN09866709, study PRJNA288562) | Human oral metagenome isolate term2_saliva, whole genome shotgun sequencing... | isolation source: mouth | host: Homo sapiens | place: USA: California
ATTGCGTCAACGGATTTTATTACACTAAAGTCAACATCCCATAGCCAGCTCATATCTCTACCGTCTGCATAGTTATCATTAATAGCTATCATAACTTTTTCATCTTCTTTATGGCTTAGTAAATTAACCCTAAATCCAGCTGGATTTTTAACAAGCATAATCTCTACTTTATCTTTTCCAATTTCTAATGTTTCACCACGGCCGAAAGCTGGTTTTATATCTTTAATGATGTTAGCTAACTTTTTATCCTTTACTTTAAGTTTTTCTTGCTCCATTACTGTATAGAACATACTTAAAGCTGCCGTAATATTTAACATATTATGCGCTCCATTTAAGCTAATAGTAAACTCTTGCACAGCACCATCTTTTAGCTCAATTTCAAAGGAGTTATCTGAAAAATTTAATAACTTAAAATCAACTTTATTTTTTGAATTACAAATATTTTTTCCACCATAAAGTTCATCATCATTAGGAAAGAATTGTGCTACTTCGCTAGCGTACCCAAAGCTAAAAGTACTAGGAAAATTCTTTTTGAATGGCTTTTTAGATAATAAATGGTCGCAACCATTTACAAGTACAGCTTTTTCTGTAGCATTACCAACTTTTTGTAGTAGACTAGCCGTATAATCTATTTCTCCGAACCTATCTAGCTGATCTCTCATTACATTTAATAGAAGTGAATAGCTTGGGTTTACATTTTTAATAAATTTTACGGCATGGGCTTCATCTAATTCCAAAATAGCAATATCTGAATTAATTTTGCCTTTCCAACTGGTTGATTCTATAGCTGAAGCAATAATGCCCCTTACGAAATTAGAGCCTGTTTTATTTGTAAATACATTAAGCCCTTGCGACTGAAAAAGTTCAACTAACATCTTTGTAGTAGTAGTTTTTCCGTTGGTGCCAGTTACTACTATTATTCCATAAGGCAAATCAGACAAAACTTGATTTAAAAAATTCGGATTAATTTTTTCTATAACCAAACCTGGTAGGGCTGACCCTCCACCTTTAATTCTTGCAAGTGCTCTGATAATTTTTCCTAAAATAATTGATAAAATTTTCATATTTCTTTATTTCCTTGGCTTTGTTATATTAGCTTCTTTTCCATATATTGGCATAACTAGTTTTTCATTTTGACCTTGTAAAAGTTTTTCTTTTGCACTGCTGTACCAATTCTCATATTCGCCAGATACCGAAACTATAGGTATATTTAGACCATCTGCTAAAGAATTTGCTACAGTTATGCCTATTCTAAGTCCTGTGAAACTACCTGGGCCAGAGAATACACAAATACCTGTTAAATTGTTTAAGTTATTACCATTCTCTTCTATAACTTCTTTAATAAAGGCGAGTATATTTTTAGCCATATCTCTATTTAATTCTTTAGCATAACGCTTATCATTAAAATATAATTCACATATTGGGCTAGATGTATTAATACCTAAAATCATTTTAACGGCTCCACTCTACTTCCCTAATATTTTCGGATATTATTTTGATTTTAACTGTTATATATTTTTTAGGCAAAACTTCACGAACTGGTTCGCCCCATTCTATAACAGTAATATTATTAGGATCATCTATAACATCTTGCATTTCTATAGCCATAATTCCAGCATCATTTAATCTATAAAAATCATAATGAACTAAATTATTTTTAGCTCCCTCATAAACTCTAGATATAGTAAAAGTAGGGCTTTGAATTTCATCAGTTATACCAAGGCTTTTAGCTAACCCCTTAGTAAAAGTGGTTTTACCTGCCCCTACATCACCAATTAACTCAATTACCTCTCCACCCTTAAGGCTATTACCAAGTTCTTGGCCAAAAGATATCATATCTTCAGAGCTAGATATTGTTTTTATATTAACATTCACTCTTATATTTTATCACTTTTACTTTTTTCTTCAAAAAAAACTATTACCCGAAATAATTCCTCTTATTCTTATATTCTAAAAATACAATCAGTAAAACAATAATTACATAATAACAAAGTAAAAATTGAAGGTTAATTTTAAATTTTGATTGTGCTATAGGGAAACTAGCAAATAAATTAATAATTGCTATTTGTAACTTTAGTATAGCATTACTAATAACAGCGAAAATAGTAGCTAAAGTAGGGATAAAAAATAGTAGACCAACCATAAAAATAAAGAACATAGTTATTGGTAATAACGGTAAAATTACCATATTAGTAATAATAGATATAAACGAAAAAGTACCAAAATATAAGGCTATAATAGGTACTGTCATAATTTGTGCAGATAAAGTTTCAATAAAAAGCTGGAAAAATATATTGGTTTTGTATTTTTTAGGTGTCAAAAAATCATGTATCAATGGAGATAATATTAATACACCAAAAAAGGCAGCAAAAGATAATTGCCAGCTTAAGTCTAGCATATTATTAGGGTTAATAATTAAAGTTAAGCTAGCTACAAATAATAATAAACTATATGGTCGTGATAACCTGCCATAATACCATAAGAATAAACCTAAAGTAGAAACAAGCCCAGCCCTTAACATGCTAGCAGATAATCCTATCATCAGCATAAAAAATGTAGTACTAGCTAAAGAGATGAGCAGTGCCATTCTGCGATTTTTATTTTCAAAAATTCTTCTAACAAAAAGTGCTAATATAGTTAAATTATACCCACTAGCTACCACAATATGGCTTAGGGATGTCTTACGTAGATTCTCTTGTAAATCGGCCGAAATTTTCTTTTTCTCGCCTAAAAGATATCCTAATCCTAAACTACCTTCTTCACCATGAATATAATTTTGAATATTTTTACTAGCCCAATCCCTAAAATCTCTAGCTATATCTACCGACGGAATAATATTAATTATTTTAGCTTTTTTAACTATGCCGTCATAGGAACTAAAATTACTTTTAACTATTTTTCCTTTTAATTCTATTTTGTCAGACCTTTTAATATTCTTACTTTTATCCGTTATTCTTGCTAAAGCTATTGTTTTTATTTTACTACTTGCAACATCCTCAGTAGATATCTTAATTTTAATCCCATTTTCATCTTCTTCTGGGTCATCCATAACTACGCCTTGAATATTTACAGAACTACCAAATAACTGACTTAGAACAGTTTTATCATAATTTACACTAGAATATCGCCAAAAACATAAGAATAAAGCTGAAAATATAATAGCTACCATAGATACTTGCTTAACATATATAGCTAAAATAAAAAGTAAAATTGCCAAAAATAACCAAGAAATATCCCTAAAACTACTTACTTTAATAAAATTTAATATAAAACAGAAAAGTATAATAGCGATACAAAAGGTTATAATTAATTTATACCCTCTTGTATTATTACTCATTACTCTTCCTTATAAATATTTTTAGTATCGTAAACCTTAAATTTAGCAAATAGAAGAATTAAAATAAAAAATGAAGATATTGCAAAATAATGTCTAATACCCTCTTCAGCGTTAGCATCAAAAACTACCATAAACAATAGTAGTGAAGAGCATATTATTGCCATTACTCCTGCAACTATCTCATGCATAACAATATAAGTTATTCTACAGCCCGACCTATCGGCCTCATCATAAATACCCTTATAAACTGACATATGTTGACCAGATAAAGCTAAGTCATGCCCTGCATGAGCCAATAAAGCCCCTAATGGCGTTTTAACTAGTAAACCTTTCGTTATCCATACTCCTGATTGAATTAAAGTATTTATTTTCATTAAACGGTTTCCGTTACCCTTATCTGTTACTTTAGCATAAAAAAAGGTGGCTAAAATAGCTGCTAAAGCACTAAAGGATTGTATAATTCCAGATGCACCGTAAGAGTTGAAAGCTGAGAAAATAAACACACTAGCAAAAAATCCCCATATAAATAAGTTTACAACTAAAACACCTTCATATGATTGCGCTATGATATTTCTTCCATATAGACGCCAAGAGAAATTATGAAATTTGAGCTTTTGATTTGTTTTGATTGGTTCTTTGCTAATAACTAAAGGTATTGTTGCTAAAGCAAATATTATGGCTGAGATAATCATTATAATAGGAGCTCCAAATATCATAGCAGTTAAACCTCCTATTACAGGAGCTACAACTGTTGTTATTTTATCAAATATATATGAAAGCCCTAACTGCTTACCACTAGTTTTAGTATTTTTTACTTTTGAAAAATCTACATTAACAGAAACATTATAGATACCTACAGATAATGCTTGCATAGTAGCACCTAATATTATTGCAGGTACACCAAAACTTTTAGCTAAAGACATTGAAAGTAACATAGGAACATATAATATGTTTGATATTATCATTCCATGCTTTGGGCCATATTTAGCAACTACAGCCCCACCAAGAATAACTGCTACTAATTTAACTATATAGTAATAAAAAATATATAACGCCAAGAACCACACCGGATAGCCTAACTTATATATAAAAATTAAAGATATACTACTAGATAACTTAATCGCCATAGATCGCATAACTTTAGTAATATAAATAATGCCAACTTCAGTAAAAGTAATATATCGCCAAAAATAGCGAGCCCTCTTGAATGAATTTAACATTTTTTTAATCATAAGCTTAATCAATTTTAACACTTAACCCTATTCAAAACAATCTCCATAACTAGTATGCCTATAAAATATGTTATAATCAAAATATGAAAATAGCTATTGCATCCGACTTATTTTGGCCAATGATAAATGGTATATCAATTTTTAGTAAAAATCTTGCAGAGCAACTAACCTTAAGAGGTCATGAAGTTGTAGTTTTTGCCCCTAGCCAATCAGGTGATTTTCAAGTTGAAAAAACTGATGGCTATACGGTAGTTCGTTTAAGCTCGGTTAACTTCCCTTTTTACCCTAATCAAACAGAGCCTCTAGCTCCAGCTAAAAAACTTGCCGGCAGAATAACTATTCCTAGGGTTTACCTACATAACGGCTATCGCCTTTCCCTTTTACCTTACCGTGAAATAAAAAGATATTGTAAATATAATGGTTTTAAGCCAGATATTGTTCATGTTCAACTTCAGCTTATGATTGGACAAGCTATGATTGATTTTGCACGTAAAAATCATATTCCTGTAGTAGTAACTAACCATGCTAGCCCTGAAAATCTATTCGATAACCTTCGCATGCTAGCTCCTCTATCACCAATAATAAATAAAACTGTACTTTTATACACTAAGCGTTTTGCTCTTCAGGCAGATTATGCAACAATGCCGACTAGACAAGCCATAGACCGTCATTTTAAAAAACCTGAAAACGCCAAAATGCCAATTGAAGCAGTAAGTAATGGCATAGACTTACGCCTATTTACTCCTAAAAAAGTAGAATCTAGCTTCTTTGATAAATTCCATTTGCCCAAAGATAAGAAAATTATCATGAATATTGGCCGTGTTGATGCAGAAAAGCATATATCAACTTTAATTCTAGCTTTTAAAGAGAGCTTAAAAAATAATAAAGATTCAGTGCTAGTTATTGTTGGTGACGGTACAGATATGACTAACCTTCAGAATCTAACTTATCAGCTAGATATTTCTGATAAAGTTTACTTTATGGGCACACAAATTGGTGAAGATTTAATTAATTTTCACCGTATTGCTGATGTATTTGTTTCAGCTAGCCCTACGGAAACCCAAGGTATTGTATTTTTAGAAGCAGCCGCCTGTGGTAAACCAGTTATCGGCGTTGATGTAGGCGCTGTAAAAGAAATTTGCCAAGACGGTATAAATGGATTCTTGTGTGAAACAGATAATGTGGATCAAATTGCTGAAAGTATAAATAAAATATTATCTAATAAAAAATTAGCTGATGAGTTCTCAAAAAATGGTTTAGAGATAATAAAACAGCACGACCTTAACTTCACAATTACTAAATTTGAAGAGATATACAAAAAAGTAGTAGATAAAAAATCTACCGAACCAAAAGATTGGCGTTCTAAGTTAATAAACCGATTTAAAAAATAATGCTTTTAGATGTAAATATTAGCGAAAAGTCATTTAATAATAAAAGTCTTATTAAAGATGTAAAATTTAGCGTTAATGAAAATGAAATTATAGGAATTATAGGCCGTAATGGAGTAGGAAAATCAACTATTCTATCAATTCTAACTGGTAAAGATTCGGATTATACTGGCAATATTATTAAAAAGAAAAATTTAATAATGGCCTCCTCCATTCAAGAGTACCATAGCGTAAAAAATAAAACGGTTATTAATTTTATTCTTGATGATTTACCAAACTACGCTAATCTTAAATATAAAATAGAACATCTACCTGAGGTTATGGGTGATAATCTTCGCCTTATAAATGAATATACTGAGGCTTTAAATAAATTTCATCAAAATAATTTCCATTTTATAGAAGATAAAATTATAGCTGAATTAAAAGATTTTGGTTTGGAAAATTTTCAAAATAAAAAAATGAAAGAACTATCTGGGGGTCAAAAAAGATTAGTTGATGTTATCAAAATATTACACTCTTCTGCCGATATTGCCCTACTTGATGAACCAACTAACTTTATGGACTATCAATCAAAAAATATTTTCCTTAATTGGTTAAAAAAGAGCTCTGGCGCTAAATTAATTATTACTCACGACAGAGATGTTTTAATGAATGTAGATAAAATAATAGAAATTAAAGATCAAAAAAGTTATATTTTTGGTGGCAATTACGAACACTACCTTAAAGTAAATACAGAGCGTACCTCAGGAAATATTGACGATTATCAAAAAAAGCAAGCTGAAAAGAATAATCTAGCTGACAAACTTAAAAACTTTCAAAGAATGAAAGAAAAAGCTAGAGATCCTAATACTATTAAACGTTTTAAAAGATTAGAAAATAACGCTCGAGAAAAAATTGCTATTCTTGACAAAACTGAAAAACCTAGCTTTTGGATAGATGCCGAAAGCCTTAATTCTTTAAAAAATAATCAGCTAGCTAATTATGATAAATTTAAGGCAAAAAATATCAAAATAAACACTCAGTATAGTAACAAAGATAAATCTAAACGCAATTTTATAACTATAAATAGTTTAACTGCTGGATATGGTAAACTTGAAGACGCATTAGAAAATAAAAATAATGCAAAAATACTATTCGAGAATTTAAATTTTACCGTAAACGCACATAGTAAAATAGAGCTATTTGGGCTAAATGGAGCCGGAAAAACAACGCTTATAAAAATAATTCTCCATAGTATTTTTACCGACTACCCTATTAATTCGCAAATATATGATGGATATATAAAAGCAGATAGAGATATTAGGGTTGGCTTCTACTCCCAAGAAGTAAGTGAAGATATGTTTGAACTAGAGCTTAAGGAGGCTGTAGAGAATATTTATAAATCTCAGAATTTATCTATTACAGAATCAAAAATTCGCCAATTACTAGCACAATATCTTTTCTTAGAAGAAGATTTAGCCACAAAAGTTAAGGATCTATCCGGAGGGCAAAAGGCAAGACTTCAACTAATTAAAATGCTCTCTACAGACCCACAATTATTAATATTAGACGAACCAACATCTCACTTAGATCTTCCTAGTATAGAAGAGCTAGAAAAGGCTTTACTAAGTTTTAACGGTGCTATAATTTACGTATCGCATGATAATATTTTTCGCAAAAAAATAGGTGGAGAAAAAATTGAAATTAAATACTAAAATAATTTAAAACATAAATATAAAATAACGGTAAATTACTTACCGTTATTTTATTAGAATCTATTAATTCCTAGTAATTTTGAAAGTCTAGCTCTATCAAATCCAAGTACAATTTCACCGTCAATATCAGTAACTGGAACACCTTGGAATTGGCCACCCATCTTAGCTAATAGCTCTTCTCTTGCCTCATCATCTGATTCAACATCTTTAGCTACAAACTCTATATTATTATTAGCTAGCCATTCTTTTTCTGCTCCGCAGAAACCACACCAACTAGTTGTATATACAATAACTTTTTTCATATTTTAAATGATATCACATATTTCTTAGAAAATCATTAAAATATAAACTTATTTTCGTTTAGCTCTAGCAAATAGTATACCAGAAATTAATAATGAAATTCCTATTGGTAATAATACTAACAGTGCATTAGGGTTATTTTTTACTACACCTGTTAATGGTGAAAGTATATCATTAATTTTATTGATTATCTTGCCCTTTTCTTCAGCTACTTCAGTTTTTGGTTTATAGATGTAGGTTATATGTTTAACATGGTCACCAAATTGGCCAACTGGTAAGTCTGATGAATCGCTAAGCATCATATATTCATATTCCTTACCATCTATTTTAACTATGCCTTTATCTTTAGTATTATATTTTTCACCTATTTTACCGGTACGATATTCTGTTTCAGAAACCTTTTTACCATCATTAGTTATATGGTCTACTATTATAGATGAATTCTTTAAGTATAGCAATCTGCGTTTTTTATTCTCTTTATAATTGTAAGTACCAAAACCTTCATCTTCTTTTGACTTAACAAAAGTATATCCAGGAATTTCAGGGTGTGATATTTCTACAGGCTTTTTAATATTACCTTTAGTTAGGTCTGGCATAGTCTTATTTTTAGCATCCATCATTAAGAAAGAATCTGAATAATTGCGATAGTCGTTATCGGCGTATTTTGAATGTTTACTTCTACCTTGGTAGTGCCAAACTTTACTATCAACTTTATTACCGTCTTTATCTATAGGTGCAGTTAGCTGTTCTTTTTCATCTATTGTATAAAAATCTACATCTAAACTTCCTGTAGGAAACAATCTTGCATATACATCGTCAGCTTTAGGATCTCCGTTAGAATAAGTTCGGGTTCCGCCAAAGCCACCTATATCCCCAGTGATCTCTAGGTTAATTTGACCACCAACTTTGATAACTGGATTATCAGATGTAGATATTTTATTGTAACTCTCTTCTGTGATTACTGCATTTATACCACGTGAAAAGTTATCAGCAACAGATAGCCACATTGGTTTCATAAAATCTTCAAAAGATAGTTCAGCAAAAGCTTTAGGGTCAATTAACGTTATAGGAATATTTACTTCATATTCACCATTAGCATTTTTCATCTGTTTTAGCCTGTCAGTAGAGAATGTAATAATTGTTTTATTACCATTCTGTCTTACACTTGTAGCACCTAATTGTTGTTGTCTTGTAGGATCTATTTTTTGCCATGTTGAGTCAAAAGCTATTTCTACGTCCTTATCAAATTCTAATCTAGAATCAAGAACAGCTTTTAAATAACCTTTCCAAGATCTTATTTTATCAGTTCTTCCCCAAAGTACCCTTAAAGAATCACGGATATTTTCAAAATTTAACGTTGCTTTATAATGTAAATTCATACTTTGATCTACATTATAAGCTTCTGTATTTATAGTTTTACCATCAACCTGTTTTGTAGACGGACCAATACTTGTGTGAATATTAGGTTTAGATGCGTTAAGCTCATTATTTTCTTCGAGATAAATAACTGGCTTTACTTTCTTAACTTCACCTACGAATGAGGTCATTTCAGCAGGACTTACCCACATTAGGTAAAGATCTAGCTTTTCTGGAGCATTCGCAGGTAGTGGATATCCTAACCTGTAATAAGTTCCTGTTCCGTCTGGTTTTGTATTCCATGCAAAAGGTCTATAGAATGGCCTACCGAAAAGAAAATCTAAAGCTCTACCTATACCCATCCATTTTTCTGTATTAGTATCAGTATATTTACCCCTATCCATTGTAGGGTTAGTTAAGTTAGGATATTGATCCCAAAAATAGTAATAGATATAAGCATCATGAGCCATTCTGTCCCTTTCGGCTTTCATACTAGGATGTCCATCAAAAGGGCTAACCCCAAAAATAGCCTTATCACCAGCTAATTGTAAATTGATAGTTTCATCTTGCTGGTTAGTATCCTTAGGGGGATTCCTATGGAATGTTATATTTCTAACTAGCTGATTAGTTGCCGCCATAGCTGGCATAGAATTAGTTAAAAATGATAACGTAAAAATAGTTACCATAGTGAGGTATTTGGCTTTTTTAAACATTTAATAAACTCCACATTTTTATTATTCCTATATATAACTTTACTGATAAATTCTTATAAAATCAAGCCTTGTTTTTACTTGTAAGATACCACCCGCCATCTATATCTTTATAAACTGTAAGTTTCAAATTTAAATTCAAAAGCATAGCATAGTTAGCAGCTTTTTCTGCCTCCGTTTTGCTATTATATCTTTTTTTATTCGTTGGAGATCTATATATAGCTCTCCTAATAGGAATATTGTTATTTCTTCTAGGCATTTTTAAAATCTTCTATAATTTGCCTAACTTCGTCAATATTCTTAGTTTCCATTAGTTTTGCTCTTAGCTCACTAGCACCATAAAAATCACGAATATAAATCTTAAAAAATCTTTTTAGGGGATCGAATCGTCTTTGGCCTAATTCTTTCGTGTATTTTTCAAATAATTGAAGTTGCAACAAAAGCAATTCAATATATTCTTCTGTGCTATGCTCTTCAATATTTTTTTCAAAACAATATGGATTTTCAAAAACTCCCCTACCAATCATTATACCGTCGATACCATTATATTGACGCCAAAGATTCATTCCTTGAGCTCTATTTTTTATGTCTCCATTTATTTGAATTAAAGTATTAGGAGCAATTTCATCTCTTAAAGCAATAATTTCAGGTATTATTTCAAAATGAGCTGGAACTTTACTCATTTCTTTTTTTGTTCGTAAATGAATAGTTAAAACAGCTAAATTCTGCTTTAATAAAAAAGTTAGCCATTCTTTCCATTCATCAACTCTAGAAAATCCTAACCTAGTTTTAACTGATATTGGTAAGCCAGATTCTTTAGCAGCATCTATTATTTGTAATGCTAATTCAGGATTACGGATCAAATCACTACCACCACCACTTTTTATTACTGCTTTATCTGGACAACCCATATTAATATCTATAGCTTGATATCCTACTTCCGGTAGATGTTTGGACATATAAGCTATGTCTTCTGGTTTAGATCCCCAAATTTGCGCTACAATAGGTTCTTCATCTTCAGTACGAGCTAATCTACCCCTTGTACTATGAATTCCTTTGGGGCTAGCAAAACTAGAAGAATTAGTAAATTCAGTATAAAATACATCTGGCCTTGATGCTTTGGCTACAACATGCCTAAAAACCACATCAGTAACAGCTTCCATAGGTGCTAAAGAAAAGAAAGGTATTTTTTTACCATTTTCTTTACCGGTGCTAAGGGCTATATCTTGCCAGAAATTATTTTGCATATTTTTTATTCTCACTTTTAAAATTAAAGGGCGAACACTTATAGTTGTACGCCTCTATAAAACATGGTGTACACGAGAAGACTTGAACTTCCACGAACCGAGGTTCACTAGCCCCTCAAGCTAGCGCGTCTACCAATTCCGCCACGCATACATATGCTATTATAGTAGCAAAATTAAGGTGTTTTGTAAAGTTTACCCTTATCAACAGCCCAGTTACTTACATCTTCATATCTATTAATTTCACTATTAAATTTATTTCTATCGTCATAGGCTCTAACACTTTTACGGTAAACAAAAGTAGTTCTTGTTCTGGCTATTCCTATAGCTGGTGCGTCCCTAAGCCATCGGCGAGTGAATGCTGTTAAATACTTCTTTTTATCTTCTATATTATTAGCTTTTCTAGCATTCACTAACATATCACTGGCCACAGGATCGTTATATCCCGATAAATTTAAGCCCTCTGCGTTAGCTTGACTATAATGCCAAAAAGCATAAATATCTGGATCGGCACCAAATTCTAATTCATAAAGTAAAATACTATAATTTCTAGGTTTAATAATTGTCTTAACAAAATTTGCAGTTTTATCATTTTCTTCACCCACTATTAATTGCACATCAAAACCTAATTCTTTCAGTTGCTTTTCAATATTTTTAGATGCTTTTTCTAAATTGTTATTTTTTATAGTAGCTAGCTGGATTTGTAGTTTTTTACCATCTTTATATCTTATTTTATCGTTATTAGATAACTTCCAGCCGTCATCGTCTAATAGTTTAGCTGCTAGTGTCTTATCAAATTTAGCAGGACTTATATCTTTCTGATTAATAAATTGTTCCAATATTGGGTAATCTAAGTCATCCACAGCATTCATATTAGATCTAACGGCGTTCATATCTATTCCGTGTTGTACTGCTTTACGCACCTTAATACTCTTCATAATTGAATCATTAGTATTTATAAAAGCATAGAAACCTCTATTTACACTAGTCTGATTTTCTTTTAACGTATTTTTCTCGCTATCGGTAAAATCACTTAATGATATGTCGTTAGAAGATATGACTGCCCCTGAGAGTAAAACTTTTTTAATATTTTCTTTATCTTTATACGTAAATATTTCATATCTAGACAATTTAGCTACATTACGGTAATAATTTTCATTTCTTACTAAACTAAGTATAGAATTTCCTTCGCTAGTATGTTGAAGTGATTTAAATTTAAATATACCCGAAGTTACCATGTTTTTACTTATATCTAATTCTCTAAGCTCATTATTCTTGACTTTGGATAATATGCGACTTGGCATTATTGGGAAATTAAGGCTATATAAAACAGAGTTAGATTCAACAGGCATAATCATCTCAAAACGATAATCATCTTTTTTAGTAATTTTTACATCTTTCCAGTTTTTATAGCCATAAGTATTTATAGAAGGATCTTTCATGAGGTTAACTGTATAAATAACATCATTAGCATCTAAACTGTCGTTATTGCTCCATTTCACATCTTTACGTAATGTAATATCTAAATTTCTATAATTATCTGTAGCTTTTAAATTATCTACTAAGTCTGCTTTAATTAACCCACTAGTATCAAAATCATATAGTCTAGAAAACGCTAATTTAGAAAAAGCTTTTTCAGCAGAACTATCAGCAAATAAAGGGTTTAAATTATCTATATTTCCTATAAATGCTTCTGAAAATGTACCACCATTAATAAAAGAATTCTCTGAGAAAGATTTTTCAGATAATTCTCTAGTAATTCCGACACCGATAATTATAATTAAAATTATAGCTAACCACCCTAAAATAATTCTTTTAGTTAACCTTAAACTATAGGCCCTACGAATTACATTATCTCGAACATGGCGAAGGGCAATATTACCAACAAAGTATCTATATTCTTTGCTTAGTATTTTTTTACTTCTAATACCAGTACTTACAGTTAAAGGTTTTTTTGAAGCTACACTACGGTTATGTTTTTTTATATCCATAAAATATTACTAGGCAATAACTAGCATGAGTATAATTGAAGCTACAAATATGATTGCAAAGAATATTGTAGCATTGAATACACTCTTCTCTACTCCTCTTCTAGTAGTAAAAAGCTCTCCCGAAGCACCAAATCCAGCACCAAGGCTAGCACCACGTTGCTGAAGCAGTACTAATATCATCATTAAAATACCTGATATAACTGTAGATATTTGTAATATTAAACTAAAATTCATTATTCAACTCCTCTTCTATTTTTATTAGTCCTATTCTGCTGGTAATAATATAATTAACTATACTCATAACTATGCCAACTGTAACTGCGTCAACGAATCTAATTGATACGTTAGGGGTTATGCATAGTGAAATCCATACAATTATACCATTAATCACAAGAGTAAATAGCCCTAAAGTTAGTATTATCATGGGTAGTGATAATATAGTTACAATCGGCTTGACCATACTATTCATAATAGTAAATATTAGGCCAGCAAATATAAATGTTGAAATTGTATATTTGCTAGCTAAATTAAATAAATATATAAAAAATCCTAGTATAATACTATTTACTAACCAACGAAATACAAAAAAATAAAATTGCTTTTTCATTCTATATTTATTTTAACATATCTAAAAAATAAAAAAAACACCCTGTTAAAGGGTTATTTATCACAATGGAGGGTCTGATGGGGCTTGAACCCATGACACCCTGCTTAAAAGGCAGGTGCTCTAACCAGCTGAGCTACAGACCCACGCGTGATAAAAATAATTATATTAAATATAATTATAAAAGTCAAGCCTTTTTATCATTTTTACTATTACTATTAAATAAAATACTAATTAATGAAAAACTTACTATTGATGTAACTATCCACTTGTTATATAGACTTAAAAAATTATTTTGTTTTGGACTTTTTATTAAAGCGATAACTCCTAATACTATTAAAAAGATTATAGATATAATAAAGCTAATTTTTTCTTTATTTAATATGCTACCTAATAAGCTTATAACGAATTCTGTAATATCATTATTCCAATATTGGTCTATAGCCATACTTGATAAAACTGCCAAATTTAAAAAAGCAGTATTTTTTCTAAAAATAAATAATAAACAAAATATTATTAATATTAAAACAATGGCAACCATAATTTAAATTATACTCAATTATAGTTACCATTGCTATATTCTAAACACCAATTTTATCTTTTTTATTGCCTCGTTTTGCATTCCTCTCAATATAATCAATAATTTTTGAAGCAATATCACGATAAGTTATCTTCTCAATACCAAAACCAGGACTAGCATTAACCTCTAATACTAGTGGACCTCTGTTAGAACGCATCAAGTCTAACTCTTTAATAAACTCTTGAAGTAAGACGTTTGTACCATCTGAGTTAGTTAAATAAAATGCTTGGAGCACAGATTTAGCAGCTTTTTTTGTTTCTGCTAGTACTACTCCGTTACCATGAGTGCCTCTAGCAAGTTTAATTATCGCAGGAGTTCCCCCTATCTCTTCCAATAAGTTATCAATATCAGTAGAATTACGGCTAAAAACTGTTTTCGGAATGGTAACTCCAGCCTTTGCTAATAGTTGAGTTGAACGGAGCTTGTCCCTCGCTCTAGTAATTGCAATTGACTTATTCATGAAAAAAGCACGAGGGTTTGAAGTTTCTAGTTGCCTTACTACAGAAGTACCGTATTTAGTCATATGACTGGCAATTCTAGGTATGAATACATCGTAGCCTTTTACTTCATTCCCTTTATACATAACTTTGGGGTTTTTATCATCTATAGAAACATAACAATTTTTATATTTAATAATATCAACTTGATGACCTCTACTCTCTGCGACCTCTTTTAGCCTTTTAGTTGAATAATTTGCAGAGCCATTACTTAATATTGCTATTTTCATAATTATTTATCTCCCATTTCTCTCCATTCATTATCGATATTTCTACTTTCTCTACAATCAACCATAATATTATTTCTTATTAGAAACGCCCTACCAATTAAAACATCATATTTCATATTAGATCGATCATCAAGTCCTAGCCGTTCTATATATATATGATCACGAATTTTTATTTTCATATTAACTAAATATCTTTTTTTAGACCCACCATGAGTATTTCGAACCTTACGCACTAAAAAATCAGTAGTAGCTATATCTTGACTGCTTCCATATAAATTAAAGTATAAAGTACCATTATGCTCTACTATATTTTGAGCATGGATAACTCCTGAAAACGCCCCTGTATCAATTTTAGCATCATAAAAACAACTCTTCTCTAGGTCTAAATTTTCAAGTCCTAAAGTTTCTACTTTTTCAAATGCTGATATTACAATATTATTCATATAACCCTTTTTTATTTAGATAATTAAAACATATATATCTATTTTTGTCAATATGCTTGCTTTAATTAGCTAGTTAGTAAAATGTGGCCCCTTCTAGGTTCGTCCTTGTAGTATAATAAAAGAAACTCTATATCAAATCTCATTTGTCATAGGAGGCCCTCATGAATACCTTAGAATGTATCAAAACGAATACCTTAGAATGTATCAAAACTCGTCATAGTACGCGTAAGTTTAAAGCTGATCAATTATCTCGAGAGCTCATCGATCAAGTGCTCGACGCTGGTCGCCGCGCTCCGTCTGGTGGCAATACACAATTAACACATTTCATGGTTATCTCGAACCAAGATGTGCTAAGCGAACTAGTAACACTCGTTCAGGAAGAATACGGCAAAATGCCGATTACAGAAAACACATTGCCATATATGGTGAATATCATTAAAATGTCCGCTGAAGGCAAATTTGTATTTAACTATGACGCGCCTGTACTCATCGTATTGGCTAGTAAACCAAGTTATGCCAACAACTTTGCTGACGTGTCATGTGCAATGCAAAACATGATGCTCGCTTGCAATGAACTAGAACTTGGCAGCTGCTGGGTTAACCAAATCCGCCATCTTCAAGATAACGAACGTATCCAAGCTAAAATGCGTGAACTAGGCCTTGGAGAAGACGAAAAAGTCTACGCTAGCTTGGCTATCGGCTATCCAGACATGCCAAACGGCCTTAACCGCCGTGAAATCGAGCCAAAAGGCTACAAAGTGACATATGTAGATTAACGATATTGTTTACCTACAACTATGCCTATAAGATAATTAATGAATACAAAACTCCCCTAGTAAACTAATTACTAGGGGAGTTTAATTTATGTAATATACTTCAATTTATGTGACTTACTGTAATTTACGCGACTCACGTTAATGTATATGAGTCATTGTAATTTACGCAACGCACAAAGAACCGTCTAATACTTTCAGATTATACACGAGACCAAGTCG
>QWCL01001958.1_pt1 | contig 16539 bp, 14 predicted proteins | sample 1972551 | NCBI WGS metagenome assembly QWCL01 (sample SAMN09866709, study PRJNA288562) | Human oral metagenome isolate term2_saliva, whole genome shotgun sequencing... | isolation source: mouth | host: Homo sapiens | place: USA: California
TACGCTGATGGTGTTGCACGATTTGAGCCTCGCCGCGCAGTTTTCAGACGGCGTGATTCTGCTCGGCGAAGGCAAAGTACAGGCGCAGGGCGCGCCGCAAGACGTGTTGCAGGCGGACATGATCGGCAGATTGTACAAAGTGGACATCGAGCTTTTGTACGACAGCAAAGGCCTGCCCGTTATCCGCCCGATGCGGAAGAGTGCGTAACTTAACCGCTCTTGCAAATGTCGGATTTGAGCATCCGGCCTGCAAACTCCCTGCAACTTATCCCCTCTCCTGCGGGAGAGGGTTAGGGAGAGGGCGGTAAACCCAAGGCTTGCCTCTCCGACTCATCAGCCCGCACCATATTTTTTTATCCTTAGAAAGGACTTTCTCCATGAAAAAATCCCTCTTCCTCCTGATGCTGACCGCGTCCCTAAGCGCATACGCCGCCAACCACGAAATCAAAATGCTCGACAACGGCAAAGACGGCAGCATGGTGTTCGAGCCCGGCTACGTCAACGCCAAAGTCGGCGACACTGCTACGTCAACGCCAAAGTCGGCGACACTGTTACCTTCAAAGCTACTAACAGCGGCCACTGGGTGCAAAGCAAAGCCCTGCCCGACGGCGTTGCCGACTTCCTCTCCGAAGACGGCAAAGACTTCACCCTCAAGCTCGACAAAGAAGGCGTGTACGTCTACACCTGCCCGCCGCACCGCATGATGAACATGAGCGGCGTGATTCAGGTCGGCAAACCGGTGAACAAAGCCAAAGCGCAAGCCGTTGTCGATGAAATGGAAAACCGCGCCATGCAAAGCAAAGGCCGTCTGAAAAAATACATGGCGCAAGTGAAGTAAACGCGTTTATGCCTGTATTAAAGGCCGTCTGAAACCTTTCAGACGGCCTGTTTCCTTTGCGTAAAACACGCATCAAAGCTATATCTTCCGTTTCAGTTTCCGATAAAATAGGCCTATTCCGACATAAGACCCGTAAGCATGATACGCCGCCTTTACGCCACGCTGTGGCACCTCGCCCCCTTCCTGATCCGCCGCCACCTGCGCCGCCGCGCCCTCAAATCCCCAGCCTATCTCGAGCATTGGGACGAGCGTTTCGGGCAGGCGTATTCCAATCCCGTACAACGCCCGATTTGGATACACGCCGTATCCGTCGGCGAAACGCGTGCGGCCGAACCCTTAGTCCAGGCATTGCGCCGCCATTTTCCCGACTCGCCGTTTCTGATTACCCAAATGACGCCAACCGGCCGCGCCACCGCGCAATCCCTGTTCCCCAAGGCGCAATGCCGTTACCTGCCCTACGACAAATCCGAATGGGTCGCCCGATTTTTAGCCGAACACCGCCCCATCTGCGGCATTTTGATGGAAACCGAAATCTGGCCCAACCTGATGCACGGCTGCAAAGAAGCAGGCATTCCCCTCTTTTTGGCCAACGCGCGCCTCTCCGAAAAATCCCAACGCGGCTACCTCAAAATCCGCAAACTGGTCGAGCCTGCCATGCAGACCCTCTCCGGCTGCTTTGCCCAAACCGCCGCCGATGCCGAACGCCTGCACCTTATCGGCGCGTCCAACGTCCACGTCTGCGGCAACACCAAATACGACATCGCGCCCCCCGACGATTCTCGCCCTCTTGCTGCCGCCTTTAAAGAACGCATCGGCGCACGAGCCGTCGTCGTCTGCGCCAGCACGCGCGTATACAAAGGCACAGACGAAGCCGAGCTGCTCCTCAAAGCATGGCAGGGCTACCGCGGCAATGCTTTGCTGGTCATCGTCCCGCGCCACCCTGAAAATTTTCAGACGGCCTACGATACCGCCAAATCGCTTGGTTATACCGTGCAAAAACGCAGCGACGGACAACCCGTTTCCCCCGATACACAGGTTTGGATAGGCGACAGCATGGGTGAGCTTGCCGCCTACTACCTCAGCGCAGACATTGCCTTCGTCGGCGGCAGCCTCGTCGATGCCGGCTGCCAAAACATCATCGAACCCATCTCCTGCCGCGTCCCTACCCTCTTCGGCTACTCCAACTACAACTTCGCCCAAGCCTGCAAAGGCGCAGTCGAAGCCAAAGCCGCCGTTCGCGTCGAAACCGCCGAAACCTGGTACAGAACCACGCGCCAATACCTCGACAATGAAACACTGCGCCAACAGCTGATCAGCCACACCGAGCAATTCATTTCGCAACACCAAGGCGCCAGTGCCAAAATTGCCAAAACGATTGCAGATTGTTTGAATCAGCGTTAAGCAATAAAAAACCGCCCGTTCATGACAAACAGGCGGAAACTGAAAAACAGTTTTTTGTTTTCAGCCGTTTAATTGACTAAGAGCAGGAACAGGGTTAAGATAATCCTAATGACTGTCCGCAGTCTCAGCCATGAACGACCCGTGCGAGTGGTATGTTTCATGATTGAAACCATCCTTTCTAGGGCGGTTTCAGCACAAAGCCCCACTGCAATGGGGCTTTTTTGCTACCAGCCCCGCAATAATTATACCCAAACTTCCTAAAATCATTCCAAACAAATTCTCACTAAAAAGGCCGTCTGAAACCCCAATTTTTTGGGTTTCAGACGGCCTTTTCTCAACCTGCAAACTTAACGTCCTGCTTTCAACACGCGGCGTGCAAACACGAACATACCGAAAACAAAAAACGCCAAGCCCAGCCATTTGGCGGCCGTATCCCAGTTTTCCAGGTTCAGGGCCAAAGGCGCATCCGAACCGCCGTTGGTTACGGAGAAGGCAATGATAAACGCCATAATCACACCGATCAGGCTCTCGCCGACAATCAAACCGGCGGAAAACAGCGTACCGATACGTTCCGCATTTTTCAGACGGCCTTCACGGTTTTCTTGACGGCGGGCGATGACGGATTTCAACACAGCCGCCAATACCGCACCGATCACAATCGGCATATTCACAGACGGCGGCAGGTAAATACCCATGCCCACGGCCAACACCGGCAAAGCACGCTTGCCACCGGAGGATTTGCGCAATGTGAAATCGACCGCGATCAACGCCACGCCGATGGCCACGCCGGTGAAAATATAATCCCATTGCAGATTGTGCGAAAAAATACCTTGGGCGATGGTGGTCATCAAAGTTGCCTGAGGCGCGGCAAGTGCTTGGGCCGCATCCATGCCTTCGCGCGGCATTGCGCCGGTAAAACCGTAGGCTTCATACAAAAGCTCCAACACAGGCGAAATCACCAATGCACCGACAACGCAGCCGACAATCAGCGCAACCTGCTGTTTCCAAGGCGTCGCTTTTACCAGATAACCCGTTTTCAAATCCTGCAGGTTGTCATTGGAAATCGAAGCCACACAAATCACAGACGCGCCGCAAAACAGCGTCAACGCCAGCAGGAATTTGCGGTTTGCCTCATCCGCCATCAAGCCGCCAGATTCACCGACCAGCAGCAACACCAGCGAAATGATAACGATAGAGACGATGCCCACACCCGAAATCGGGCTGGAAGACGAACCAACCAAACCGGCCATATAACCGCAAGCCGCAGCCACCAAAAAGCCGATAATCGAAGCCAGCAGCGTACATACGACCACCAACAGCCAAGCCAAACCGCCGGAAATATGCGAGTCGCCGATAAAGTGGAAGAAAGACACGCCCAACACCAGCATCATCGCCAACACCCAAGCAATCATCGCCTTAGGCGACAAATCCTGTTCCGTGCGCTCGGTCATCTGCGCGCCGCCGAAATTGCGGAAAGACAGGCGCATGCCCTCGACCATCGGCTTCATCAAAGTCAACAGCGTCCAAATCGCCGCAATACCGATCGTACCCGCGCCGATAAAACGGACTTTTTCCTTCCACAAAGACATCGCAAAAGGAATCATCTCCATATCGGCAGGTTGCGGAATATGTGCCGACAGATAAGGCACGGCCACGCCCCAGGCAATCGAAATACCCAGCAAAATCGCGATACCGCCGGTCAGGCCGACCAGATAGCCCGCGCCCAGCAAAGCCAGCGAAAAGCCCATCGGCACTTGAAACACCGACGCGCCGCCTTTAAACCAAAAGCTCGCGCTGTCGGCCACCACGCGCAAACCGCTTGCGCAAAAGCTCATCAAACCCGCCAGTGCGCCGCCCGACACCAATTCCTTGATACCGCTGCCGCCTTCCTGCTGGTCCGCATCATGGTCGCCAACCTTCAAAATCTCAGCCGCCGCCACGCCTTCCGGATAAGGCAAATCGCTCTTCACCACCATCGCATAACGCAAAGGCACAGTGAAAATCACGCCCAAAATACCGCCGGACATACACAGCAGCGTAGTCTGCCAAAACGGAAAGCCAGCCCAATAACCGGCCATCAGCAAACCCGGCAGAATAAAAATAATACTGGAGAGCGTCCCCGCGGCCGAAGCCTGAGTCTGCACCATATTATTTTCCAGAATATTACTGCCTTTAAAAAACTTCAAAACTGCCATCGAAATTACCGCAGCCGGAATCGAAGACGCAAAAGTCAGGCCCACCTTCAAGCCCAAATACACATTGGATGCCGTAAAAATCACCGTAATCAACGCGCCGAGTATCATCCCCCGCAGCGTCAGCTCACGGAAACTCGCATAAGGATCAACCGCCTGTTTCATAAAAAATCTTCCTGTATCAGGTAAACAATCAAATCAAAACTTTTCAGACGGCCTTTTGATACATCCATCAGGCCGTCTGAAAAGCCTCTCTTTTACCATTTTAATGAACTATCCGATTACACGCAAAAGCCCTATTTATTTTCATTTGCCGCCAAACCATAAAATCATATCGATACAGACGTTTGGGGCAGTTTGACGGTTTCAGGTAAAATAACGCCAAATTCATCAACCGTTCAGAAAGCCGCCGTCATGTATTCACTCGTCCGCCCCATCCTGTTCCGTTTCGATGCTGAAAAGGCCCATCATTTCACGCTCAACAGTTTGCGTACCGCCGAAAAACTCGGCCTGCTACCCAAGGTGGACAGCCACACCCGGCCAACCGAGCTGATGGGTTTGCAGCTGCCCAATCCGGTCGGCTTGGCGGCAGGTTTGGACAAAAACGGCGAGTGTATCGATGCGTTTGCCGCTTTGGGTTTCGGCTTTGTCGAAATCGGCACGATAACGCCCAAGCCGCAGCCGGGTAATCCGCAGCCGCGCCTTTTCCGCGTTCCCGAACACCAAGGCATCATCAACCGCATGGGTTTCAACAACCATGGCATCGACGCGATGATCCGCAACATTGAAAACAGCCGCTTTAAAGGCATTTTGGGCATCAACATCGGTAAAAATGCCGTTACGCCGATTGAAAACGCGGCCGATGATTATCTGATTTGCCTGGAAAAAGCCTACGCCCACGCAAGCTACATCACGGTCAATATTTCCTCCCCCAATACGAAAAACCTGCGCGCCTTGCAAGGCGGCGACGAGTTGAGCGCATTGTTGGAAGCCTTGAAAAACAAACAGGCGCAACTGGCGGCCGCGCATGGCAAATATGTGCCGCTGGCGGTTAAAATCGCGCCGGATTTGGACGAAGCGCAAATCGACGACATCGCCCATGTGGTCAAATCCGTGGAAATGGACGGCATCATCGCCACCAACACGACCATCGACAAATCCAGCTTGAGCAGCCATCCGCTCGCAGGCGAACAAGGCGGCTTGAGCGGCTTGCCCGTACGCGAGAAAAGCAATCAGGTGTTGAAACTTTTAGCAGAACGCATTGACGGCAAGCTGCCGATTATCGGCGTCGGCGGCATTATGAACGGCGCGGACGCCGCGGAAAAAATCCGCTTGGGCGCCAGTGCGGTTCAGGTGTACAGCGGTTTGATTTATCGCGGCCCTGAGTTGATTAAAGAGTGTTTGGCTGCGTTGAAATAATACTTTTCCAAAAACAAGGCCGTCTGAAATCTTTCAGACGGCCTTTTAATGTGCTTTCATTCTTCAAACAGATTGCCTTGTGCCAATAAGGTTTTGACCGGTGCGAAATCGCGGCGGTGTTCCGGCAAGACGCCGTATTGTTTCAAAGTGGCCAAATGTTGCGCCGTGCCGTAGCCTTTGTGCCGGTTAAACCCGTATTGCGGATAGCGTTTCGCCAATTCATACATTTCCGCATCACGCGCGGTTTTGGCCAAAACCGAAGCGGCGGAGATTTCGATGATTTTGCTGTCGCCTTTGACCACGGCTTCGGCAGGGACATTCAAATCTTTCGGCACGCGGTTGCCGTCTATCCACACTTTGTCGGGCGCGACCGAAAGCCGCTCGATGGCGCGCTTCATCGCGGCCATGGTTGCGTGCAGGATGTTCAGTTGCAGGATTTCGTCGGGGTCGGCAAAGGCAATGCTCCACGCAACCGCCTGTTCCTTAATCATCTGCGCCAACATATCGCGCTTTTTTTCGCTCAGTTTTTTTGAGTCGGTCAAACCCGGCAGGTCAAAATGTTCCGGCAAAATCACTGCCGCCGCAAATACGCTGCCGACCAAAGGGCCGCGTCCGGCTTCATCCACGCCTGCGCTTAAAATCGTTGCCATTTCTTCACCGCCTATCTGATTCAAAGCCGCCATTATATCTGCTTGCGGTAGAGAAATTCTGCAATAGTTCAAACCGTTGGGAGCAGTTCAAATTTCATCTGCTTTACCAATCAGTTATAATTTACATCCCCACATACCCATACGTCTTACAACATGCCTGCCCAATCCGAACGCCTCCATTTTTCCGAACGCTGGCTCAACGCCTACGAACGCTACCGCTATCGCCGCTCCAAAGCGGTCGAACGCATGCTCGGCACGGCCATCGGTTTGGGCGTCGGTTTGGCCGTTTTATGGTTGAACCAGCATTATTTGCAAGACGGCGTTTTCTTCTATCTGATTATCGGTGCCGCCAGCGCAGTGGCCGGTTGGTCGGCGGTCGGCAAAAACGGTTATGTCGCCATGCTTGCCGGTTTGACCATGTGCATGCTCATTGGCGACAGCAGCCACCACTGGCTCGACAGCGGCCTGATGCGCGCCATGAACGTTTTGATTGGTGCCGCCATCGCCATTGCCGCCGCCAAACTCCTGCCCCTGCGCTCCACCCTGATGTGGCGCTTCATGCTTGCCGACAACCTCACCGACTGCGCCAAAATGATTGCTGAAATCAGCAACGGCAAGCGCATGACGCGCGAGCGTTTGGAACAAAACATGATTAAAATGCGCCAAATCAACGCCCGTATGGTCAAAAGCCGCAGCCATCTGGCCGCCACATCCGGTGAAAGCCACATCAGCAACAATATGATGGAAGCCATGCAGCATGCCCACCGCAAAATCGTCAACACCACCGAGCTGCTCCTGACCACTGCCGCCAAACTGCGCGCGCCCACGCTCAACGAAAGCGAAATCCGCCTGCTCGACCGCCATTTCAACCAACTCCAACGCGAGCTGCGCCTGACCGTCCGCCTCATCAAAGGCCACTACGCCCGCCGTATCCGCATCGATACTTCGCTCAATACCGAACTAAGCAAACCGGCCGCCCGCCTGCATTACGACTGGCAAGGCTTCCTCTGGCTCAGTACCAATATGCGTAACGAAATCGCCGCATTGGTGATCCTGTTGCAACGTTCGCGCAATAAATGGTTGGACAAAAAAGAATTGCAACGCCTGAAAGAATACCTGCGTAACGATACCGATCCGGAGTAACAATAGGCCGTCTGAAAAACGCAAACCCAAAATAAAAGACAAAAACGAATTAGCCGCCGATAACATCGGCCAATAAAAAAGGCCGTCTGAAACCCAATGGTTCAGACGGCCTTTCAATCAATCCAAGCAACAATAAATACCGCATAAAGCAAAATCCCCTGCGATTGCAGGGGATTTTTATATTTGGTTGCGGGAGCAGGATTCGAACCTACGACCTTCGGGTTATGAGCCCGACGAGCTAGGGTGCTGCTTTCAAACCGAGCGGCTGAGAAATACCCTTTACACCCGAACAGGATAATACCTGCGTGGGGAGTTTCGGCAAATGTGATTTTAAACGGTTGATTGAAGATATCCACAAGGCCGTCTGAAAAAAAGCAATGCTCCTGTTTCCATTTCATAACCGAGAAACAGGAGCAATTTTTTATGACTACCGCTAAAAAAACCGGCGATGAGGCGCGCCGTCTTTCCGACTTGAGCGAAGACATCGGCATCCGCTTCCAATATCCCAACTCCGACCGCGTCTATATCCCGGGCAGCCGCGCCGACATCCGCGTGCCTTTACGCGAAATCCGTCAGGACGACACCTACACGGCACAAGGTACGGAAACCAATCCGCCGATTCCGGTGTACGACACCAGCGGCGCATACGGCGATCCGGCAGCACACATCGACCTGAAACAAGGGCTGCCGCACGTCCGCACTGCATGGCTGGATGAACGCGGCGATACCGAAATCCTGCCTACCCTGTCGAGCGAATACGGTACCGAACGTGCGCACGATCCGAAAACCGCCCATCTGCGCTTCAACCAAATCACCCGCCCGCGCCGCGCCAAAGCAGGCCGCAATGTAACCCAGCTCCACTACGCCCGCCAAGGCATCATTACGCCGGAAATGGAGTTTGTCGCCATACGCGAACGCATGAAGCTGGACGAGCTTTTCAGACGGCCTGAATACGCCAAGCTCTTGAAACAACATGCAGGACAAAGTTTCGGCGCGAATATCCCGACCCATCCCGACCAAATCACGCCCGAATTTGTGCGCCAAGAAATCGCCGCCGGACACGCGATCATCCCCGCCAACATCAACCACCCCGAACTCGAACCGATGATTATCGGCCGCAACTTCCGCGTCAAAATCAACGGCAACTTGGGCAACTCCGCCGTTACCTCCAGCCTGACCGAAGAAGTCGAAAAAATGGTGTGGTCGCTGCGTTGGGGCGCAGACACGATTATGGACTTATCCACAGGCGCGCACATCCACGAAACGCGCGAATGGATTATCCGCAACGCGCCCGTCCCCATCGGTACCGTGCCGATTTATCAAGCTTTGGAAAAAACCGGCGGCATCGCCGAAGACCTGACTTGGGATTTGGTGCGCGACACCTTAATCGAGCAGGCAGAACAAGGCGTGGACTATTTCACCCTGCACGCAGGCGTATTGCTGCGTTATGTACCGATGACGGCCGACCGCCTCACCGGCATCGTATCGCGCGGCGGCTCCATCATGGCGAAATGGTGCCTTGCCCATCATCAGGAAAACTTCCTCTACACACATTTCGACGAAATCTGCGAAATCATGAAAGCCTACGACGTGTCGTTCAGCCTCGGCGACGGCCTGCGCCCCGGCTGCATTGCCGATGCCAACGACGAATCCCAATTTGCCGAGCTGCACACCTTGGGCGAATTGACCGCTAAAGCGTGGGAACACGACGTACAAGTCATGATCGAAGGCCCGGGCCATGTACCGTTGCAACGCGTGAAAGAAAACATGACCGAAGAGCTGCAACACTGCTTTGAAGCGCCTTTCTACACCCTCGGCCCGCTCGTTACCGACATCGCACCCGGCTACGACCACATCACCTCGGGCATAGGCGCGGCCAATATCGGCTGGTACGGCACAGCCATGCTCTGCTACGTTACCCCGAAAGAGCATCTCGGCCTACCCGACAAAGAAGACGTGCGCACTGGCATCATCACCTACAAACTCGCCGCCCACGCCGCCGACCTCGCCAAAGGCTGGCCGGGCGCACAGTTGCGCGACAACGCCCTGAGCAAGGCGCGTTTCGAGTTCCGCTGGCGCGACCAATTCCGCTTAAGCCTCGACCCCGAACGCGCCGAAAGCTTCCACGACGAAACCCTGCCTGCAGAAGGCGCGAAAATCGCCCACTTCTGCTCAATGTGCGGCCCCAAATTCTGCTCGATGAAAATCACGCAGGAAGTGCGCGACTACGCTGACAAGCAAAAAGCCCAACGGCAGGGTATGGAGGAAAAATCAATTGAGTTTGTCAAAAAAGGAGCGAAGCTTTACAGTTAAAACGTAAAGCAAAAAAGGCCGTCTGAAAATGTTTCAGACGGCCTTTTTAGTGATTAGTCTTTAAGCCAAGCTATACGCCCTCCAGCTGCTTATTTTTCCACTCTCCGGAAATGGTGCGGACGAAAACCGAGCGCGGCGAGGGAAGCGAAGTAGAGGCCGCCACCCAAGGCAATCAGGACGCAGAGTTGGCCTGCTTTTTTAAAGCCGCCGACGTGTACCCATTCAAACGGCAGATAAGATTGCGCCAGCCACAAACCGCCGCCCATGACGACCAAAGAAATGACCATTTTAACCAAAAACGCTGCCCATCCTTTACCGGGGCGGTAGATACCGTGTTTGCGCAAAAGAAAAAACAGCAAACCTGCATTCAGACACGCGCCCAAACCGATAGCGAGGGACAGGCCGACGTGTTTAAGCGGCGAAATGAAGGCAAGGTTCATCAACTGCGTGCAAATCAGCGTGAAAATAGCGACTTTAACGGGGGTTTTGATGTTTTGGCGGGCGTAGAAACCGGGAGCCAACACTTTAATCATAATCAGACCGATCAAGCCGAAGGAATAGGCAATCAGCGCGTGTTGGGTCATTTGCGCGTCGTGCAGCGTAAACTCACGGTACATGAACAAGGTCGTAACCAACGGGAAAGACAACACGGCAAGGCCGACGGCGGCAGGCAGGGTCAGCAGCATGCACAGGCGCAAACCCCAGTCGAGCAGGCCGGAAAACTGCTCGGTATCCTGACTGGCGGCGTGTTTGGACAAGGTAGGCAGCAAAATCGTACCGAGTGCCACGCCCAAAACACCGGTAGGCAATTCCATCAGTCGGTCGGCGTAATACATCCATGACACGCTACCGGACTGCAAAAACGAGGCGAAAATGGTGTTGATAACCAAGGAAATCTGCGCCACGCTCACGCCCAAAATAGCCGGCGCCATCTGTTTCATTACGCGGTTGACCGCTGCGTCTTTAAAGCTGAGTTTGGGCATTTTCAAGAAGCCCAGTTTCGCCAACCAAGGCAGTTGGAACACCAGCTGCAACACGCCGCCGACAAATACCGCCCACGCCAAAGCCATAACAGGAGGATCGAAATACGGTACAAAAAACAGGGAAAAGACGATAAAGGAGATGTTCAAAAAAGTCGGCGTAAAGGCAGGAATGCCGAATTTATGATAGGAATTGAGTATTGAGCCGACAAAAGACGACAAAGAAATCAAAAAGATATAAGGAAACGTCACCCGCAGCAAGTCGATGGAGAGCTGAAACTTATCGGCTTCTTTGACAAAACCGGGCGCAGAAACATAAATCACCCACGGCGCGGCAAGTATGCCCAGCGCAGTAACGATGACCAGCACAAACGACAGCATGCCGGCCACATGGCGCACAAATGCCTGCGTAGCTTCGGGCGAGCGGGTTTCTTTGTATTCCGCCAAAATCGGTACGAAGGCTTGGGCAAATGCGCCCTCTGCAAACACGCGCCGCAACAGGTTGGGCAGTTTGAACGCGACAAAAAACGCATCCGTCGCCATGCCTGCACCAAACGCACGGGCAATAATCGTATCGCGTACAAAACCCAAAATGCGCGACACCATTGTCAGGCTACCAACCTTGGCCAAGGCTCCCAATAAATTCATGTATTTTCCTTACTTGTCTTTCAGGCCGTCTGAAAATCCGGCTTCTTCCAATACTGCCGCCGCCGCCAATGCCGCCGTATCTTTTTTCAACAGCAGATGCAAGGCGTGGAAATCCTGTTCCAACGCGGCCACGGCTTCAGGGCGGTCATACCAGTCTACAACGGCCTGCGCCAGTTTTTCAGGGACGGCATCGTGTTGCAGCAGTTCGGGAACGGCGGCTTTACCCAACAGAATATTGGGCAAACCAACATACGGCACTTTGATTTTGTTTTTCACATACGCATAAGTCAGCGGCGAAATTTTGTAGCTGATGACCATAGGCCGCTTGCACAAGGCCACTTCCAAAGTCGCCGTACCGCTGGTGACCAATACCACGTCGGCAGCGGTGCAAACCGTATCCGACTGCTTGTCAGTCAACGTAATGGGAAGGGCGGCGAACTCAGGCTGCGCCAAAATTTCGCTAATGCGTTTGCGCGTTGCGACCGTCGCTACAGGCAGCAAAAACTGTGCCTGCGGATAACGTTTCAGCAGCAATAAGGCCGTCTGAAAAAACACCGCCGCCATGTAATCGATTTCGCTCACGCGACTGCCGGGCAAGATGGCAAACACGGGCACATCCGCAGGCACACCTAGCTTGTGCCGCGCAGCCGCCCTATCCGCTTCCACGGGCATGGTTTGCGCCATCGGATGGCCGACAAACTCAGCCTTACCTCCGGCATCGATATATAGCTGCGGCTCCATCGGAAACAGGCACAACACGCGGTTGACCTGATGTACGATTTTATTGACCCGTTCGCGCCGCCACGCCCAAACCGACGGGCTGACGTAATGAATAGTATGAATGCCTGCCTGCTTAAGTTTTTCTGCCACGCCGAGATTAAAGTCCGGCGCATCGATGCCGATAAACACATCCGGCTTGAGGCGGATTAAATCGTTCACCAGCCCTTTGCGGATTTTCAAAATCTGCGGCAGGCGTTTGATGACCTCAACAAAACCACGCACCGCCAGCTTTTCCTGATCGTACAAACTCTCAAAACCCTCCGCCTTCATGCGCTCGCCGCCGATGCCGGTAAACCGCGCATTCGGGCAACGCGCCTTAATGGCACGGATTAAGTGTGCGCCGAGCAAGTCGCCGGAAGCTTCGCCGACGCTGATGGCGATAAGGGGGGAAGGATTGGGATTCATGTGTTAAGGTTCGGAAGCTAAAAGATTTTGGGGCGGTCATTTGTCCGCCCGTTTTCAGACGGCATCAACGGCAAACAGACAGAAAACCTGCCCTACTGCGCGGTTTTTTGCAATCCAAAGGCCGTCTGAAAAAGTTTCAGACGGCCTTCAATACATCCATCAACGGATAATACCGCGTGTGGATTGTGCAAAAAAGTCTTTAAATACCGCCAATTCGCTTTGGGTTTCGGCACGTTTCAGAATGTCTGCCTTGGCTTCTTCAAACGGAATGCCGCGATGGTAAATGGTTTTATACGCATCTTTGACAGAGGCGATTTGCTCGGCAGTGAAACCGTTGCGGCGCATACCTTCGCTATTGAGGCCGGCCGGTTCGGCGCGGTAGCCTGCAGCCATAAAGTACGGCGGTACGTCTTTGTGTACGCCGGCGGCAAACGCGGTCATGGCGTAGTCACCGATTTGGCAGAATTGGAATACCAGCGTGTAGCCGCCCAAGACGACGTAGTCGCCGATGGTAACGTGACCTGCGAGTGAGGCGTTGTTGGCGAAGATGGTATGGTTGCCGACCACGCAGTCATGGGCGAGGTGGCAGTAGGCCATAATCCAGTTGTCGTCGCCGATACGGGTTTCGCCGATGCCGGTGACCGTGCCGAGGTTGAACGTCGTAAATTCGCGGATGGTGTTGCCGTTGCCGATAATCAGCTTGGTCGGTTCGTCGCGGTATTTTTTGTCCTGCGGAATTTCACCGAGGCTGGCAAATTGGAAAATGCGGTTGTTTTCACCGATGGTTGTATGGCCGTTGATGACGACGTGCGGGCCGATTTCGGTATTCGCACCGATTTGCACATTGGGGCCGATGATGCTGTATGGGCCGACTTTGACGCTGGAGTCGAGTTCGGCTTTAGGGTCGATGACGGCGGTCGGATGAATAAGGGTCATGCTGTTTCCTTGCTGTCTGATACAGGTATTGCCTGCAAGATGCCGTCTGAAGCTTTCAGACGGCCCGTCCCATTCTTACACCACGCGTTTGGCGCACATAATCACGGCTTCAACGGCAACTTGGCCGTCGACTTTGGCAACGGCGTTGAATTTGCCGATACCGCGGATGGCGAGTGTGCCGCACGCTTGCGCCATGGCTTCGATAATCAGCACGCCGGGCATCACGGGCAGGTCGGGAAAGTGGCCTTGGAACTGCAGCTCGTTCATGGTGACGTTTTTAATCGCAGTCAGGGTTTTCATCGGTTCGAACGCAGTAATGCGGTCAAGTTGCAAAAACGGATAACGGTGTGGGATAAGTTTTTGAATGTCTTTGGCTTCGATCGGGAGTTGTACGTCCATGATGTTCGTCTTTCCTTGTTTGTATTGGGTTTAAACGTATTCGGATGCGGAGTGCGGACTGTTTGCGCCGCCTTTAGGCTTCGTCGCTGTCGGCAAGCTGTTTTTCCAGCGTTTTGATGCGTTTGTTCATTTCGCTCAAACGGTGGATATAAACGGCATTGCGCGCCCAGTCTTTGTAGCCCGACATCGGGAAAATACCGGCCAGATGCTGGCCGCTTTCGGTAATGCTGTGGGTAACGGATGTACCGCCGCCGATGGTGGTTTTATCGGCGATTTCAATGTGTCCGACCGTGCCGACGCCGCCGCCGATAATGCAATAATTGCCGATGGTGACACTGCCGGAAATACCGGTTTTGGCGGCGATAACGGTGTGCGAACCGATTTTGCAGTTGTGGCCGATTTGGACTTGGTTGTCGATTTTGGTGCCATTGCCGACGGTCGTGTCGCTCATTGCGCCGCGATCGATATTGGTGTTCGAACCGATTTCCACATCATCGCCCAGCGTGACTGCGCCGGTTTGCGGAATTTTAAACCATGAATCGCCGGCGAAGGCCAAGCCGAAACCGTCCGCTCCGATGACGGCGCCACTGTGGATTTCGACACGGTTGCCCAAAGTGCAGCCGTAATAGATAACGGAGTTCGGATGCAGCACGACTTCATCCCCCAACGTGCAATCGTGTTGGACAACGGCATTGGCCAAAATACGGCAGCCTTCGCCCAATACGGCATTCGCGCCGATATAGGCATTTGCGCCGATTTCGCAGCTCGCCGGCACTTTGGCGCTGGCCTCGACAACGGCAGTCGGATGTACGCCGCCCTGTGCTTTGACAATCGGCGAGAACAATCGTGCCACTTTGGCAAAATAAAGATAAGGGTCGGCAGCCACAATCAGGTTGCGGCCTGCAAATTCGTCCGCGGCTTTCGGCGACACAATCACTGCGCCTGCCTGGCTGTCGTGTACTTCGGCTTTGTATTTCGGATTGGCCAAAAAGCTGATGTGTTCGGCCTGCGCCTGATCCAACGGACGGACGGCGGTAATGGCGATGTCTTCGCCTTTCCATTCGCCGCCGAGTTGGAAAACGATTTGGGACAGGGTGTATGCTGGTGAAGTCATGATAATCTGCCGTCAAGATGTCAGGCCGTCTGAAAGATGCCGGTTTGGGTTTCAGACGGCCTTAGGTTTGTTTGTATGGTTACATTCGCTGCCGAGCAGGGTCAGTGTGCGTTTAGGGCTTTGATAACGCTGTCGGTAATGTCGTAGCGGCCGTTGACGTAAATCACGTCCTGCAAGATGAAGTCGTAACCTTCGCGTTTGGCCAAATCGACGATGACGCGGTTGGCATTTTGCTGGAGCGCAGCGAATTCTTCATTGCGGCGCAGGTTGTAGTCTTCTGCCAACTCAGCCTGCTGCTTGCGGAATTTCTGTACCAGATTGCGCCATTTTTGGGTTTCCGCTTCCCTTTGGCTGTCGCTGAGCTTGTAGCTACTCAGTTTTCGCTCCAAAGCCTCGCCTTCCTGCTGCAGCTTTTGCAAGGCGGTTTGACGGCTTTTGAACTCTTTTTCCAAAGTCATCTGAATGCTTTGCGCCTGCTTGGATTCCTGATAAACGCGCTCGGTATTGATAAAACCGATTTTCTGCACGCCATCCGCCGCCGCTTGCGGCAACAGCACGAAACCCGGCAGGGCTACGGCGAGGACACGAAGGGTGTCAGCTATTTTACTCATGATAAAAATCCTTGCTTGAAAACAAACGGGCGGTTTGCAATAAGCTTGCCGCCAATCTGCCATGAGGCCGTCTGAAACGGACAAACCCGGTTTCAGACGGCCTAAACATCATCAGAATGTCGTACCGAGTTGGAATTGGAAGCGTTGTCGATTTGTGGGTCTTGCCTAAACCGTATGGGTTTTGAGCATCATTGTTGGTGTAATAAAAATTACTGCTACTATCGCTGTAGGTTTTGCCATCCCACACGCTGCCTGCATCGGCAAACAGGCTCAAACGTACAGTACGCGAGTCTTTAATACCCGGCATCGGGAAGAGCAACTCTGCGGAAACGTTGGCTTTTTTGTTACCGCCGTAGCTGATTTTCTCGCCGTATTCGTCATAAACTTTCGGGCCCAGCGTACCGCTTTCAAAGCCGCGGACAGAACCTAAACCGCCGCCGTAGAAGTTCTCAAAGAACGGCATTGTTTTGGTTTTGCCGTAGCCGTTGCCATAACCGACTTCGCCACCCAGCATCAACGTGAAATCTTTGCTCAACGGGAAGAACCAAGTTTGGTTGTGGGTCAGGGTGTAGTATTGCAGGTCGCTGCCCGGCAAAGCGATTTCGCCGTTCACGCCGGTCAGGTAACCGCGGGTCGGCCACAAGGCATTGTCGGTTTTGTTGCGACCCCAGCCGATGGTACCTTTGTACAACCAGCCTTTGAAGTTACCC
>QWCL01000719.1_pt1 | contig 16434 bp, 14 predicted proteins | sample 1972551 | NCBI WGS metagenome assembly QWCL01 (sample SAMN09866709, study PRJNA288562) | Human oral metagenome isolate term2_saliva, whole genome shotgun sequencing... | isolation source: mouth | host: Homo sapiens | place: USA: California
GCTGAACGCATACTTAAATTGTTCCCCATAATAAGCATCTCTGAATTCTTGTAAATTATAATCAAAGTCTAACACTGGGACTGGGTTGGCTTTAGAACCATATTGAGGAGAGTTTAGTTCGTACTTGTTTATCCGAGCTCTGATGGTCTTACGGTAACTTATATCATCTCCTACAAATGAACTTTGTCTACCCATATTACGCCTTTTCTTTTCAATCACAAGTACACAAAAATATTTTCTATAAGAACTATCGTAAAATGTTATACTGTCTGTCCATACTGTTTCAGCAGAGTTCATGACAACACCTGTAACAATATGATCGAATTCATAAGAAATACTTTTTCTTTGAGGAATATGCAATGTAACATACTCCGAATCGTCAATATACTGCTGTGCGTATTTCTCCCCATCATTCCGTGTACAGGTGTAAATCAGATTACCAATAGCCAACAACATTGCAACAAGCCCGACACCCAGAAACCAGCCCATACCGCTCTTTCTCATAACGTATTACCGCCCATCAAATTACTCCTTTTCAAATCGTTCCTTGAACTCTTCCTTACTCATCATATAGGTAAGGTATAGTTCTACTGCTCTCTTGTAATAGGCAGGTCTGCTGAACGCATATTCGTATTCCTTGTCATCATAAGCACTTCTTAATCGTTGCAAATTATAATCAAAGTCTAACACAGGGACTGGGTTTTCTTTAGAACCGTATCGAGGAGAGTTTAGTTCGTACTTGTTTATTCGAGCCCTGATAGTCTTACGGTAGTCTATATCATTTACAACTATCATACCTTGCCTAACGGTCTCCCGACGCTCTGGCTCGATAACGAATACACAGAAATATTTCTTATAAGTGCTATCATAAAAACGAATACTATCAGTTCTAATTCTTTCTGTTGAGTTCATTAGGACACCTGTCATTATACTCCCAGCTCTATAAGTAACATCCTTTATCCCTTCTGGAATATGCAATGTAACATACTCTGACTCGTCAATATACTGCTGTGCATATTTTTCCCCGTCATTACGTGTACAGGTGTAAATTAGATTTCCATATCCTCGTATTGATACAACATTAATAGAGTTTAATTTATCATCCTTATTTGCATTATAATTTTCATCTGAAGCTTCTTTTTTATAATCATCGATATTATTATCAGCAACAATTCCAATTCCAATATTTACCACAGCTCCTATAAGTCCAGCAACAAATCCCTTTCCCTCAATAGCCTTGAGGTGCTTAGAATGTACAGCTGTCCTTATCGCGCCTTTTAATTGTGTATCTATATTTTTAGTTAAAACTCCCCATCCATATTGGATATAGCCAAAGGCTGTCTTTGTACCAGTCGTTATCATTGCAGGTGTATTTCGTATAGCAGGACCTGGATTCTTTAAAGTCTCAATTGTTGCTTTCTGTTCGTTTACGCCAATTTTATTTATGACAGCACCCACAATTGTTTTCGGAACACTTCCTGCCACATTGCCTCCTACCATAATACCAACTCCGATACCAGCAGCTCCAGCTCCACTTGCCAAACCAACGATGTAGGTAGCAGTGCCAGTACCTATATTACGTTTTGTTGGTGAATAATCCGCTAATATCTTCCAATTAAAGTATGATGGTATTGCCAAAACTGCCGCACCAACGAGTGCGACACCGCTTGATGCTGCAGTAAGAGCGGTTATTGCACCCATAACAAACTGAGAACCCATCTTCCAATAAAAAGCATTCATATTACTGTCACTGATGGCTTTTGCAGCATCCATAGCTATCTGTTTATCTAATATTATATTGATAACGCCTTTATTCTTACATTTCATAAAAGATCTGTTCAGTAAGGCTGCGTTTTTATTAAAACTAACAGATGAGCTTTCAGCTGACCACGTCGATTCCAGAGTACAATCACAGGCATTTGCAATACTTATAATTCCCCCCACTCCAGAGATGACGGTTGCGCCTGCAGCTGCATACATAACGCCTGTTGCAGCCAAGGCAAGTCCTCCTGTAGCAACTGTTGCTACAACCAACGCTCCTATACATATACCTGCAGCTAACGCTTCAAATCCTCCCCAATCCAGACCTTTTTCCACACATTCAAAAGATTTGTCAATCTTTCGGTCTTCAACTGTCAGAAGAATCTTGGAACCATTTGAGTGGGCAACTGTTTTATCACCACGTGATGGTAATAACTTACGTGGTACACCGCATGTCATCTTTGAACAAATGACATAAGCCTCTGCAGGAATATACGATTCAGCCATATACTTATACTAATTTTCTCAGTTTAAAATCTGTTACAACTTCCAAGTTATTGGTGACTTCCTCTATGAATAAAACATCTGATTGGACAATGAAATTATATTTCGTGTTGATAACACATTTCTCTACCATAGAATAGTTATAGTCTGAAAACTTATATTGAATCGTTGGTTGAAACTTTTTCTCATAGGTCTCCTTAATCTGTGATAATGGTAAAGTGTCTTTGTTCATCTTGCTTTTTCTTTGAATGAGGACCATATTTGGTGACTCTTTCAGAATTTCCTGAGTAAAATCCAATTCAACAGCAATATCCTCAAAGAGCTGTGAGTTAAAGACTCGCTTATATGGGTCGAAGAGGTTTTTATCTGTAACCAAATATTTATCAAAGAATGTATTAACAAACAGTTTTGCATTAAACATCATACTCAAACTATCTAAGTTGTGAGCCTGTTCTTCTGCAACCTTAAGGAAATACTCCAACTTATCACGAGTATCTTCTTTTCGAATAAAATCGTATTTTTTTCTCAAAGAATCCTTACATTGGTCCCATTGTTTGATAATCTCATCATGGTTTAAAATCTGATTAACTTTGCCCGTCTGTTCGTCAATATCCAATAAAACATTAGAGAGTAGAGCTTTATCTACCTCCATCAACAAATCAACTGATTCTTTTAGGGGTTGTGGAGTAGCATTTACAATGTTGTCTAACAAAGTTACTAAAAATAAACCTTCCTTATTATCAACATTTTGAACTACCTTAAAATCTTGATTAACCTGAGAATTATTAATAGAAACACCATTTAGGCGAGTTGCAGACATTTGTTCACACCTATACTTTAAGATGCGTTCAATATCTCTTTCTTTGGTACTATCCTCCTGTTCTATTACTATATCTTTTCCTGTTTCTCTCTTTCTCCTTGCCGCTTCTATGACACGCTGCTTATACTGTTTTTGACGTTCAATAGACCGAAGCATAGCCTCAGCACTTCGTGTAGTGCCGAGGTCTGGGTCTGTTTTATCAATAATGTCTTCCTCTGTCAGTCCCAACGAAGATAACAGACGAAGCTCTTCTTCCTCCATTTTATTATTATATTTTTGGACATAAGCTGTAAACTGCTCATCGTTAGTGATAACTCTGTTGTTCTTACTAAAATAATCTTTGCCCATATTTTCCTTATTGTCCATAAAAACTCTTTTGCTTCCAATACCTAATTGATATTGACATTTTCTCCATTTATAGTAACGTTTAAGCCACCACCTTTAATGGTTACTCCTGTATTGTCAGCCTTCAAGCCCTTTGAAGCTCCTTCATCACTACCAATAGCAGCACTGGTAGTACCAACAACAGAAACTGTAGCTGCTTTAATCGTAATTTTACCTGAAGTTAGGTCTATATAAGTATCTTCGTCAATCTCCAAGCGAATATTTGTGGATCCCTTTAACTTTATATTACCAGCAGAATCCATTGTCAGGCAAGACGGTGCACTTTGTCCTTTTTCAGCAGCTCCAACATTTATAGAAGCATTGTCACCTACATTTACCGAATGAGTAGCTTTTGCATTCAATGTATAGTTACCTGCACCATCAAAAGTCATGCTTACGCCGCCCTTGTCATGCAGCGTGACACTTCCTTTAGAATCATCAAGTTTCAAGGAACTGCCGCTTCGTGTGGTGAGGCTCTTGCAGTTGTTGCCCTGTCCACCGCCACCACCAGTCGTCCCATTAAACAAGCTACCCATAACGTAAGGTCTTGCAGGGTCACCATGACGGAAACCGAGGAGAACTTGGTCACCTACCTCTGGGATAAATACAAAACCGCGGTTGCTTTTTACGTCACTACTACTACCACCATCAGGTGTCATCACACGCACCCAACTTGTCTGCATTCCATCTGTCTGCCAGTTCATACGTACACGCACACGGCCCTTACCCTCTGGGTCAGCATTGCTAAGCACGGTTGCCATCTGTGTTTCAGACAATGGCATACGCACCTTAGGACTTGGCATTGCCTTTATTGTTGCAGGGATAGCCTTGAAGCGGTTCTTGTAGTAGCTGCCTTGACTCACCTCATGGGTAATCTCGATGATGATAAAGTCACCCAAACTTTCTTCTGATAAGTTTCCTACACGTTCCAAGAACGAGCTGTAGAGACTTACGACAGAACCTACACGCAGGGTCGGTACCTGACTCTCAGCTGTGATATAATGTGTCTCAGCCGTCTCAGCCGCTTGCTTACGACCCATGTAGTTAACGAGTTCCGTCTCATTGCTGATACGTGGCAGCGCATGCTGTCTTGCAGGTTTTGAGAACATACCTAATGATGCACGGAAAGCCTCACCTGCAAGTTTGTCATGACCATATGCCAAGTCTGGTGCTGTCGTGCGGGTTTGGAGAACATTCCCAATGATGCACGGAAAGCCTCGCCCGAAAGTTTGTCATGACCAATTGCCTGATCAGGTGTCATGCGTTGCATCTCACGGTCAGCACCGGAGTGATAAGAGAACACCTGCTCAGAGCGTGCAAGGGTCTGTAAACCAATATCGAGGGAAGACAGCGTCGTTCCATATTCCAATCTTATAGGGTCAGCCAATTTCCTTGGTTTACCAAAGATGAGTTTAGTTCCATCGAAATACATCCACTCTTGATACTGATGAGCAAGACGACGGATACCTTAGCTTCTGCACATAGTTTCTTAACCACATTTCCAATCGTTGTGTCATTCCATGAGAAGCAGCTGTGTGCCGTTTCCATTCTGTAAGTAGCAGAGTAGCCAGAAACGATGATACATCCAAAGTCACTTCCTTCTCTGTGTAGCTGTACATTTGTCACCACACCTACGAAGATAGGCTTGTTAGCCGCTTTGACCACGATACTTTCTCCGAGCCAGTTCTTGCTGCTATTGATATTATGTACATATCTATTGCTACCCGTTTCCAACTCAACAGACATTTGGAATCGGTGATGTTTACCTATGTTTTGTTCGATTTGTAGAGAAATAAAAGAAGAAAGAGACTTCTTTCCTACGCTGATGGTAATGGGGTTGAAAGGAATTGACATGGTTATTTGTTTTGAGATAAAATAAAGCTAATAGGCGTGTGTTGGAGTATTATATTTCCAGTCTAAGGAGACAGACTATAATTGCAATACAAAGCTGACTTAAGTCCCCCTTTGAGTGTTGACAGCGAAAAGGACTATACTGAGCATAGTCAGCTCTGCATAGTCCTTTAAGTTTCCTAAGCTTATGTGCGAGGCCAACGGTTGTCGAGCTCAGCATTACCCACGTTGATATTCTCAGCAGAGAATGTCATAGCGATAGTCATAGGAGCCTCGTTGTTAACGTCGAGTGTTTCCTTGTAGTGAACGATGTAAGCATTCTTGAAAGAGATCTCCTTCATCTTAGCATCCTCTTCACTCTTCTTGTAAACGATCTTACCCTCAACAGGCTTGAACTGGCTGTTAAGCATAGCCTCGATAGTAGATGTGTCATCAGTAGACTCAATAGTTACACTGATACGACCGCCAGAGATGCTTGATGCAGGCTGACCCTTCTTGTCAGTTGTACGGCTGAACTCGTAGTTAGAGTAGAGTACATCATACTCCTTACCACCCAATTCCAAAGTTGCTCTAAATGAACTCATAATTGATAATTTTTTAAGTTGTTAGAAAAAAATGATAACCGAGGTACCCTTATCATCTCCTTTGCCAGAAAACAAAAAAGAGAAAACCTCAACAACTTCTTGAAGTCCCCTCTGTACGGCTGATAAACAGTCTTGCTCTTGAAAGAAGAGGAAGATTTGCAATCTGTTGTTTATGATGTCAAAAGTAAAAATATAATTTTATAAAAACAAATTAAAGATGTAAAATAACATAAGTTTAACATTTGATAAGCTAAATCCTTACCTTACTTCGAGAGTAGGAGGAACACCTCATCATTATAAGAATAAACTTGTCAACTTATCAGTTTATTAACTTCCCCACTTGTCTACCACATAGGTTTGTAAATAATTTTTCGTCTTCTAAAATTCTATTTATGCTTAATAGGCTTGCAAAAGATGCCCTTTTGGCTTGCAAAAGGTGCCCTTTTGAGGTCTTATTAACGCCCTTTTGAAGTCTAATTAAGCACCTTTTAAAACCTCCCTTTGCAACTGTTTGACTACAAACAACTTACGTAGACGCTAAAGCGATGCGCTTTTAAGCCTTTTCCTTACCTTTCCTTTGAATGTTTGTCAATATATTTCTTTGTCTTTTCAGGTTAAATCTCACACGGAGACACGGAGGTAAAGGAGGTTTTATTTAGAGATACGTAGTCTACAGAGCAGTGTTAATGCAGAATAGAGGGGGTGAGGAATATTTTATCCACTTTTCTATTTGAAATCTAATAAGTTGCGTTTACTTGCGGAGGGATTAAGTTTGCTGGTCATCTTTTTTTTATTATCTTTGTAGCTGGTATTAACTTTATAATGATGAAGAAGTTATTTTCAACCTTGGTTGTCCTTTTGATGACATCGACGATGCAGGCTCAGTATCAAGAGGCGGTGCGACGTGACACGTCAAAGTTGCAGCCATTAAAAGGCTTAGAATATAAGGTGGAGATGCAGGGGAGCCTTTCAAAGGGCAAGACCCCACTCTGGCTCAATGCCAATAAGTATGGACTCAGTTCGCTGGAGACGGCGAACGGCTATCTGCGTGGGGGCATAGAACGCCCATTGAGCACGGATGAAGGACATAAGTTTGGCTTAGGCTATGGGTTAGATGTTGTCGTTCCTATCAATTATACAAGTAAGGCTGTTATCCAGCAGGCATATGTGGAAGGGCGATGGTGGCATGGAACGCTGACCATTGGAGCCAAGGAACAGCCGATGGAACTGAAGAACAATGAGCTCAGTTCGGGCTCGCAGACATTGGGTATCAATGCTCGTCCTATTCCGCAGGTGCGTTTGGCATTGCCAGACTATTGGACACTACCCTTTGCGAATGGCTGGTTACACCTCAAAGGACACGTTGCTTACGGAATGATGACCGACCAAAATTGGCAACATGATTTCACGGCTAAGCAGTCGAAATATACCGACCGCGCACTCTTCCACTCTAAGGCAGGCTATCTGAAGGTAGGCAATGATGAGGTGTTCTGTCCGTGGTCGTTAGAGATGGGATTAGAGATGGTTAGTATTTTTGGCGGTACCTCTTATCTCCCTGATGGTCATGGCGCAATGAGAACCATAGAGAATGGCAAAGGCTTGAGTGCTTATTGGAACGCCTTTCTCCCAGGTGGTGCAGACAATGGTGAGACAACTTATCAGAATGTGCAGGGCGACCAGTTGGGTAGTTGGGTGATGCGTTTCAACTATGATGGCGACTGGAGTGGTTTTTCACTCTATGCCGATAAGTTCTTTGAGGACCATTCCGCCATGCTCCAGCTTGACTATGACGGTTATGGTGAGGGCAGTGAGTGGCAAGAGAAGAAGCAACGTCGCTACTTGATTTATGATTTCAAGGACTGGCTATTAGGTTTTGAATATCGTTATAAGCCTGACAATTGGTTGAACACTCTTGTCGTTGAATATCTTTACTCAAAGTATCAGAGCGGTCCGATTTACCATGATCATACTATAACGATAGCCGATCATATCGGAGGCAAGGACAACTTCTATAACCATTATATCCTCCCCGGTTTCCAACATTGGGGACAAGGCATTGGTAATCCACTTTATCGTTCGCCAATTTATAATGAAGATGGAACTGTCTACTTTAAAGACAACCGTTTCGTGGGTTTCCATGTAGGTTTAGGTGGTCATCCTTCAGAGTATTTCAAGTGGCGCTTCCTCGGCACATGGCAGGAGGGATTGGGTACCTACGAACAGCCTTACACGAAGAGACGGCACAACGTGAGTCTGATGGGAGAGGCTACCTATACGCTGCAAGGACAGAAACTTCCGATGTGGATGAGAGGTGTTGATGTTCGAATGGGTGTCGGAGCCGATTTTGGTTCAGTACTCGGTGGCAACAACTATGGTATGCAGTTGACCATTACGAAGCGTGGTTTGTTAGGAAAGAAATAGCCTTTTTATTGTGTAAAAAGAACGAAATAGAATATGAAAAGAATAAAGATATTATCCTTTGTCTTGCCCCTACTGACACTCCTTTTCTCCTCTTGTACGTTGGAAACGGACAATGATGCAGGCAGAATGGAGGGAATGTGGCATCTCGTGAAGATAGAATCAATGACATCCGCTGCGAATGAAGACTTGAGTGAGCAGGTAATCTTCTGGTCTTTTCAAGCTAAGCTCTTACAGCTGGAGGATAAGACAGGACAGCATTATAGCTATCTCTATCGTTTCCGAATTGATAATGACCAACTGACGTTGACTTCTCCTTATCAGTTTGACCGTGAGAATGGCGACCGACCGCTAACAGCTTATGAGTCAACATTAGGCTTATATGGTATTAAAAGTCTTACCCCTGTGTTCCGAATTGAGAAGATAGACAGACGAAAGATGATATTGAATGATGGGGCGGTAAGGCTCTACTTTGATAAATTCTAAATGGTAGTCGCCGACAGAATATTGTCGATGTCATGTGAATCATTAGTTTCTTAGGATTCTTATCTTGATATTCATGGCAGGCTTTGTCCCTCTATAAGCAATGTGTTGATGCTTAACACATGATGTGCGGAGGCTTAGCACCATTGGTGCGGGGCGTAAGCACATAACAAAGTGATACGGTGTGAAAGCTATGCAGAAGGGTAGTTTTTGTTTAAGATATTGCTTTAAGTCATTATGGCTACAAAATAATAAAAGGCAGGTGTAATCCTGCCTTTTGTCTATATATTAATAACGCTGCTTTGTTTTTTAGTTTCTTTCCTTTTTTCTTCCTCTTTATTCGGTGAAAGGAAGTCCCCCCTTTCTTCTTATAAAGATGTCGAGGGTATATTGGAAGGCGATATAGATAATAATATCAATCGCAATAATCCATGTCACAAGAAGTTGATTGAAGAGAGAAAGGTTGATGATGATAAAGATAAGCGACAGTGCAATGATACTTATCAAAGCCTGATGCTGTGTCATTCCTGCACGCATTAGCTTATGGTGGATATGGTTTTTATCCGCTCTGAAAATCGGTTTGCGGTGAAGGATTCGTACGATGATAACTCTGAACACATCGAAGGTTGGTACGAGGAGTAAGGTTACAGAAAGGAGGGTTGCACCCTTCTGATAAGGCATGACATGTGGGTTATACATGCAGAACTTAATCAGTAGTACGCCAAGGATGTAACCAAGCGTCAGACTACCAGAGTCGCCCATGAATATCTTTTGGTTCTTTTCCTGTTTTCCCCAGATGTTATGGTAAAGGAAAGGAATCAATACACCCATCAATCCAGCAATAAGGATGCAATAGACCCATATCTTTTCGCGTTGGAAAATAAAAAAAAGACCCGATAAAGCGATGAGCGTAAGGCTCGCAGAGAGGCCGTCAATACCATCTATCAAGTTGATAGCATTCATGATAAATACCAGTACACCAACGGTTAACACCGCCCCTACGAGTGGCGGAATCTCATAGATACCTAAGAAACCATAGAGGTTGTTGATATAAAGATAGGACATCGGAAGCAGACTTGCCACAATGATCTGCATGAGAAGTTTCTTCTTTGCCCGCACGCCAAAGATGTCATCGAGTACGCCTGTTATATAGATAACGGTGATACCCACGCCAAAGAAGATGCTCCATGGGCTGACCCCAATCTTATTGCCTTTACTTGTATAAATCCACGCCAATAGTGCTACGACCGTAGCAATCAGCATACTGGGCATAAAAGATACACCCCCTAAGCGAGGAATAGCATTCTTGTGTATTTTTCTGGCATCTGGTGTGTCATATAATTTTCTCTTTTTACAAAACGAAAGAATCTGTGGAATCATAATGAATCCACAAACAGCACTCATGGCAAATGCAAAAAGACTGATTAAAGTATATATCGACATTTTGTTTGTACTCTTGTGCTTAATAAAACTCAATAATTGTAATTATATTGTATTCGGTTGTCATAAAAAGTATAATTATTATCTGATGATAATCGTTTTTGCGAAATCTTCTCACTATGAATGGTTATTTGTTATTTTCTTTTTGTAAATTTGTAGCTAAAGAATATTAGTTGAGTCGTTGTCTATTATAGGCATTGGGCGGTTTTATTAAGTATTTTTTGTTAAATAATCCTTGAGCATCAACGTATGGAACGTATTGACATATCAGTTTTAATGGCTGTCTATAAGAAAGATAATCCAGCTTTCCTTCGTGAGAGTTTAGAGAGTATCTTTGCGCAGACTGTGGAGGCTGCTGAGGTCGTTTTGTTAGAGGATGGACCTTTGACGGATGCTTTGTATGACGTTATAAAGTCTTATGAGTCGAGATATTCAACCTTGAAAGTGGTGTCATACCCAGAGAATAGGGGGTTGGGTAAGACCTTAAATGATGGCTTACTACTTTGTAAATATAATCTTGTGGCACGTATGGATGCTGACGATATCTGTAAACCGAATAGGTTAGAGATGGAGTATAATTGGCTAAAGGCACATGAAGACTATGACGTGATAGGCTCTTGGGTGGATGAATTTACAGACAACAAGACGCGGGTAAAGTCGATAAGAAAGGTTCCTGAAGCGTATGATGAGATAAAGAACTATGCGCAGTATAGATGTCCTATAAACCATCCGACAGCTATGTATAGAAAAGCAGCTGTGTTGGCAGTAGGCGGTTATCTCACAGAATATTTCCCTGAAGACTATTTCCTTTGGTTGCGAATGCTAAAGAATGGGAGTAAGTTTTATAATATTCAGGAGTCTTTGTTGTGGTTCCGTTATTCGGAGGAGACGGTGGCAAGAAGAGGTGGCTGGGCTTATGCTTGTGATGAAGTGCGTATCTTGGTACGGATGCTGAAAATGGGCTACATACCTTTCCATGTTTTTTGCCAAAGTGTTGTAATCCGTTTTACCACTCGTGTTATGCCTTTACCTATCCGTCAGCGGTTGTATAATCTGATAAGAAAAACATAGCTTTGCAGGGTTGAATAAGTTAAGAAATATCATATTTATCAACAAAGAGATGATACAATAAATTAGCAAACATTACGTTTCTATTTTTATATCGTAGTTAATTATTAAAGATAAATACAGAATTAAATACAGTTTCAATGGAAGATAATAAGAAAGAGAATGTTGCAGTAGTTTCCTTTCTCAAAAAACTTAAGCATGACTTATTACGATATGTTATCGTTTTTGTTGTTGCGTTGGTGGGATCAATCTTAGTGATTCTACCTGTTCCACGCTATTATAAGTGCGATATATCACTTGCTCCGGAGATGGATAATACCGAGAACGGAGGTAAGTTGAGTTCCATTGCGTCTTCCTTTGGTGTGGATCTTGGCGATGTTGCTTCTGCCAATGCCTTGCAACCAAGTCTTTATCCAGACCTGATGAAGTCTAATGAGTTTGTTAAGAGTCTGCTACAGATTCCTGTAGAGACAAAAGATGGTTCGGTAAAAACCAGTTACTACGATTATCTTTCTAATCATCAGAAAGAGTCGCCATACGCTAAAGCGATTGGATGGATTGCAAAGAAGTTTAGCGATAAAGACAGTCTTACAAGCAAAACAGACTCTATTAATCCGTTTATGCTTAATAAAAAGCAAGACGAAATCTTCACGAGTATAAAGAATAGTATTGCATGTGACATTGATATTAAGACTGGATTGATAACGATTTCAGTGGAAGATCAAGACCCATTGATTAGCGCTACGATTGCTGATTCGGTACGAGCTAAACTACAGGACTTCATCACCAACTATAAAACAAACAAGATGAAGAACGACGTGAAGTATTATACAAAGTTGGTAGCAGAGGCGAAGACGAAGTATGAGAACGCACGTCAGAAGTATGCAACCTTCTCTGATGCCAATCAAGATGTTATCTTACAAGAGCTTCAGTCACAACGTGATGACTTGGAGAATGATATGCAGTTGAAGTTTAATGCTTATAGTGCGTTGAGTACACAGTTACAAAATGCGCAGGCAAAGTTGCAGGAACACACACCTTCTTTTACAATAGTTCAGAGTGCATCAGTACCTGTCAAGCCTGCAGGACCAAAGCGAATGGCATTTGTTTTCATTGTTGTTTTCCTGAGTATGATGGTTACATTCGTTATTTGTAACTTCTCGTTATTGTTTGGTGGAGCAAAGGGCGAATAGTTGATGATTAGAGTTAAGGATATCATAACGCGTATAAACTCATCTTCTATATCACGAAGAATGGGGCAAGGACTGGTGTGGTCGTTCACAGGAACGGCTTTAGCAAAGTTCCTTACCTTACTCGTTGGTATCATCTGTGCCCATATTTTGCAGAAAGAAGCATACGGAGAGTTCTCTATGGTGCGCTCTACGATTAATATGTTTATTGTGCTTGGCTCTGCAGGATTAGGTGTTACGTCAACTAAGTATATAGCAGAATACAGGGAGAAGCAGGCTGATAAGATTCCTGCTGTCTATGCAGCGACAAACTACTTCGGACTTTTAATGGCTATCATAACGGCAATCCTGATACTGTTAGGCGCACCGTTCATTGCTAATAACATCCTTCACCATCCAAGTATCGTATTACCAGTAAGGGTAGGAGCAGTCTTATTGTTCTTTTCTATCATCAATGGTGTACAAAATGGGGCCTTGATGGGCTTTGAAAACTTCAAGGCAATCGCTATCAATACATTGTCGGGAAGTGTCTTAGAATCGGTTTTAACGATTTTTGGAGCATATTATTTTGGTGTCAATGGAGCTATTCTTGGTTTCGGAATGGGATTCATCTTGATATTTGTTACGAATCATCTTTCTATCAATAAGAACTTTTCAGCTATCCATATAAAGAAGTTAAGCATAAAGAAACTTCATCTAAAGGACTTCTCTATCTTATATACTTATAGCCTTCCTGCAGCTTTGTCGGCACTGCTTATCACCCCTTCGTTCTGGTTGATACGCTCAATACTTGTGCGAGCAGAGGGCTTTCAGGAACTTGCAGTCTTCGAAGCAGCTGACCAGTGGAAAGTTATTATCTTGTTTGTTCCCACAGCCTTTAGCCAGATAGTCCTGCCAATCCTATCCAGTTTACATAAGGAAAAGACCTCCTTCGTCTCTACTTTGAAGTATAATATGCTGATAGTAGGTGTTACGGCACTGTTACTATCTATCGGAGTGATGCTCTTTGGCGGTTTTATCATGAGACTATACGGAGCAACTTATGACAATTCCGTACCTGTACAGATACTTGCAATCTCAACAATATTCTCCGCTTTAGCTAATGTTCTTGAGATGGCAGTATACAGTCTTGGTAAGATGTGGCAATGTTTTGCTATTAATATTGTCTGGGCTTTACTGATGGTAGGATGCTCTTACTATCTTTGTATGAGAGGCGAAGGGGCTAATGGCTTGTCAATGGCTGTATTGGTCTCATACGTTGTGTCCTTCCTTATGTTCTTGGTGTACACAATTATCGTTGTTAGAAAGGAGGTAAAGTGATGTCAGAGAAGGTTCGTTATATCATATTTGCACTCTTTCTTTTCCTTACACAGATACTGGGTACAGGCATTGTTCCAATGGGATTGTTCGCCCTTTCGCTGTTAATGATATTCTCACCTACCACCTTTCTACGTAGTCTGAGATATACCCCAATCTTCTTTTTATTCATCTGTCTCTCCTTGGGAGTCGGCTTTTACTTTGCGTTATGCAATGGTCTGAAACCTTGGAATATAGCTTATTGGGGACAATTCTATTTCCTTTGTATTCTCCTTTTGGGTGTTAAGGATAAGAAGTCGTGCTTGGAAGCATTGCGTGTCTTCGTTTTTATCATCTTTATTCTTGACTTTGGAACGAATCTCTTGTTCCTTGTCGGGGTGAATGTACCCTGGACAGAACTGCCACCAGTACGCCCCGGCGAGGCACTTGCACGTTTCCCAGGCTTTAAGGGTAATGCCTTATATTCAGGAAGTATCACCTTTGTGAGTGCTTGTTATATGCTCAACCAGAAGAAGGTGAATAAACTTGTCTTCTACATAGGACTTGCCTCAATGGTGGGTAACCTTATCTTGTCTGGTTCGTATCGCTATCTTATCATCGGTGCGGTCGTTGCAACGATGTATTATCTGCGTCTGTATAGAAGTAAGATTATGATGGTTGGAATGTATGTTTCAAGTATTGTAATTGTGTTTATGGCAACACTTGTCACGATGTTCTCTAATCTAAGTAATTTCTATCGAGCGTTTATTTGGTTCCATTTCTTAAAAGAGATAGCAAAAGACCCATGGATAGGACATGGCTTCTTTAACATCCATTTGGACGAAAACCAAGACTTTAGTACACCTTCTCATTTGATAGCCAATGGCGTGACGGAGTCTTGTATCTTGACGCTTGGTTATAGTTTTGGCGTCATCGTCTTGTTATTCTTCCTCGTAAGTATTGTCAAAACATTGTTGAGATATAAGGCATACCGACGTTATTCAGTAGAGTTAGGATTGTTTATCGGTTTAACTTTGGACCTCTTTTGGGGTGGAAGCTTCGATAATACCTATACCTTTGCATTATTGTTATTGAGTTGGTATGTAATCAATGAAACAGCTTGTAAAAAAGAAATGAATGAAGACATTCACGATAGTAATACCGACGTATAATAATCTCGACCTTTTTAAGAGTGCGTACAGTTCTGTCTGTAAGCAGAATTTTAAGGACTATGAGATTATCGTAGTAGATGATTCTGACGATTCGTCTATAGCGGATTACGTGTCTTCGCTTAATAATCCCATTCTTATTTATCGACATCATGTGCCCTCAGCAGGCGCAGTGAATAATTGGAATCATGGTTTACAGTTAGCAAGTGGTAAGTATGTTATTGTATTACACCATGATGAGGCTTTCGAAGAAGACAATTATCTGACTTCTCTAAACGTAGAATTCCAAAAGGGATATGACGTACTTGTAAGCCGTGTAAAGGTTTTTAATGGTGGAATATTAAAGCCAAATATGTTCTCAAAGGCTGTGATGAAAGGCTTTATAGGCTGCCCTTCCCTTCTTTTCCTTTGTAATGTCATTGGTCCTTGTTCCTGTGTTGCTTTTAAGCGAGCGCATATTACAGACTTTGACAACCGCCTTAACTGGCTTGTTGACGTTGATTGGTATTACCGTCTACTGAAAGGAAAGCGCAGATTGTTCTTAGATAGTCTTCATGTCGACTCTTTCAATGACCATGAGGATAAGATTACAAATCAGATAGATGTGAAGCAATCGGAGGTGAAAGACATAGCTATTCTCAACGTAAAGTATAGGTATCATCTTCTATTAAGATGTTGCTTATTCATCAATAAAATGGTTATGCTCTATAATTTAAAGGGTATAATAAAGAAACTCATCCGCAAATGAAGATAGTAAAGATATTAGGTGGCTTGGGCAATCAGATGTTCCAGTATGCTTTATACCTCTCTCTGCAGGAGTCTTTCCCCAAGGAGCGTGTGGTACTCGACCTTTCCAGCTTCCACGGCTACCACCTGCATAATGGTTTCGAACTGGAGAAAATCTTTTCAGTAACGGCTCAAAAGGCTTCATCTGCTGACATTATGCGCATAGCCTATTACTATCCTAATTATCTTTTATGGCGCATTGGTAAACGCCTACTCCCACGTCGTAAGGGTATGTGTTTGGAGAGTTCTACGCTCCGTTTTGATGAATCGGTGTTGACAAAAGAAGGAAACAGATACTTCGATGGCTATTGGCAGGATGAGAGATACTTTGCCGCATATAGTGAGAAGGTGTTGAAAGCCTTTACTTTTCCTGCTTTTAAGCGCACAGAAAACTTATCTTTGTTAGAGAAATTAGATGAAAACAGCGTTGCGTTACACGTAAGACGAGGAGATTATGTTGGTAATAATCTTTATCAAGGTATCTGCGACCTCGACTATTATTGCACTGCCATTGAGAAGATGTGCGCTCATGTTACACCCTCACTGTTTTGTATCTTTAGTAATGACATCACATGGTGTCAGCAGCATCTTCAGCCGTATCTGAAAGCTCCAGTAGTCTATGTGACATGGAATACAGGTGTTGAGAGTTACCGAGATATGCAGTTGATGTCGTGTTGTGC
>QWCL01000420.1_pt1 | contig 16429 bp, 23 predicted proteins | sample 1972551 | NCBI WGS metagenome assembly QWCL01 (sample SAMN09866709, study PRJNA288562) | Human oral metagenome isolate term2_saliva, whole genome shotgun sequencing... | isolation source: mouth | host: Homo sapiens | place: USA: California
TTGATCGTTGGCACTGCGTCTTTAATAAAGCCGTTGAACGTCTTAAAGCCAGCAAGGATACCGCCGCGGACATCGCCAAAGAAGGACGCAATATTTACGCTTCCGATAGCTTCAAGCGTTCCAGCAAGGCCGCGTGTAATGGCGTTGTTCATATTCGCCATTTGCGTTTCAATGCCGCCCGCTGCGGTTTGTGCCTGGTCTTTGAAGCTCGTAATACCCGCTCCGCCTTCAAGGTCTAAGCGGATAATAGCGTCGATTAGCTGGTCAATAGAAACAGTACCCCAAATCGCGCCGCCTTCTTTTTGCTTGCCGCCGCCTAGAGCTGCGTACAAATCACGTGCATTATACGTCGGGCCGAGCAGGGCGTGTGCAAGCTGTGTCAACTGTCCAGGCATTGCCTGCATAAGTGACTTCCAGTCCTGCATATCTGGTCTGCCTTTAGACAAAATCTGTCTAAACTGTTCCATTGCAGCCGACGCTAATTGCTGGTTTGCACCGGAAGCGATAAGCATATCGTTCAAGCCAAGGCCGACTTTAGTTGCGCGGTCTAGGTCGTTTGTGATGACTGCTAGTCCCTTGACGGTCTGAACCATGGTGTCTAGCTGTGTAGGCAGTGTCTGCAACCTGTCAGACATATAGTTAATGCTTGCTGTTGACTCTTTGGCGGCAAAGCCTAGCGATTGCATTGTGCGAGGGTACAACGTCAACGTATCGAAACGCGATACCGCTGCGCCGACGTGGTCTTGGATAGAAGCCATAGCACGGTTGACAATGCTACTAACAGCACCCGCGACAACGCCAGCTTGAGAAAAACCGCCGCTAAAGCCTTGCGCGGTTTGCGTGCCGATTGTGCGGCCTGTATTGCTCGCGCTCTTTGACGCAACACCAAGCTCTTTGTTAATCGTGTCAGAAAGTTTGCTTTCAAACTTAGGGACAATCAGAAGGTCAGAACGTCCGATTTCTGCCATTATTCGGTTACCTCCTCCCATTTAACATTTGGGTCTTGGAGTCGTTTAATTGCTTGTTTGGTTCGCTCGCGCTCTCGTTTAGTGCGTTCAATATCGCGAGGACGTACCACCGACGGCGGCTCGTCCGTGCTGCACATTCCACGCGCCCACATGGCCGTGTAAATCGTGTCTTGGATATCCGCCAAGGCTTCGCGCTCAATCGACCATGCACACTCGGGACGCACCGCGGCAACGTAAAGAGAGCCAGGCGGAAGCGTCATGATTAGGTCGATTGCTTCGGCTGGTTCTACCTCGTCATAGGCGACGTGATAGTATGCGCGGAAGTCGTGTCGCAGTTCGCGGATATGGCCTTCTTCGAGTTGCGCAAGCGTTAAAAGTTTTTTAGTGCTTCATTTTGAAAAAGACGCTTATACACAAGGACTAGGCCGTCAATATCGACTGTTCCGTCCTCGTCGCGTACTGCTTCATAAATGGTTTCGTATTGCTCGTCGCCAAGAAGCATGCGGATAGCTTCGACAAAGTCGTCATCTGTTCGGTCTGGCTTAGAAAGAAGTTCGCTAATTTTCATGTCGTGAAACTTCTTTTTAGGGATAACGAATTTAATGCCGAAAATCTCAACTTCTGCACTCTCTGAACGCTTTGTCTCGATTAGCTGCACTTTTGCGGCTTTGGTCTTTGCTGCTTTGGTTGTAAAACCGAGAATTTGCGCGTAATCTTCGAGTTCTTCCGTGCTCATCATGTCAAGATATTTAGCGTTCATTGAGTTTCACTTTCTACGAGTTTGAAATAAATAAAAAACACCCCCTCGCGTGGAGGGGGTGCGTCCGATAGTTGCTATGCGCTCAGCTTTGCGCGGTAGATTACAACGGCTGGTGAACCGTCGTCGGTATCGTTTACGGTAATATCCATACCGTATGCCATAAGGTCGCCCTTCTTGTGTGATACCTCATCAAATGCGGAGATAACGCCGCGTTTAATAACGGTGCGACGCTTATAACCGTTGGACTCCTCCTCCTCGAAAACGAAGGCGTGAGGTGTTCCCTTGTAAGGCTGCAAGTCAATCTTGGTTACGTCACCAGTTGTCTCGGTAACGGAAGTGTCACCAAAACGCAGCTTTGCAACAGCGGCGCGGGAAACCTCCAAGAAAGAAGCCTTGTATTTGGTGGTGTCACTATCAATGGTGGTCATGATGATAGTGCCGTGTGCGCCCTTGTGGTCTGTGGAGCTAATAGAGCGGCTCTCAGAGAAACCGCCGTCGGAAAGCTCGCCCAAGGACTCGAAGTCGGTAAGGGTAGACATATCGGCGGTTGCGTTGGTTGGCAATGTTGGATTTGCCTTGAAAGATACATAGCAAATGCCGCGGCCTGCAACTGGAATTGACGCGGTCGCCAGCTTTGCGTTAAGTTCTGCTGCCATGTGTTAATTCTCCTTTGGTAAGTACGTCCAAACGTTAAAACTGATGTGATAACGTGGGCTTTTAGTTGAAGTGTCAAAATCGGAATAAAAAGACGTTTCTTTGACCTTTGCGTAGCCCGCATAAAACGGAAGAAGCGCGATTGCGTCTGAAACTGCCGCGGCTGCGTCGTATGCCTTCTGCTCGGTGGTGTCCCAAACAAGAACGGTCAACGTTGCGCGATCTAGTCCTTCTTCTTGTGCGCCGCCTGTACGGCGAACGACAACAAGCGGAAACTTTCGCTTTTCGGGAACAGAAACGACGACTGTGAAGCCTTTGAAGTGCTCCTGCAATCGCCGTCTAACGTCGCCTTGAATATTTAGTCGTGGCATTGTTATCAGTCCAAAAATTCATCGAGTACGCCGTGTGACGCGGCGTGTTTACCTTCAAAAGAAGCGGGCTTAACAACGCCAAACGCCGTGCCGCGTCCAACCTTCACCGTTGCCGCAAATGCGTCTCCGCTATTTCGGCTCTTTGGTGAACGGTTACTCTCAACTTTTCCGTTTGCTGTTGCGGCAATTTCTGTCGTGCGCTCTTTAACAAGGCTTTGCATTGCGGGACTTTTGAAGATTTCCTGCACTGCTGCTTTGTTGATACGCACCGGCTCGAAACTCACGTCACCCATGCTGCACCCCGACTTCCGCAACCATGTTCCACGGTGTAGGACATGGACGCGTTCTATCGGGTGAGCCGACAACATCGAACGTCATCGCGTCGCGGTCGCCATTACGTACGCGGTCAACTAGAACGACTTTTGCGTGCGTCAAATCGCCTGTGTACGTCTTAGGGAAGGCAAGTGAATATTTGATTTCGATACCGTCGGGGCGTACGTCCGCGCTGCCTGCGTCACGGATACGCGCTTCTATATCAAGAGTGGATAATGGACGAACCAAAACACCATCAACAGTGTTTTGCGCCATTTCGTAGACTGGTTCGCCCATGCCGTCGTGGCCTGTTTCAGTACGCGTTAAAACGTCTACTGTCTCGCCTAGCATGTGGCATCACCTACCACGGACAAATAACGCCTATGCGTGCAGAACGCCCGAGAGAGCGTTTAAGCACGTTTAGCGTGTCGCGGTCAAAGTATGCGCTGCCGCTTTGGTTGGCGATTGTCACAGAGCCTTGAAAGCCGTTAGCCGAAAAGCTGGCGGCCTTTGCCCCTGTGATATCGCCGAAACCGTCTAGCGTTGGCGGAACGAGCGTTTTACGCGCTGCGTCTGTGACCAACAGACGCGCTAACGCCTGTTGGTCTGCGGTTAGTCTTTTCTTTTCCGAGATTTGCAGACGCGCCCTCAACTTTGCGGACTGCTGCGTAAGTACGGCTGAAACACGGTCGGCCGCGCTCTCGTGGTCGCCTGTGTCGAGTCTGTACTCTTCAACTGTTGCGTATGTTGTGGGCATGGTTACGTCCTAACTTAGGCGGTTACCTTCTGAATGGTGGTCTTTACGATGTAGTCCTTCATCTCTGGGACAAAGCGAACACCACGGATAATGTTTGTCTCAACGGAAACGTGGTCATATGCTGGGCGGTGGGAAACTCCGATAATGCCGCTCTCGTCGACTGCATAAGGCATGCCAGCTTCGCCAAGGCCGCCGAAATCGATTGCGTAAGCGTGGATATTCTCGGCTGCGGTGGTGTAAATAGTGCCGGCTGGTACTTTGGAAGTAAGGAACACATTAGTTGCGCCCAAGAAGTTCTCGAGGTAGGTCATACCGAAAACGTCCTGGTTGGTAATGGTTGCAGTTCCGAGGTAGTCGGCTGCGTCCTGGCGGTTCATAAAGGTAACGACTAGACCTGCTGCGTCGTTGGCATTCTCGAGAACGTCACCGAGCTTAGCAACGCCGTTTGCGAGTGCTGCCTGTAGTCCCTTGCCATTTGCAGTGGTAGTGCCGTTAGCAAGAAGGCCGAAGAAGTCGGAAACAACGCCCGCACGGACGGTGGAAATCATCTTTGCGTCGGTGCCCATAACAGCGCGGACGTGGCCAGACTTGAGAATTGCCTGTGCGGTGGTCATCTTGCGGTATGGGACGAGCTGAATTGGGTCGATTGCAACCTTGTCAACGCCAAACTTAGAGAGTGCTACCTCGTCGCCCTCGACGTAACCAGTGCCGGAAGCGGTGTTGTTGAGAGTGCCGTTAAACTTGGTCTGATAGATTGCTGTACCTGCTGCGACAACCTCTGGAGAGAAGATACCGAGAATTTCTGCGAGTCGGTCATACTGGCCGCGGAAGTTCTTCAATACCTCAACGTCAAGAGAAGCGTTAACTGCTGCGGCGTTAACAATGTTTGCTGGTGCTGCCATAATTTTTGCTCCTTAAAGTAGGGTGCGGGCGCGCGCCTGTACGCGTGCCACGGGGTCGGCGATGTCCTCGACATTGCCTACGGTTGAATGTGCCGCGCCGCCTTTATCAAGCGGATATGCGGCGTTTGATTTAGCGAACGATTGAGCGTAAGAAGTGAGCGCGTTTGCACTCGCGGTGATTGCTTCTTCGTCTGAACCCTGTAACAGCTCCACGGGAACGCCCGTCTCTGTGGAAACCTTGATTTTGAGTTGTAATTCCGCGATTTTTGCGTTGGCCTTTTCCAGCTGCTCGGTTGTGTTGGTAGCCTGTGAAGCCTTCAACTCTTCGATTTCCTTTAGTGCTGCGTCCAGTTGTTCTTTGTTTGATTTGGCGCGATCTTCCCACTTGCGCGAATTTGCCTTCCAGTCGGTAGTTGGCTCTGTTGGCTCTGTCTGTTCTTTTGGCTCTTCTGCCTGTGGTTGCTCAACTTCGGCTGTGGCTGTGGACTCCTCGAGCTTTGCGCCCTCGGTTGCCTGTGTCTCTTCCTGGCTCATTTGTTCCTCTTTCTAGGCTTTGCGCCCATTACAAGCCGTGCGGCTTTTCGACATGAAAAAAGCGGCTTTCACCGCTTCTCCTAGTGTTTATGTTCTGCTATGTGTAACTGTTTCGCCATACGCGACACTATCTTATTTCGCAGGTAAGCGTCGTATGACGGCGTGTTTCCGCCAACCTTTCTACCGTCTCGCGTTGTTCGCGTTCGCGTGTACTTCTTGCGCTCCTCGGGTGACATTGCCGCCCATTGTGTGCGGGCTTCATCTTCGACAGACGCGCGCGCCGTGCTGTAATAGCGTTGCAGCTTCTTTTGGTTGAAGCCTTGAACGCCTGGACTATTGCCAAAATCAACTGTAGGTGTGCACTTACAGTGCGTATGCCTTGAAGCCAGTACGCCGTCCTCGGAATACACAAAGCCATTTGAGGCGATTAGCAAGCACCACGCACACGCTCCCGCATGCGGCACCAACGCCCAACGAGGATGTGCGGGGTCACGTAATGCGTTATCAGTAAACGTTTCATCTGCGTACTCCATGGTTCTACGACCTGCGAGCGCAGATAGCTGTTCTTGCACCTCTGCAAGATTGGACGCTTGTTCTAACGTACGGTTAACGTCACCGCCTAACTGGTAATACTTGTTAATCTCGGGAATTTCGGCTGTATAGTCACTGTCGAGGTCATACGTTGCTCGTAGCTCGTTGTAATAATCAACCGCCGCAGCTGCGGCGGTCTCACCGTACACTTTAACAAGCTGCGGATACACCTGAAGTAAGTAGGCTTTTGTTTGCCGTGCAGTGAGCGTTATTGTGTCATTCATAATATCGACAACGGCATTTTCTGCGAGCTTAGACGCTGCGAGAAGTGACTTATCCAGCTTATTGAATAGTTCGCGATCTATCATTAGACCTCCAACTTCGCAGCAATAGCGTTAAGAGTATCCATTGCGCCATTTTGTCGCTGTTCAGCACGAAGACGGTCAATAGTTGGTTGCGAAAGTCCGATACCCTCATAGTAGACGCGCGTTCCAACGATTGACTTATCAGCGGCGGACATCTTAGTCCATGCGTCGGCACGTGCCGCGATTGTAGGCATGCTCGGGTCTTGCATGTACGCTTGAACGCTGTTCTGCTCGTCGGTGAGTTCGTCTAGTGCCTTGTTGTTGGCAACGGCCATAATCATACGAGCGATGTTTTCGAGTACTTCGGCATTGCGTCTGTTTGCTGTCTCAACTTCAAGAATAAGCGGGTCATTAGCCGCGCCGAGAGCGTCGGAAGATGTGTACGTGTTAGAGAGAACGCCTAGCTGCGCGAGTGGCACGTTTGTTGCGCCGCTGAAACGTTGAGCGTCATTTTCAAAAACGCGGGTGAAGTTCTCGGCGTTACCTGCCGCAAATTGCCCGACCTGTGGAATTTCGCCGTTTTCATCGCGCGAGATTGCCATAATCGCGCCGGTGTATAGCTTGAACCGTGAAGCTGGAGTGCTTGGTTTGTGCTTCTTTTCTTCCTCGTCTTCCTCGCCCTCTTCGCCCTCTTCGCCGTCATCATCGCTTACGCTGTCGCCGAAAAGTCCTTCTGCCGCACCGAGAATGTAACGCTGCGGATAGGTAAACAAAGCCGCACCGATTTCCATATTTGCAACGTCGCGCATGGCTTTATCCACGATACCCATTAGCTCTGGCGTAATGAGAGAGTGTCCGAGTGGACGGTCGGGGTCGGGGTCGTTCACGAACACATCAAAGAGTGGGCGGTTCATGGGGTGGTGTTCCTCGGTGCATGCCCAAGTATTAGCGTCGACACGGTCAAGCGTTAGCACGGTGTAGGGCATATGCACCGTGTACTGGTCGGGTGCGCCCTTATCATCAACACTGGTTAGAAATACACCGTTAGTAACGCCGTCCGCCGCGGTGTCCCATTCAGTGCAGAACTGATTTGCGCTGAATACGCGGACTTTAACGGGGTTGTTTGCGTCCACGGAACGCATAACGGTAACTGCGGAAATGCCATACACGAGCGCAGAACTCCACGCTTGCTGGTAAATAGAGCGCATGCGGTTAGTGCGTACCACTGCGTCTAGCGTCGCGTTTTGCTGGCCACCAAAAACAAAGCCGTCAAACACGGAGCGCATAGAGTGAGCGCGTACGGCCTTCGAGCACCAACCAACAACGGTGTTCAAGTTCGGCATGGCTGGCGTAATATCAAGTCCGATACTCTTTAGCTGTGACTTCATCGTGTAATACTGGTAAAGCTCGTAATTGCGAGCATATACGCTTGACCAGCGCAAAAAAAGACGCTTCACCGTGTCACGGTAAGCGTCGGGGACATTATCGAGGTTTGGCGTTGAGATACCGCCATACAAGAATTTATCTTGATAAATCATAGTATTCGCTGCTTTCTTCTAGGGTTTCTTCGCGTATTCTTGCAGCACCAAACGGCAAGTGCCGCGGCTTCTGTAATCGTGCTGTCGGCTGCGTCGGTCGAGCCAAAGCCCCACCCGCCGCGGCTGCCGATTGAGCGACGAACGCACCCAAGCGCGGAGTTCTCAAACGCTCGGGCGTACGTGTGTTTAATCGTGCCGTCGGTGAGTCCGTCCAAAAACGATTGCGATGCGGCGATAACGTCGGCGGTGTTTGGGCGTGTGATGTAACCTCTCGGGGCTTTTAGTTCCGCCAGGTTCGTGCAGAGTGCTTCCGCACCGTTTAAGCCGTCAATCATGCACGCGTTGACCGTCTGTTTTCGGTTCACGATTTCTTCGGCTAGTGAGCGTGTGCCGCGTTCCGTTGTGCCAACCTCGACCAGCTCCACGGCAAATTCGCCGTCTTTGTTTTGTTTGCAGCCAACAAGCGCATAGATTGAGCCGTCGTTGGAGAAACGAACACCAAACGTCGTTTTCTTCTTGTATTTGTCGCCTATAGACTTAATACGAGCGGCTCGCCAAATATCGGGGTCGATAGCCGTTTTAATTACGCCCGCTTTCGCCCACCAGCCCAAGCGTTCGCGCGCGAAACTGTCGGGTGCCACGTCGTCCGCTTCGGCGGCGATTGTTTCTTCATCGATGAGATAGCCTAGTGACGGGTTTGTTTCGTACCAGCGGTCTACTTCGTGCGTGTCGCCGACTTCCTCGACCGCCCATTCCAGCCACGCCGTGCCCTTGGTGTCGCCGTCGTGTACGCGGTCATGTAGGGGCTTGAACACCTCCGCGGGTGCTTTTTCATTTGGCGGTGTTCCTAAGTAAATAACTTGTGCGTTGTGCTTCTTGCTTGCCGACGTAACAAAGCGTGACGCGTCCTGTTGCTCACGCGTCAACTCCTGCGCTTCGTCGTAGATAACAACGTCATAACTCTTACCACGCGCAAGGTTGTTTGTACGGGTCGTGAAGCGGATATAGCCGCCATTCTTCAAGTAAATAGCTTGCTGGCCGTTGGTCTTACGTACCGTGTCTAAGAGGTCGTTTAAGTCCTCGTTTTCCTCGTCCTCGAACGGTGCGGAAAGCTCCTTGAACATGCCGTCGGCGGTGTCTCCGTGTTGGCACGTGTACAAGATTTTTTCGCCATCCGCTATTAAGCCATAGAAGCAGCGGGCGCGGACGCTCCACGATTTACCGTTCTGCCTAGCAAGTGAGAGTCCAACGGTTTTGAACGCGTACTTGTCGCGCTTATCACGCGCGAGCATTACGTCCAAGAAGTGTTGCTGCCATTCCAGCGGTGCGTCCCAAAACTCGGAAGCAAGGGCGGTCGCTTGCTCGCCGTCGGTGTATGCGTACTTGCCGACGATTTCGTATGTCGGTGTCTGCCGACCGTAACGTTTAACCACCGTTCACCCGCTTTGCCTTCTTCGCGCGATCGTTCATCACAAACTGCAACATCGACGCTTGTTTGGTCTTTTTCTTCTCGGGTTCGGCCGCGTCATTGATACCGAGTTGTTTATTGAGCTGCCTAATTTCCGCGCTCGCCTGTTTGAGCGTCGATATCTGCGGCAATGCCTTTAAGTCGCCGAGCTTGTTTTGGTACGCGACCTGTCCCACGTCGTCGATATCGTCTATGCACTGTTGCGCCACTGCGTGCCATTGCACCAATAAAAGAAGCGCGGGAACGTCTGATGTGCTAAACGTCCTCGCGCTGGTAATCTCGTCCCACTTTGCGGACTTGAACGGGTCATTTGCCACGTTTGCAGGTTTTGTCAGTCCGCTTGCTTTCTTCCGTGGCATGTATCACCTCGCTAATAAAAAAGCAGCCACGAAACCGTGACTGCTTAAATTGATTGCTTTGTGTGTTAGAAGCTGTTAGCCGACCTTTAGAAGATTGCTTTCAAGTATTCCGTAAAATTCAGCGTAACTCTTCTTTGCTTCTTCCGGTGCGTCATCTTTGATGTGGTATCCCCTGCCGTCATCAAAAGCAAAATCATATATTCCCTCATCTTCGGGAAGGATATACCATTCGCGGTTTGTCATAAAATAGGGCATTTCTGGAAATGTCATTTTGTACCCCTCTCAACTTTACTTTAGCTTATTATCTCGCAAATAATCGCGCATTGCTAGTCCTATTGCATTAGGTGCTCCAAGATGTGCGTTTGCAAACGCTTCGGCGAAAAATTCATAACTGTTACTCCTGCCGTAGTTTGACATCGCAACACCACTAGACCTGTATCTTTTCATGGCGATTGAAACAATTTCTCTTCGGGCGCGTGCGCTGAACGCGTCCTCTGAAATAGAAACGCCCCTTGAAATAGCACGCTCGTACAGAGCGTTTTGTACTAGATGTCCGTACTCATGCGTTACGGTGTATCCAGCGTGGCTGGTCAGCCTGCCATTTGTAGGCATTGACTCGAAGCTCTCTTCTGCTCTTCTTTTGTTTCTTGCCAAAGTTGCAGCATTTGCCATATAACGCGGGTTCAACAACAAAATTGCATTTCCATCGCCAGCTGAACCAGCCGCAGCCGAGAAATTACCTGTTGCAGCATATACTTTTGTTGGGATTGCATGGATTGCGCCGTATTCTTTTTCTAGCTTTTGAAGCTGGAGCATGTATGCACTCATTGACTGTGTGCCGATAACGTCCGTGCCAAAAGAGCCTTCAACAAAGCCAGTATAAAGCGCCATATCAATAACATCATCACGACTATCTGGCGTTGTGTAAATATGCGTAATGTGAGCTGTCGTGTCATTGCCAAACAAAGAGATACTCTCGTTTATGTGCTTGATTTTTTTTCGCGATATTTACGCATATAGTCTTTTGATTTAGCCACGCTAACCTCGCTTAAACGATGAAGGTTTATAGTTGCAAACTTCGATATCTCCAAAGTCAACGTCGAGCGCGTCGCCTAAGAGCAGAACGCGCTTTGGTTTCGTTGCTTCTAGTGCCTTGCTAAAGCCAGCGATTGCGCCAGCTCGTGCTTCTTTGTCGCGTGTAACGCCAACGGTGGAAATGAAAATCGTCTCGCCTTGTGGCAAGCTGTCGAAACAGTACGGAAAACTCGACGCGTCACTCCATGTAACGTTCGGCACAACCTTTATGCCTTGCGACTGCCAAAAGAAACCGAGCGCGCGGGAACGGTAAATATTCCACAACTTCATCGGATATGGCATATCGATATATACGCTGAAATCGGGGCAAACGACGCACTCGAATTTCTTTAGCAAGTCAACATATTTATGCGGCTCGTTCCATACTCGCTCGAACTGGTAATCATCAATGCAGAAATGAACGCCGCAATTAAAGTCGGTTGCCGTCTTGCAGAAATTAAAACTGATTAGATCGTGCGGTTTAACGTCGCATGGTTCTAGCGGTGGAAGCTCATATGCGCCCGTGCAATCATCGCGGTTGCAAATATCCATATTCCAGCCGTGATTGTTGTTCAAGATGTGAGCACCGCTCGGCAAGTCTTTACTCTTGAAGTCGCAGCCGAACTTTGACATATCAAGTTTGCCAATGCTTTTGACTTCGCTTTTAAGCATGGAGATATTCCACGTTGAAATCTCGCCCGTTTTATTGTCCGCGATACGGTATGCCTTGATTTCGTCCTCGGTTAATCCGTCGCAATAGGCGATGTTCTCGTCGGGTATCTCCGTCCAACCGAGAGATTTACACGCTTCAACGCGAGTGTGGCCTGTGACAATTACGGGATTCTCGCGGCTCTCAAGAACGATTTGACCACGAAGTCCAAACTGTCGGATACTGTCCGCAACGGCGGGTATTGCCTTCTTGTTATGCCGTGCGTTTCGGGCATACGGGATAATCTTATTGATATCCATTGACCACCTGCATATATTAAGGGTGAATATACATCACCGCAGCTAGACGGCTTGTTGTGATAAAAAACACATCGGGGGGATATTAGCCCTGGGTGCAAGGTATGGCGAACCCCTCCCCAGCAAAAGACCCCCCTATACTAGGCACTGTGAGCCGTTCTAAGCCCCCATTTACCACGTCGTGGTATGCTGGTACTGCAATAGTGTTTCAACGTCTACGGCGTGGCTCTGCGTTGCTCTCATGACGTTCACGAAGTCTATAGGCGTTTGCCACGTTGCACCGCGGGCGCCTGCGGTGGCTTTGAGCTTCTCGACCTTTGCCACGCTCTTCGCCGACCTCCACGCATTGCAGCACCTATGCGCCGCTCGTATGTTATCCGCGTCATAGGGTGAGCCGCCCTTACTCACGGGTACTAGCTCGTCGGCTTCATAGGCTAACGGGTCGCGTGCTGGTCGGTTGTAATCGATAGCAAGGCCGCATATCCAGCAGGGCGCGCCGATAGCGCGTACCCTTGCGCGTACCGCGTTTCTGCGTGTGCTGTTCGCTCGTCTTACGTTTGCGCCCATATGCTCCCCGTCCCTACCCCTACCCCCTAGGGTATAGGGTGGGTGTAATCGACAAAAGAAAAGCGACCGTGGAGAGGAACACGGCCGCTGCCCGAGAAAGGTTACTTTAGAGAGTAACCTCCGCGATTATGTTTGTTTATATGCTTCGCTATGCGTTTGCAATCCCCTTGCCTTCTGCTACGCGTTGAAGCCCGTATGCGTCACATGTTTCGTTTGCTATCCTTGCGTACTTGAAAACAGACGTGATACTCATGCAAAGAATAGATGACACTTGTTCGTATGTCATACCGTGAATGTAATGAAACTTGATGATGTTTGCTGCGTCCTCGCCAACAAGTGACGCTAAACCGCTATTGCCGTTCTTGCCATAGAGGACGTATTCGCATGTGAGCTTTAATCGGTCGTATGCGTCGGCTGCTCGGCCTTCATCTTCTTCTAGTACGATCCTAACATCGACATTACGCATTACGTCGGGGTCTTTAGAGCTGCTCACGCTCTCGTTGAACTTCTGCGTCTTTGCGCCTTCGGTGAGCTTGTACGCGTTTACTCTCTCACGCGTTGAGAACCAGCGCAAGCGTGCTTCTCTGCATGCTTCAAATAGTTCTTTTGCGCTGGAATAGCTTAGGTCGTACTCGTCTGTTCTGCCCTTGATACCATTTGCCGTTGATACCATTGCGTCACCCTTTCTCTCTCGGTAGCTAAATTATACCGTTTATCTGCGGTAACGTCAAGTTATCAACATATTATCAACATGTTATTTACACGTTTTCGACAAATAATAGTTATTAAAAATGCGCTTATCGCGCAAATCGATAGTACTATTCCCTTTTGAATGTAAACTGGAAAGCAAGGAGCGCAAAAGGCGGTCAGATACCCGCTGAAGCGTCTGCCCGCTTTTGCTTTGGAGTGTGAAACGTCGTGTTCCCGAGGTTGTCTCGGGTGATTGTTCCCCTTCGCTGGTTCTTTTCTCTTGCTGCTGCGGTCTTTTGGGAAACTTGTTTTCCTTAGTATAGCAGATTGAAAATTAAAAATGTCGCGTTTGTACCTCAATGTCGCGTATGTCGCCAAAGTTTACAATTTGGAAACAATTATGTAACAGAGTAGAAACGAAATATGAAAATGCTGTGTAAGCTATTCCAATATTGCATGACACGCCATGCGTTTTTGTAATAACTGATATTCAAGTACGCATAGATACGAAAAAAGGCCAGCAACCGCAAGGGCTACTGGCCTGTGTGTTAGATTTCTTCGACTACGATAACATGATAACTTTTTCCCCAGAGTTTATTTAGCTCACTGTATAAACCATCATTAACGGGCTTATCGAACGTCAACTCACGCGGGAAGAATGATAACTTTGTTAACCTTCTTATAAGGTAGTTCTCGCGGTTAGTTTCCATGAAGTTTGTATAACGACATTGAACTACTGCGCCGTCATGACGAACGATAATTTTCACGACGGTTAGAGGTTCGCCGTCGCCGTCGACCTTGTAAACCCTATCGCCGATGTGAATTGCTCGTCCCTCCTTGGAACGCGGACATGTAATGTAGTCCGTAATGTCAACGAGAGATTTAACCTCTTCGAGCAGCTCGGCGCATGTCTCTTTGTCGCGCTTCTCTCGCCATGTGGCAAATACAAACTTCGGATAAAGCGCGCCGATTAGGTCTAACGAGTTTACCTCCTCGCCCGCCCTGTTCATGTCCTCCAACTTCTCCAGCCTTTTAACGGCTTCTTTGCGTCTCTTTCTGTCCTTCTTCATGTTTAACCTCCTACGGGAAGCCCAGCGGCCATAACGAACGCCAGGCGTTGTTTATGCTGGCTTAGAATGGAATATCTGCGTCGTAAAACTCGGGTTCGGGTGCGCGTGGTGTGCCGTATGCGGGCGTATCTGCCACCTTCGCGGCTTCTGCGGCTGGTGATGTCACTTGCTGGCCTTGACGGCTTAGGAAGTCGATTTCATCGACAATAACTTCTAGCTTGCTGCGACGCTGTCCCTCTTTCGTTTCCCACGAGCTATATCGCAGCTTGCCTTCAACGGCAACCTTTGACCCTTTGGAAATAAAGCGGGAAACAGCTTCCGCACGTGAGCCAAAGACGATACAGTCCACGAAGTTCGGCACATCTTCCCACGCGCCCGTTTGCGGGTTCTTGCGGCGGTCATTCACCGCTACGCCGAACGCAAGCATTTGTGTACCGCCTGCCGTGGCTCTTAGCTCCGGATCGCGTGTTAGATTTCCTGTGATGTTTACTCGGTTGATACTCATTACCACTCCTCCGCGTCAATCTCTGCCGCTGTCACGGTTGCTTCAACTTCTTGTGCTGGTGCTTGCTGTGGTGCGTGTGCTGGCTCTGCTTCTGCCACTGCGTCGGGTACTGGGTTCATTTCCTGTGTAGGCATTTCGTCCGCGTCATAGAGAGCTTGGAATTGCGCGGGGAATGCTTCGCGTAATGCCTGGACTACTGCAACCTTTCTAATCATGGTTGCTGGCTTGGAGAGCCAAATACTGCGGCCTTGGTCATACTCTGCGAGTGACACTTCGGCGCGAGAAGGAACGGCGCGGTCTTTAATGCTCACTTCCGCCCAACCGCCGACGAGTGTTTCCGTGTCCAGCTTGAATGAACCCTCGCGATAGTTGACCTGGCCTTTAGCGTCAATGACAATAATTCCAGCTTTCAGTCCGTTAAATGCGGGGTTCTGCGTAGCGGTGCGCATGAAATAATCTTTTGACACAATGACGCTAACGCTTTTACCTCCCTTCCCGCTAAACACGTTCAAGTGTGCGTCTCCTGCAAGCGGGTTCAGTCCGCGAGCGCGGCAAATAGACATGAAGCGCACCGCGTCTTTTGGCTCAATTTCTGCGTTGCCTGTGGCAATGTATGCCGCGATTGTTGCGCGTGAGAGCTGGACTTCTACGCCGTCGTTTGCTGTGTACTTGACAATTTGGTCCGCCATTGTTTCTCCTTAACCGTTGTAACGTCGACCGTGAATATCGTTCTGCTTGCAGAAGTTAATAAATGCCGCCTTAGACGCCGCTGGAACGTCGACAATGAACGTAATGATTTCTTCTGCGGTTGGTGCTGGCTGCGGCTCTTCTTGTGGCTCTGTGGCCGTCTGTGTTGGCTGTGGAGCGGTTTGTGGTTGCTCCTGTTGGCGTGCGGCTGCTTCGGCTGCTATGCGTTCCTGTTGCTCTCGCCACTGTCTCTCGCGCTCCTGCTGCTCGCGTTCGAGCTGCTCGGTTTTGTCACGCTGAATGCGACGCTGTATCATCGCGGACATGGTGTTTTCAAACTCTAGCGTTGAGAAGTAATCGCCTTTGACCTCGACGCGCTCGCGGTCGTCCATTTCTGTTGCATTGATGTTCTTGATATCGTTTGCAACGCGATCAATACACTTACGCAAATGTTCGACGGCTGCACGCTCGTTTGTCGAGCGGTTGAGCCACTTACCCTCTGAACCGAAACGCTTTAATAGAAGCTCAAAGGGAACGAGCGCGGTTTGCTGACCGTCAAGTGGTAGCGCGATATCGGGCGCGTATGTCTCGTATTCTTCCTGCAACATGGCGCGGCGTGTGCTTTCCCACCTGTCCTCGTAATCTGTGATATTCGACTTGTACGCGGCTTCTAGGGCTGTAAGCTCGCCGATTGCTTCGGCTGCATGAGCCTTGAAGCGGTTAATTGCGTTCTCGAGCGTTGAAGTCATCGACTTTCGGTCGCTGTCGATTGTTGCAATCTCTTTGCGAAGCATAGCGCGAGCCGATTTAGCGTCTTTGTAATCGGCTTCATTCGTGATATCGTGCGGCTGGTATTGCGCTGCGATTGTTGCAGCCTTGCCGCGCGTCTCTGCGAGCCATTTATCGCCGTCCGTGAGAACCGCTGGTGGCTCGATAACTTCCGCTTGAACCTCGATAACCTCGTTATTTTTTGTTGCCATTTTCTTTTAACCTCTCGTAGAATTTGCTGTTTGCCCACTCCTCGCGGGCTTCTTCTTTGGTTGCTTTTGTCGCGCTCTCACACCCGCAATAGTCGCAGTGTAAGAAGTAACCGTGCGCCGTCTCTCTAACACCGATGCCGTAGAACATGCCGCCGTTATTCATGCAATGAGGGCAAATCATTAGTCCCTCTTTCGGTTTAGGAACATGCCGCCGAACATCAGAAAGCCGCCAATAAGCACGCCAAGGCACATATTCAATGCGCCGTAGTAGTAATCCCAATTTGGATCTCCTGTATTTGGTAGTGCCGCCTTCTTCTTTGCCTTCTTCACTGGCTTGGCTGACTCGGTCTTAGGCTCTGGCTCGTTATCCCGTGGCGTTGGCTGTGGCTCGGGTGTAGGCGTTGGAGTTGGTGGTGTCTCGGGTTCTGGCG
>QWCL01000664.1_pt1 | contig 16268 bp, 13 predicted proteins | sample 1972551 | NCBI WGS metagenome assembly QWCL01 (sample SAMN09866709, study PRJNA288562) | Human oral metagenome isolate term2_saliva, whole genome shotgun sequencing... | isolation source: mouth | host: Homo sapiens | place: USA: California
CTGCACTTTGGCGGCCACACCCCCTTCGACTCGCGGCCGCGCCGCCGCCAGTCGGGGGGAATTGCACTACACGGGGGTCCGACACGCCGGCGACACGCCGCAAGAAGGCTTCGTGTAGTGCAAAACCCCCACCGCCACCAACCTGAAGTGCGCCAGTAGTGCGCCGCGTCGCCTACAAGACCGGCGCAGGACCGCTTGGCGCGAAAAAGTTCGCACAACACCGCCCCTCCAGTGGCTCTTCCGCGAAAAAGTTCGCCCAGCATGCATAAAAACGCCGAATTTGGGCCATTTTGAGCGCGCGGGGCGAACTTTTTCGCGCTTTCACGATCTAACAGGGACGCAGGGAGAACTTTTTCGCGCGTGCAGACGTAGGCCCTCCAGTGCACTACCCATCAGCACACCAGGCCCCACCGGCATGGGGGGCACCGGCGAGCACGAAGGACCAGGCCGCGGTGACCGTGGGCGGCGGGGCCCGGCCTCAGTACCCACAAACGACAGCAACACCCAGCCCAAGCAAATTTCGCATGCAATTCCCCCACGACACGAATCAACGCGCGCTCAAAAACCGCAGAATATCAACGATTAGATTTCAATACTTGAAATACACTCCGGGGAATTGCATGCGAAATTGCTGGATGACAGAGGGGCCTGGCTGCGGTGCCCGTAGGCGGCGGCGGGGCCTGGCCGGGCTTCGAGGCGACGCGCCGAACCAGACAACAGCGACCGGGCACCACTGGTGTGGAGGGTGCCGGAGGGTCCGGAGGGCTAGGGCGGGCTTCGAGATCGACCACTCCGAGCGAAGCTCGCGTGTGGCGATCTCGCGGGCGGCCGGGCCCAACGGCGCCCGGAACACCCGTGGGCCCACGCAGCAACTCGGCACAGCAGCACCACACAGACCCACACGCGAACGGGTGGGGCGCCTTCCGGCACCCCACCCGTCATCAACACCCGGTCTTTCAACCGCGGTTAATCAACCGCAGTCAACCAGCACTCACTCCGTCGCCAGCGCCTCCGAGGGGCTGACCTTCGCTGCCCGACGTCCCGGCAGCCACGAGGCGACCAGAGCGGAGACAATCGCGACGGCACACACGCCGACCAGCTGCAGCCACGGCACGCTCATCACAGCCGTTGCTCCCTCGATGGGCAGGCTCATGACACCGACCCACCCGAAGGCGATGCCCAGGCCAACACCGATCAACGCGCCGGTCAGGGACAGGAACAGCGCCTCGAGGGCGAGGAGGCTCTTCATCTGGCGTCGCGTCAGACCCAGCGCGCGCAGCAGACCGTTCTCGCGGGTGCGTTCGGCCACCGACAGGGACAGGGTGTTGGCGACACCGACCAGGGACACGACGACGGACACGCCGAGCAGACCGACGAGGACCATCATCATCTGGTCGATGACCTTCGTGTACATCTGCCGCTCCAGGGCGGAGCCGTTGACGCTGAGCTGCGAGTCCTTGAGCAGCGTGCTCTGGACAGCCTCGACGTCGGCCCCATCGGCCAGCTTAATAATGATCGCCTGACGCTCGGGTGAGGTCACGATGGAACGCAAGGTCTTCTCGGAGACCCGGGTGTCCCCGTCGCTGAGGTCCTTGTCGTACGCGGCGCTCAGGTCCGTGCACGTGTCGGCGCACAGGCGCAGCATCTGCCCTGCCAGGGCCTTGTCGCCGACGCGCACCTCGTCGTCGCCCATCTGAGTGACGGTCGAGTGAGTGACGCCCGTGTAGTTGGGTTCACCGGTGATCATGACGGGCAACGTCATGCCAGGCTCCACCGCACCACTACCCTCTGCCGGTTCGAAGGCGGAGGCACTTGGCGTCAGGGTCAGGACGCCGGGGGCGGCGTACTGGGCGACGGTGGCGGCAACACCGTCGGTGGCCGCGATGGCGGCCTGCTGGTCGTCAGTGAGTTCCCCGGTCGTGGACATAGCAATGAGATCGAAGGGACGGGCGTCATTCACGGCATTCGTCAGGGTAGTGCGCACGGAGGCCGCACCCACCATGATGGTGACGACGAGGGTCACACCAATGAGGATCGCCGAGCCAGTCGCGGAGGTGCGACCCGGGTTGCGCATCGTGTTCTCACGGGCCATGGCGGACAGCATGCCAGGGAAGACCACGCCGAACGCCCGAGTAAGAGCAGGCAGCAGGACGGAGACCGCAACCACCGCACCGAGAAGGGCCACGAGCGCTCCGCCGAAGGACAGCATGAACTTCTGGCTGGCACTATCCAAGCGCCACGCGTACGCAACGAGCGCGCTACCCGACGCAGCGACGAGGACTCCGAGGATGAAGCGCAGGGTGTGCTTCTTCCGGGACCCAGCCCCGGCCTCGTTCACGGGCGCGAGGGCCGCGATAGGGGCGACGCGGGAGGCCGCGCGCGCCGGGAAGACACCGACCAGAGTCGTGAACAGGGTCGCACCCAGCCACGTGAGGGCAAGCTGCCAGACGGAGACCCCGACCAAGACCTCGGCGATGCTAGTGCCCAAGCCGCTTTCCACCACCGCGAGCGCGCCAATCATCCAGCCGACCACGACGCCAATCGCCGACGAGATCGCTCCGATCGCGAAGGCCTCGCGGGTCACGAGCGAGCGGACCTGACGCCTGGTCGCCCCGAGCGTGCGCAGCAACGCCAGCTCGCGGGTGCGCTGCGTGAGCACGACGCGGAAGGTCGAGGAGACGACGATAGAGGCCACGAGTGCCGCGATCGCCGGGAAGATCAGCATGATCCCCGTCGTCACCGATGCCCCCAGGCGCGCCTGATCCAGGTCCTTCGTGATCGCCTCGCGCACGCTGGTCACGCTCACGCCCGAAATGTCGCTGAGCGCGGAGTTCGCCTTCGCCACCCACTCGTCCTGGGTGGCCTCCGGAGGGTTTTCGTTGCTGTCTGCGTCCGTTCCACTGGTCGCGACAATGAACTTCCCAGACGCGGTGCTCCCAAAGATCGCGGAGAAACCGCCGTCGGTCACGTAGCTGGCGGGAATGCCCATGCTGATCGTGTTCGAGCGCGTGGTACCGACAATGGTGAGGGTGCGGTAATCGCCCTCGGTGAATCCAGAGCGCACTTTCAGAGTGTCGCCGACCTTCAGCGAGAGGGACGAGGCCGTGGACTCCGGGATGATGATCTGGTCGTCGGCGGTCGGGGCCGTTCCGGCGCTCAGAACCGGCTCAGCGAAGGGTTTGGGGGCCAGCGGCGAGACGTAGAGGCCCCCGCGCGTCGTGTCGGTCTGGGCAACGACGGGCCACTGGGCCATGTGCTTGATGGCAGTGACGCCGTTGGTGTCCTTCAGGGCTTTTTCGGCGCTCTCGATGGCACCCTCGGGCGCGTCATTGTCTTGGGAGACGACGATCGTGCCGCCTTGATACTGGCTGTAGACGCCGGAGGTCAAGCTCGACGTCATCGCCGCCATGACGATAAGGGTGATGACGATGAAGGCTGTGGAAATAGCGACGGCCAAGCCCGTCGAGATGTAACGGCGGCCGTGGGAGCGCAGGTTGGCGCTCAGAAGTGAGTTTGTTGCAGACATGAGGTGAGCCTTGGGAACAGTGTGGGGACGCGTTCAGCGCAGCGCCGCGGTCAGAGTATCGGCGGTGACGTCGCGCAGGTCGGAGACGATGCGGCCGTCGCGGCACACGAGGACGCGGTCCGCGTAGGCGGCGGTGCCGGTGTCGTGGGTGACCATGATGACGCTCTGACCGAGTTCGTCGACGGCGCGGCGCAGCAGGTCCATGACCTCTGTGGTGGAGTGCGAGTCGAGGTTGCCGGTGGGTTCGTCCGCGACGATGACGGCGGGACGACTCATGAGAGCTCGGGCGACAGCGACGCGCTGCTGCTGGCCGCCGGACATTTCGGAGGGGCGGTGATTCAGACGGTCTGCGATGCCCAGGGAGTTAACGATCAGGTCGAACCAGTCCTTATCGGGGGTCTTTCCTGCGAGGCGCATGGGCAGGAGGATGTTGGATCGTGCGTCCAGTGTGGGCACCAGGTTGAAGGACTGGAACACGAAGCCGATGCGATCGCGGCGCAGCTTGGTCAGAGCGGTGTCTTTCAGGGCGGTGATGTCGGTGTCTTCGACGAAGACGTGCCCGGAGGTGGGGGCGTCGAGGCCGGCGAGGATGTGCATCATCGTGGACTTGCCGGAGCCGGAGGGGCCCATGATGGCGGTGAATTCGCCGGCCGCCGTTTCCGTAGATCTTGGAGACGCCCTGGAGTCGGACGATGGACGAGGCCGGGGCCTCTTGGGTGGCCGCGGTGGCCTGCGCGATTGTCGTGTTCGTGTTCATGTATACATACTGCATGGTCAGCTTGTATCTTCGCTACGGAGGTTTCCCCTGATTGATCCCCGAGACCACCCGGGGTGCCTTCGGGGCATTCCGGGTTCCGGAGCCGACGTGTCCTCCAGGCACGGTATGAGTCCCGCGTTATTCGAGTGCCATTCAGCGTGAAGGAACGAGATTCAGGCTCAGGCCACACATACGACACTCCCCCAGAAAAGTCGCACGTAGCTTCCCTCGGCCAGTTTTCATTAACCTCCACAAACGTTGCGATTCCAACGATCCCACCTCAATATTCAAAAGGTTTACGTGAGAATTACATGCGACATTTGTGGGAAACCATGTCGGGGTCAGGGGACTCAGGGACGGGGGCGGAACCAACGCCCTGCCACATCCACCCCTACCCCACGACCAACCACGCCCTTCATACCCAACAGGCACCCCAGCCTCGTCCCCGTCTGTTCTGCCCACATTCACCAAACTGCACGCAACCCACGGGTACATCACGCTGCCCGGCCCCCACCAGGCACCCCGGCCTCGCATCCGCACCACTCATGCGCTCAAAACGCAGACCACCTCGCCCAAAACACCCCATATTCGCTCAATTTCACCGAAGTGGTCTGCACTTTGGGCGCATCCATCCCCAACACCGCCAATATGGAGACAGCAGCAAGGCCTACGGGGATTGCCGCAGTGTCCGTGGGCGGCGGAGCCTGGCCGAACATCGGAAACGACGCACCGAGCGAAGCTCGCGGCGCGGACGGCGAGCGGGCGGGCCGATCCGCATCAATCACCACAACCCCACCGGCATGGAGGGCACCGGAGGGACCGGAGGGCCTGGCCGGGCTTCGAGGCGCGGCGCCGAACGAAGTGAGGCCCTAGCCTCGCGGGCGGCCGGGCCCGACGGCACCTGGAATACCAGCGGGGCCTAGCTGCGGTGCCCGTGGGCGGCGGAGCCCGGCCGGACAACGAGCCGACGCGCCCGGCCACGCACAGCGATACAGCGCCGCCGGTGTGGAGGGCGCCGGAGGGTCCGGAGGGCCAGGGCGGGCTTCGAGGCGCGGCGCCGAACGCAGTGAGGCCCTAGCCTCGCGGGCGGCAGGGCCCTCCGGCGCCCGGAACACCCGTGGGGCCACAAGCAGGCCGACCCAGCGGGCGCCCGGCTACGACTCGGAAACCTCGCCCGAAACGCCCTCGCCGCGCGGCTCGCGCAGGGCCAGGCCGCGGTAGCGGTTGATGGCCGCACCCACGTCGATGAGGCGCGGGCGCGCCAGGAACGCCGGGTAGGAGCGGGCGCCGAACTTGCAGACGGCGTCCAGGCCTTCGGAGGCGAGGCGTCGGCCGAGCTTGGCCATGAGGTCGGGCATCGACTGTTTGCCGGCCATTTCTTCGAGGACGCCGCGCACGCACCAGGCGATGGCCTCGGCCTGCCCGGGGTCGACGACGGCGGCGACGTCGGAGATGTCGATGGTTGATCGGTCGATGGTCAGCACGGACGTGCCCGAGGCTTTGGTGCGTGGGCGGTCCACGCGGGCTTTCGCGGCGGGTACGCGGGGTGCTGCCTCCCAGCTGGTGGGGGCGTCGGTGCGGGGGCGCGGCAGGTTGGCCACGACTGTGCGCGCGCGGGAGGTGACGTCGAGGCAGTGGTAGTTGTCCATCATGAGGACCCGGTCGGCAGCGTCGAGGAATGCTCCGGAGCCGCCGACGACCATGATGAGGGAGATCCCGGCCTCGGTGAGGGAGGTGACGCGGTCGACGAGGGGCGTGATGGGTTCTTTGTCGGCGGCGACGAGGTCGCGCATGCGGGTGTCGCGGATGAGGAGGTTGGTGGCGGAGGTGTCTTCGTCGATGAGGAGTGTGCGTGCGCCCAGCTCGAGGGATTCGATGATGGAGGCGGCCTGTGAGGTGGACCCGGATGCGTTTTCGGTGGAGAAGGACGTGGTGTCGGCGCCGCCGGGCAGGTGGGTGATGAAGGGTGAGATGTCGACGCCGGTGACGGCTCGGCCGTCGGCGGCGCGCACCTTCGTGGCGGTGGGGTCGGTGGCGACGAGTTCGCGGCCGTCGCCGGGCACGTGCGCGTACACGCCTTGGGCGATGGCTTCGAGGAGCGTGGATTTGCCGTGGTAGCCGCCGCCCACGATGAGGGTGAGGCCCGGGGGGATCGCCATGCCGGACACCTCGCCGACGTGCGGCAGGGTGACGGTGGCGCGCAGGGATTCGGGGGCGGTAAAGGCGACGACGCCGTCCCCGGCCAGGGGTGCTTCGGACACTCCGGAGCGTCGCGCGAGCATGGCCTCGTCGGCGACGAAGGATACCCAGCCGCGGTCTTCGAGGATGCCCTGGAGGGCGCGGTAGTCTTCGTAGGCGGCGACGTGGCCGAGGAGGCGGGAGCGCTTGCGGGTGGTGGCCGGGTCTTCGGAGACGAAGTCGAAGCAGTCCATGATGATGTTGGGCACGTCCACGTCGAAGAGGCGTGCGGCGCTCTTACCGAGGATGGTGCGTCCGCGCGCGGGGAGTTTGACCTGGAATCGTACTTCGACTCGGTCGGGCAGGACGGTCGCGTAGGAGCGTTGGAGGATGAGGGCACCGGCACGGGCGATGGACACGTCGCGCGCGCCGCGGGCGCGGATGGCCTCGTCGAAGGCACGGGCGATGAAGTCCCCGGCTGCGAGGCGTGCGTCGGGCGAGGCCAGGGCGGCCTCGGGCAGGCCCATGGCCTCGGGTCGGGTCCAGGCGCGCAGGGATGAGGGCGGGGCGTAGGGGTCGGCCTGCACGTGGTCTATGGCGAGGGTGAAGTCGCCGTAATCCCAGGCACCGAGGGCGTTCTTGTAGAACCCGTAGGGTCTCCCGTCCGCGTATCGGAGCTGATCGAGCAAGTCAGCGTCGGTTCCGGAAATCGAGCGCGCGGGGGCTTCGTATCGGGGAGTCATACGTCAAGTTTACAGGCGCAGTCCCGCGCGTCGGGGTTCGCGCGGTGGCCGGGTCGTGAGGTTCGGGGACGAGGCCGGGGTGCGGGTTCGTCGTGGACGAGGCCGGGGTTGGGGTGCGCGGTCAGCCGAACAGCCACACAATGAAGGCGATGAGGGCAGCCAGGTCGACGACGAAGCACGCGAGCACAACATAGAAGGTGGTCCGGGCGAGCTTGATGGCGGGCTCGGGGACGCGGTAGTCGACTGCGGCGCGTACCTGCGCTCGCGCGGCTGGCAGGCATGCACCGGACAGGATGATGAAGCAGAAAAAGATGCTCAGCAGCGAGATGGTGATCAGGATGATGGAGGAGGTTCGGACCCGGGCATTGTAGGAGGCCCTGACTTGTTCCACCAGTATCTGGCCGTAGGTGACCGGGCATCCGTGGCGTGAGGCATGCGCCGGGAGGTGTGGGGGCCGCGAGAACGGGTGTTTCCCCGGGGTCTGTACTGGAACAGCCGTGTGATCCCAGGCGTGCGCCGAAGCGGGCACTTGTACGGCTCCGGGCTGGCGCGCGAAGACGTTGTTGATGTTACTCATGCGCTGCTCCAGATGTGGTTGCCTTCAGATCGCTGCTGCATCCTATCGCAGACACCTGAGGAACAAAACGGGCGGGCCCAGGAAGATTCCTGGACCCGCCCGCACGAGGTCATGATTGCGACGCAAGGGCCATCCAAAAGATCACAATGAACAAGACGAAGCCGCTAATTTGCAGGATCGAAATGATCATCGCGACGAGCCAGCCCGCGCGCGCACGGTCCACAACGTCCTGTGGGGCCCCAATCGACCGTGCCTTTGAGACAAGCGAGTGCCCCCACACCCAGGCGGGAACAGACAGAATAATCGGGGCCATGAAGAAGCTCATGCCGGCCATGCACATGACGATCATTGCGCTGGAGCGAATCGATTCGTACTCGTAGTTGGCTGGCGACGCATACAGGGGCTGACCATACACGGGCTGGCCGTATCCCGCCTGGCCGTAGGGGCCCTGCTGGCCATAGGGACTCTGCTGACCATATGCGACCTGCTGACCGTATCCCGCCTGGCCGTAGGGGTTCTGCTCACCGTATCCCGCCTGAGCATACGCGACCTGCTGGCCGTATCCTGCCTGACCGTAAGGACCCTGCTGACCATACGCGACCTGCTGACCGTATCCCGCCTGACCATACGCTTCCTGCTGGCTATAGGGACCCTGCTGGTCGCTCTTCCCTTGCCGTTCGAGGGCCATGTAGTCGTCGGACACCTGCTGCGCAAAGATATTCTCGGGATCGCTCATCCATTACTCCCAGTGACTGTCTCTCATGAATCTACGGCTCATGGTATCGCAGACCGCTGTCGACACTGTAGGCGGACCCAGATACCCACTGGGAATCACTGATCGCTCCGCCCCCGCTGCTACTCTTGTTCCGGGGACAGACCTCGGGAGCCGCGTGGCGTAACGCTCATCAGCGCGAGATCGACACCAACAAGAATCCCCACACCGCCACGATGGCAATGAGGATCACCAGGGCAACGCCGAGGACCACAAGATGAATGATCGAGCACATCTTGGCGGCTGATCGGGCGCTCGCAAGTTCGTTCATAATGGGCATCGGCACGCCCGCGAGTCGGGCTTCCTCGATCAGTTTGTCGGACCAGATCCACATCGCGCCCGACAGCATGAGGCCGCCGAACAGAAAACTCAGGAAGGACAAGGTGCGGACCGTCGACGCGTTCGACTGGGCGCGCTGCACCGCGAAAGGCGAAGCCTGGTAGCCGGGGAAACCCTGCGGCCCGTAGCCGGGCCCGTAGCCTGTATCCCCCTGGCCGTAAGGTGCCTGCTGCGAGTAGGGGTTGATGGGATCACTCATGCGTCACTCCACAATCGTTGTCCGGCAGATGCTCGACCGATCCTAACGCGCCAGATGCACAGCGGCGAGGCCTGGGCTGGCTCAGCCCTCACGCGCGGCCCTGCCCCGGCCTCATCCCACACCCACAGCGCACCCAGCTTGCCGCGCCCACGAAGCCCCGACACGGCCTCGTCCCACGCACGCTACCCGGCCTCGTCCGCGCGCAAAAACGGCGCGGGGACCGGTTTCCCGACCCCCGCGCCACTCAACGAAGCATCACAGCATGCAGGACACGCAGCCCTCAACCGCCGTGCCCTCCAGGGCCATCTGGCGCAGGCGCATGTAGTACAGAGTCTTGATGCCCTTCCTCCACGCGTAAATGTAGGACTTGTTCAGGTCACGCGTCGTCACCGTGTCCGGGTAGAACAACGTGAGCGACAGGCCCTGATCCACGTGCTGGGTGGCCACCGCGTAGGTGTCGATGATCTTCTCCGGGCCGATCTCGTACGCGTCCCGGTAGTACTCCAGGTTCTCGTTCGTCATGTACGGTGCCGGGTAGTAGACGCGGCCGATCTTGCCTTCCTTGCGGATCTCCACGCGGGACACGATCGGGTGAATCGACGACGTCGAATTGTTGATGTACGAGATGGAACCCGTCGGCGGAACCGCCTGCAGGTTCTGGTTGTACATGCCGTACGTGGCGACGTCGGCAGCCAGCGCCTCCCAGTCCGCCTGGGTCGGGACCTTGATGGACGAGGCGGCGAGCAGCTCGCGGCACTTGTCCGTGGCGGGTGCCCACTCCTCGTCAATGTACTTGCGGAAGAACTCGCCCGACGCGTACGCGGAGTCCTCGAAGCCCTCGAAGCGCTCACCGCGCTCGCGCGCGATTGTGCACGAGGCCTTGATGGCCTCGAACAGGACCGTCATGAAGTACATGTTCGTGAAGTCCAGCGCCTCCTCGGACCCGTAGTGCACGTGCTCGCGCGCCAGGTACCCGTGCAGGTTCATCTGGCCCAGGCCGATCGCGTGGCTCATCGCGTTGCCGCGCGCAATCGACGGCACCGAACCGATGTCCGACAGGTCGGACACAGCCGTCAGGCCGCGGATCGCCATCTCAATCGTCTTGGAAAAGTCCGGAGAATCCATGGTCTTCGCGATGTTGAGCGAACCCAGGTTGCAGGAGATGTCCTTGCCGACGTGCAAGTACGACAGGTCATCGTTGTAGGTCGAGGCCTCGGACACCTGCAGGATCTCCGAGCACAGGTTCGACATGGTGATGCGGCCCTTGATCGGGTTCGCCTTGTTCACCGTGTCCTCGAAGACAATGTAGGGATAGCCGGACTCGAACTGGATCTCCGCGATCGTCTGGAAGAAACGACGCGCGTTGATCTTGCGCTTGTGGATGCGGCCGTCGTCCACCATCTCGTGATACTTCTCCGTCACCGAGATCTCGGAGAAGGGCACGCCGTACACGCGCTCCACGTCGTAGGGGCTGAACAGGTACATGTCCTCGTTCTTGCGTGCCAGCTCGAACGTGATGTCCGGGATGACGACACCCAGGGACAGCGTCTTGATACGGATCTTCTCGTCCGCGTTCTCGCGCTTGGTGTCCAGGAACTGCATAATGTCCGGGTGGTGCGCGTGCAGGTACACGGCACCCGCGCCCTGACGCGCGCCCAGCTGGTTCGCGTAGGAGAAGGAGTCCTCGAGCAGCTTCATGACGGGCACGACGCCGCTGGACTGGTTCTGAATCTTCTTAATCGGGGCACCCGACTCACGCAGGTTCGTCAGCTGCAGGGCGACGCCGCCGCCGCGCTTGGACAGCTGCAACGCAGAGTTGATGCCGCGCGCGATCGACTCCATGTTGTCCTCGATGCGCAACAGGAAGCAGGACACCAGCTCGCCGCGCGCCGCCTTACCGGCGTTGAGGAAGGTCGGGGTGGCCGGCTGGAAGCGGCCCGTCATGATCTCGTCAACGAAGCTGCGAGCCAGCTCGATGTCGCCGCGCGCCAGGTACAGAGACACCATGGCGACGCGATCCTCGAAGCGCTCCAGGTAGCGCTTCCCGTCGAAGGTCTTGAGCGTGTACGACGTGTAGTACTTGAACGCGCCCAGGAACGTCGGGAAGCGGAACTTGTGGGCGTAGGCCTGCTTATACAGCGCCTTAATATCCGCGAAGTCGTACTGATCCAGGACGTGCTGCTCGTAGTAGCCCTCATCCACCAGGTACTTCAGTTTCTCCTCCAGGTCATGGAAGAACACCGTGTTCTGGTTGACATGCTGGAGGAAGTACTGGCGAGCGGCCTTACGATCCGCGTCAAACTGGATGCGTCCGTCCGCGTCGTACAGGTTAAGCTGCGCGTTCAGCGCGTGGTAGTCCAGCTCCGGGGAGAGAGCTTCCTCTACGCCTGTGTCGGTGTAGTTTTCTGCCAAAACTGTTCCAGTCCTTCGCGAACTCTGGAGACATCCTCAGGCGTGCCAAGGAGCTCGAACTTATACATGTGGGGAACCCCCAGCTTGGCCGCGATGATATCGCCCGCGATGCAGTAGGCCTTGCCGAAGTTGGTATTACCCGACGAGATAACGCCCCTACACAGGGCACGATTCTCGGGATTGTTGAGGAACTTGATGACCTGCTTAGGAACCGCACCCTTAATATTGCCGCCCCCGTAGGTCGGCACGATCAGCACGTAATCCTCGCGCACGCGAAGCGGCTCATCCTTGGGGCGCAACGGGATCCGCGCGGCCGGGAGGCCAAGCTTTTCAACAAAACGGCGGGTGTTGCCCGTCGCCGACGAGAAGTAGACGACGATGCCCATGGTGTTCCTTCCGACTTGTCGGGACGGTGAGCTTCTAGTGTCTCACTGACGAGGCCTGGGCACAGTGAAGTGGGGGCGTGTCCCCTTGTGGGATCATTGACGCAGCAGCGGGCCTCGTGAGCGCGCCCGGATGGGGCAGGTGTGCTAGCCACGCTGGTCAGGCATTTCCCCTGGTCACACAGCTTGTCGCATTCCTCACCACGCGACCCGTATCTGCGCGTTTGCGCGGGGTTGCCCCGACCTCGTCCCTACCCGGACATGCGAAAGCCCCGGCCGAGTGGCCGGGGCATGTCGACGCGCCTCAGGCCGACATCGCCAGGGCTGCGGCGGCGATGGCCTTGATGCGGTCGGGGCGGAAGCCGGACCAGTGATCCTCGCCGGCTACGACGACGGGGGCCTGCTGGTAGCCGAGACCCTTGATGAAGGCGAGGGATTCTGCGTCCTGGGTGACGTCGATCTTCTCGTAGGAGATGCCCTGCTTGTCGAGGGCGCGGTAGGTCGCGTCGCACTGCGGGCAGCGGGGCTTGGAGTAGACGGTGATCGACATGTTCGTGTCTCCTTGCGGCTTGGGGCCGGACGTTGCTTACCTAATTGACTCTCTGGCGGCTCGTTCGCCGCGAACACCACAACACTACACCTTGGGGCCATCCTCGCAACCGACCCCTAGATGTTGTGTGCACCGCCTCGACTGTGGATGAGGGGCGCACACCTGTGGACAGAGCGGGCACTCAGGATCACACCCCTTGATCACACGCTTGACGCGCCCCTGATGAAGGCCCTCGCAGATGCGCGCAAACACGTGGGTTTTCGCCTCACCAAGCAGGTAAAACGAGAGTCCTCCAGAGGCCCCTGCACCCTGTGCGCACTGTGGACAGGGTCGTCACCATGCTGTGCATAACCCGCCTCCGACCACATGAATCGTGTTACGCATCACCATCAACGAGAGGGGTCTTGGGCGTGTCGCGCCCCCACATCTAGGGGTCGTTGGCAAATAAGCGCCCCTAGATGTAGGGGTTGGGCACTATCTCGATCGAATGCTTGAAATACCGCGGAAAGCTGCGCGGGGCACGCGCCACGGGGAATCCCGAAACCCCTACAGCCCCAGGAACGCCTTGATCGCGGGCATTTCGCGCACGGCCTGGACCAGGCCAGCACGGTAGGTGGCTTCCAGGCGTTCGCGCCGAGACTCGGTGTTATTGATCCACAGGTTGTCGGGCGCGAACACGTAGGCCTGGCCTCGTTCCTCGAGTTCGAAGAGGAACTTACGCCCAGCGTTGTAGCGGTCGGGGCGCTGCGCCACGCCTTCAAAAACGGACGGGAACTGGCGGTATGCGGTGCGCAGGAGCGCGCCGACGCTGGCTGGCATGGGGGCCTTGACGTAGTCGCGGGGGCGCGTGAGGACAACGAGGAGCTTGCGGTAGCCTTCGCGCAGCGGCTGATCGAAGGGGAGCCCACCGTTGGGGCCGAGCGCGCCATCGACGTAGGTGTCGCCGTCGATTTCGACGGGTGGCATGAGGATCGGCAGCGTGGAGGAGGCCCGGACGATGGGGCCGAGCGCGTCCAGCGTGCTCATTTCCTCCTTGGAAAACCAGCGTTCTTCACCGCGCGAGGCATTGAAGGTGGCAACGCGCGTGGTGGCCGGGTTTGCCAGGAAGGTGTCCATGTTGAAGGGCAGGACACCGTCGGGGTAGCAGATCTGCTGGTAGATGTACTCGGCGTTAAAGTAGCCGTGTCCTTTACGGAAGTGCTTGAGGCCACCGAATTCAGGATCTTCGACGAGGTCGACGAAGGTCGCGTGGGAGCGGATCGCGTCGCGGGAGGTGAAGTTGCACAGGTGACTGGATCCAGCGGACACACCGGAAATATGGGGGAAGTTGATACCTTCGGCGATGAGTCGGCTGACGAGCGCGGCCGTGTAGGCGTTGCGCATGCCGCCGCCTTCGAACACAAGGGCAGTGTCGTCGATGGTGACCATCGTGGCGATGGATTCTTCGGGGGTCGGATAGTGTTCTGCCGTTTCCTTCACGTTTCGACCCTACCGCCGGGCGTCAAACCTACGCGCGCGTACGTCCGGTGAAGACCACGTAGTGATAAAAGAAGAATCGGAATGCGGTGCCGAGTACAAATCCGACGACGTAGACGGCGATGTTGTCGGCCAGCGCCGAGGTGAGTCCCAGGACGTCGTGCGTGAACAGCAGGCAGAACTGTGAGATGGCGATGCCGCAGATGTTGGCGACGAAGAAGAGGATAGCTTCGCGGGTGGCGTTGTCTTGGGTGCGACCGCGGTAGGTCCACAGGCGGTTGGCGATCCACGAGTAGAGCGTGGCGGTCGCGGCTGCGATGAATTGCGCGGCGTTGGGGTGGCCGGCGAGGACGCCGAGCGGCCCGTGTTGGAGGAGGTTGAACAGCCCCATATCGACGATGAACGCGGTCGCTCCGACGAGTCCGAATTGGATGAATTCGCGCGTCCAGGCCAGGGCGCGCTGGGCAAGGGACGAGGCCGGGGCGGCCCCCTCGTTCACGTGTCCTGGAGTGCCGGGCTGGGGAAGAGACACGGGCGGGTCCGCGAGCGCCACGGATTCGAGCGCAGGGGCCGCGGGTTCGAGCGCGGCAGCGGATCCGCGCGGGCGTTGTTCGTCGTTCACTCCCCTAGTGTCGCATGCCCGCGCATGCGCTTCTACCGTCGGTTCAGTATGTCGGCATCGCCACGCCACCGCCCCGCAGGTCGTCGCCTCTAAGATGGTCCCCATGACTGAGACGATCCCGCGAGAGGCACCCCAGGCCTCGCCAAATACTCCCCCGGTTGCCCCGAAACGTTATGGGTATCGGGTGCGTGACCAGTTCGGACAGCATTTTGATGACCCGTGGGATTGGTTGCGCGACGGCGATAACCCCGAGGTCCGCGCGCACCTGGAGGCGGAGAACGCGTGGGCGGACGCGGTGACCGAGCCGACGCGCGAGGCGGCCGCGCGCCTCGTGGAGGAGGTCAAGGCCTCCACGGCGCTCACCGACGTGACGGTTCCGATCCGCGAGGGCGAGTTCTGGTATTTCCGGCGTTTCGCGGAGGGCCAGTCCTACGCGACGCATCACCGTGCGCCGGTCGAGCGCGACGAGGCCGGGGTGCCGGTCCCGCTCGTTCCCTCTCCGGGCGTGCCCGCGCGGGGCGAGGAGCTCCTCGTCGATGAGAACGAGTGGGCGCGCGGGCATGAGTTTTTCCGCCTGGCGGACCTGTACCCGTCCCCGGATGGGCGCCTGATCGCGTGGGCGCGGGACACGAGCGGGGATGAGCGCTACACGTGGGTCGTGCAGGAGGCGTCGGGGCGCGTCATCGACGAGGCTGTTGTGGACGCCGGGTACGGCTTCGCGTGGGCGGACGACTCGAAATCCTTTATCTACATGGGCGTGGACGACGCATGGCGCGCGTGCGACGTGTGGCTGCACCGCGTGGGCACGCCTCGCGAGGCCGACGAGCTGCTGCTGGTCGAGCCGAACGAGGGCTTCGAGATGGGGTTCGCGCCGTCGGGTTTCCCGGGGCACGTCGTCATTCATTCCTCGTCGTCGACCGCGGGCCGCGCGTGGCTGTGGCTGCCCGCGCACCCCTCCGTGCGCCCGCTGCCGCTTATGTCGGTGCGCCCCCGCACGCTGGTGACGGTGGATTCAGCGGGGGATCGCCTCTTCATCGTGCATACGGGGCTGACGCAGGAGGGCTCGCTCGCGCAGGCGATGCTGCCCGCAGGGGGTTCGCACGAGGCATTGGCACAGTTGGGCATGACGTCCTCCCCCGCGTACAGCCGCCAGGCGCTGGCGGATCGCACGCCCGGCACTCCCCTGCCGGAGGATGAGCCCACGCCCCTCACCCCGTTCGAGTCCTGGGAGCCGCTGCGCAGCCCCGGCACCGGCGAGCGCATCACCGACGTCGAGGCCCACGCGGACTACGTGGCCCTCTCCCTGCGTTCGGCCTCGCTCACGCAGGTTGACGTGTGGGACCGCCGCGAGGAAAAGCCCACGTGGCGGCGCGTCGAAGTGGACGCCCTGGTACGCACGATCACGACCGTGCCGACCCCGTGGACCGATCCGCTGCGCGTGGAGTTCCAGTCGCAGACCGTGCCGCCCACGGTCGCGGAGGTTTCTCTGCCGAACCCGGCCCCGGCCTCGTCCCCCGAGAACCCGCACTCCGAGGACACAAGCGAGATCGCGGCCCTTGGCGTGCGCACCCTGCGCACCCGCGAGGCACCCGGTTGGGACCCCGCCGAGTACGTCGAGGAGCGCGTGTGGGTGCTCGCGCGCGACGGCGCGACCCGCATCCCCGTCACCCTCATCCACCACCGCGACGCGCGCCCCGACGGCACGCACGCGGGCTGGCAGATCGGGTACGGCTC